>Ga0105240_10001707_pt1 | contig 37093 bp, 32 predicted proteins | sample KBSC54metaG_FD_80426 | JGI IMG/M metagenome (GOLD analysis project Ga0105240, IMG submission 80426) | Corn rhizosphere microbial communities from Kellogg Biological Station, Michigan, USA - KBS C5-4 metaG | ecosystem: Host-associated > Plants > Roots > Rhizosphere > Soil | place: Michigan, USA... | reverse complement strand
TTACGACAGGGTCTCGTGCGGCTCGCGCAGCGTTACCCCTGGATACGGGAGATTCGCGGGACCGGGCTCTTCTGGGGCGTTGAGCTTGCCGGACATCCTGACAGCGGGTTGTCGGCGCGTCAGGAGGCGGCCCGGGTGGTCAATGACCTGCGCCGCCACGGCGTTCTCGTCGGGGCCACGGGTCGGGACAACAATGTGCTCAAGATCCGCCCGCCGCTGGTGATCGGGCGTGCCGAGGTGGACTTTCTGGTCGATACGCTTGGGGAGACGCTCGGGAAGCGGTAAGGAGCGCCCTGCCGGCGCGTAGTATGATCTGAGATCGCAAATCGCAATACCGCCGGGCAGCTTTGGAGAAGTGTCGAGTGAAAGTCAGCAACCCGATCGGTCTTGGCGTCGTGGACGAAGTCGTCCCCCTGCACGAGATCGTCTATCAACGGCTCACCCGGGCCTTGATGGCCGGCCAGATTGCCCCTGGGCAGAAGCTCACGTCCCGCAAGCTGGCCCGGGAGCTCGGGACCAGTGACATGCCGGTCCGCGCAGCGCTCCTGCGGTTGCAATCGTTGAAAGCGTTGTCACAGCTACCCAACGGCTCCCTCACCCTCCCGCCCATGACGCGGGAGCATTTCGCCGACCTGATGGACACCCGGGTGGTTTGCGAAGGCGCGGCCACGGAGCGCGCCGCGCAGTTCATGCCGCCGGGGGCGGTGAAAGCACTGAAGAAAGCCTGTACGGCACTCACCAGGGCGGCCCAGAGTCGGGACATTGATGCCTACCTCGAGTGGAATTACGAATTCAAATTCCAGATCTATCGCACCAGCCAATCTGAGTCCCTGATCTTCATCATCGAGATGCTCTGGCTACAGGTGGGCCCGTTCCTCAGGCAACACACGAAGCGTTTCGCCGGCGATCTGTCGGGCGTCCTGGAGCTCGACTATCACGAGGAGGCGCTCGAGGCGATCGAGCGCCGGGACGCGAAGGCTGCCGGCCGCGCGATCCGCCGCGACATTGCGGCGGGTGCCCGGTTCCTCGTCGAGCACGGCGACTTCTCCTGACACGTTGAGCGCCGGCGGCTGACGGCGGCGGCCGATGCAGCCGTCTGGATGCTTGCAACCCGGACCCAGGCAACAGGTCAACTGACGGCGCGTCAGTCCCGCGAGGCATTCAAGCCCGCGGCCAGGAGCCTGTCTGCCTGATGCTCGCGTACTGCGGCCGCCCTCGGCGCCAACTCATCCATATTGTCCTGCGCGGATTTTGAACGTAGACTGCGATCGCACTTTTTGCGATCGCAGATCACACTATTGATGCCCATGCCAGGACCGCCACCCATGCAACATAACAGCGTGCGCTCGCTCCAGGACATGGACCGGACGAGCCTCTTTCATCCGCTGACATCGATTGCCGAGCACATGAGGAACGGCTCCGCCATCTCTACGAGCGCGCGCGGCGTGCACGTTCACCAGGAGGACGGCCGAGAGCTGATCGACATGGCAGCCGGACTGTGGTGTGTGAATGTGGGTTACGGCCGTGCCGAGCTCGCTGACGCGGCCGCCAATGCGATGCGCCAGCTCAGTTTCCAGCACCTCTTCGGTGCGGCCTCCAGCCAATACACGATCGAGCTCGCCGATCGCCTGCTCGGCCTGTTCCGCGAGCACGCTCATGCGCCCCAGATGGCGCGTGTCTTCTTCGGAACCTCCGGCTCGGATGCGAATGACACCGCGCTCAAGCTGGTACGCTACTACAACAACCTGCTGGGCAGGCCCGCAAAGAAAAAGGTCATCTCCAGAGTCGGCGCCTATCACGGCCTCAACCTCGGTAGCGGCAGCCTGACCGGCATAGCCCACTATCACTGGAACTTCGATCTGCCGCTGGAGGGTGTTCTTTACGCCGCGTGCCCCCACTACTATGGCTATTCCCGCCCCGGCGAGAGTGAGGCGCAGTTCACGGACCGCCTCATTGCCGATCTCGAGCGGCTGATCCGGAAGGAAGGTGCCGAGACGATCGCGGCATTCATCGCCGAGCCGGTCATGGGTACCGGAGGCGTCTTCCTGCCCCCGTCCGGCTACTTCCCGCGCGTTCAGGCGCTGCTGGACCAACATGACATCCTGTTCATCGTGGATGAAGTGATCACCGGCTTCGGCCGCCTGGGCGAGTGGTTCGGTACCGGAACATACTCCCTGCGGCCTGACATCGTCTCCCTCGCAAAGGGTCTCACCAGCGGCTACTTCCCCATGTCGGCCTCGATGGTCTCACCGCGCATCTGGTCGGTACTGGAATCGCAGTCGGAGAAAGCCGGTACTTTCATGCACGGCTACACCTACTCAGGACACCCCGTCGGCAGCGCCGTCGCCATAGCCAACCTGGCTGTGATGGAGCGCGAGAACCTGGTCGAAAACGCCGCGCGGGCAGGTCGCTATCTGCTTGACTCATTACGCGCCCTCGTTGGCGAGCATCCATACGTCGGCGACATACGCGGAGCCGGGTTGATGGTTGGTGTCGAGTTTGTCGCCGACCGCGGCACCCGCCGGGGATTTGGACCAGGCCAATCTCCACACCGCATCGTTGCAGCCCATAGCGCGCGGGCCGGCGTACTCACGCGCGCCCTGCCCTTTGCCGCCGTCAACGCCTTTTCGCCCCCTTTGTCGATCAGTCACCGCGAGATCGATGAAGCCATAGAGCGTTACGCACGCGCTCTCGAAACCGCGACCCCCGAGCTGCGTGCGCTCGCGGACGCCTGAGAGACCCTCATGACAACAAACAAGACTGCGCCTCACGGCGGGCAACTGGCAGCCGGCTCGCTCAGCCTGGCCGAATCCGTCATCATGGGCGTTGCCGGTACAGCCCCCGCCTTCAGTGTGGCCGCAACGACCGCCGCACTGGTCTTCGCCGTGGGGGTACTGGCGCCGGCGAGCCTGCTCTATTGCGGGCTCATCATGTTGGGTAGCGCGTTTGCGTTCCAACATTTGAACAAAGGTGACCCCAACGCGGGCGCCTCTTATGCCTGGGTGAGCCAGGCGTTTGGTCCGGTCCTGGGTTTTTTCGCCGGCTGGTCGGTGCTCATTGCTCAAGCGGTCTCGATGGTGTCCGGTACGCTCCCGGCCGCGACCGCAACGTTGTTTCTGCTCGCCCCTTCATACAGCACGAATGTCACGGCGGTCTCCCTGGTCGCGGCGACCTGGCTGATCATCATCAGCGCCATCACCATCAAGGGCATCAAGCTCGCAAGTTACGTGCAGGTGGCGCTCACAACGGTGGAGCTGGCCCTGCTCATCGTCATCATGGTGACGGCCGTGGCACGCTTCTGGGACCATCCCGCCCATTCCTTTTCCCTGACGTGGTTCTCGGGCCTGCAGTTCACCCCCAAAATGTTTGCCACCGGCGCCTTGACAGCGATATTCATGTTCTGGGGTTGGGATGTCGCCTTGAATCTCAATGAGGAGACACGCGACTCGCACCTGACGCCTGGAGTAGCGGCGGTAGTCGCCATGTTCACGCTGCTGCTCCTGTTCGTGGGGTTTTCCGTGGCCGCCCTGCTCTGCCTGACCGACACCGAAATTGCGGCGGCAGGCACCAACGTCGTGCAGGCCGTCGCCGATAAGCTGTTCCCGCGCCCGTGGAGTTATATTGCCGTACTGTCCGTCATGCTGAGCACGATTGGCACCCTGGAAGCCGCGATCCTCGCCTTCACGCGCACGATGTACGCAAAGAGCCGTGCCAAGGCATTGCATCATCGCTATGCACGCCTGCATCACAAGTGGCAGACTCCCTGGATTGCCAGCATTACGCTCCTCGCGATCTCACTCACACTCGTTCTGACGGAGTCATACCTGCCCACCGTCAGCACGGTCATGCGTGACGCAGTCAACACAGTTGGTTTTCAAGGGGCGCTGTATTACGGTCTCGCCAGTTTCGCCTGCGCCTGGGGCAACCGTGGTGTGATTCCCAAGGGCCGTCCGCAGGAAGTGCTCCTGCATGTTTTGTGGCCGGTCGTGAGCGCCCTGTTCCTGGGGTTCGTCGCCATCTACAGCATTCCGACCTTTGACCTGGCCACGAACCTCATCGGGCTCGGCGGGATCCTGCTGGGGGTAGTCCCGCTATTTATGAACCGGCGGCGCCTCGCGATTGCCGCGTTGGAGAATCGCGGAGCGCGCGCGTAGTCGCGACGCTCATTGAGCCCCGGCCGCGGGTAGTGCCAGAAGACAGCGACTGACGAGCGCCGCACGGGTCCGCACACCGAGCTTCTCGAATACGTGCAGCAAGTGAGTCTTGACCGTCGACACCCCGATCGTCAGGCGCTGAGCGATCTGGGCATTGGTGGACCCGTGACACACCAGTCGCACAATCTCCAACTCTCGATCCGAGAGAGCGAGTCGGGCGCCCGCCTCGGGGAAGATATCCGATACCAACGGGCCATAGTGCGCGGCGAGATTGAACTCGATATAGGATTGCACCGACTCCCCGAGCTGCCGATCCGCACGCGAGCCGGCCTGGCCGACCCACAACAGACTCATTCCAGCGACCGCGCGGCCGCCGACGCGAAAAATCATTTCCGCGGCATCCCGCGCGCCAAACGCGGATAAAAAGCTCCAGAAATGGCGTCGCAATTCCACGGCGCAGCGCAATCGCGGATCGAACATGGAAACGAAGCGGAGGTTCTGCGTGACCAGACTCGCTGGATGCAGAGGATCGCCGCGCGCCATGTCGTGAGTCAGGTAGGATTCGCGCAGCGCCCACGGCGTGCGATGAACCTGGAACCCGAAAGGCTCGCACTCGGTGTCGAGAAAATAAAAGCAACTCCACTCGGCCCCGAGCGCCTGGCTCGTGAACGATGCGGTGTGAGCACCGAACTGTGCCAGCGGAGTCCCGATCGGCCGCGCCGGGGTAGCGACCGGGCTCGCGATGATCTCGGCCTTGGTTTTGATTGCAGCGGCGGCGCCGGTCGCCGCGGCCAGAGCGCTTCTTTGATGTGTCACGTTCCCACCGCGGTCGCCTGTACCTGAGTTTTCCATGCGATCTGCGATCGCACTTTCGCGACTCTAGCAACAAAAGGCCGGCCAGTGCAATTGGCCACGGTCCGACCGACACCCGCTCTTTCAACATATCATTGTCGAGCTGACCTACGACACTTCGGTGCTTGACCCGCCACCGGATGCGCTTCCCCCGCTCGAGAGCTCCGGCCGCCCGTGCTCGCGCGCGACCGCGATGAACGCCTCGATGGCTGGGCTCACGGGAGAACCACGCCGCCATACAACACCGATCGCCAGCGGCGGTGGAGCATCCTCCAGCGGTACCGCCACCAACTGCTCGCCATCGAGCGACCACGATCGAAACAACACCTCCGGAAGAATGCTGACCCCACAACCGGTCGCAACCAGATTCCGGGTGGCCTCCACCGAGCGGGTGCGTACACTCACCGACGGCTCGTGGCCGGAACGTCGCCATAAATCCCCGGCGGCCCGCTCCAGCTCCTCGCTGCGCAGCTCAACGACCGCCTCACCCCGCAGGTCGCTGGTCGACACCGGGCCCTGTCCGACCAGGCGATGGCGCACCGGCGCCCACAAGCGCCAGGGCGAACGGATCAGCGTCACGGTGTCGAAGCTGCCGGCACTTTCCAGCGTCGAAGTCATCATCAATGCGACATCCAACTCGCCATTGATCAACTGGTGCTCGATGAACGTGCCCAGATCCTCATACACCCACGTTCTGATGTTGGGAAAAGCACGCCGATAACGCGCCAGCAAGGCCGGCAGGTAGTACCCGGTCAAGAGCGGCACGGCACCGATGACCACCTGGCCGCCAAGCGCCTCCGGGCGTACCGACAGCGCCTCTTCAGCGCTCGCCACGGCATTGAGGATTCGCTCGGTATGACGCTGAAATTCATGTCCGGCATGCGTCAGCGCCATCCCCCGGGCGTGGCGCCTGAACAACAGAACCCCCAGGTGGGATTCCAGCGCCTGAATGGACTCGGTAATGGCCGCCTGCGACACATCGAGGCTCTGAACCGCAGCCGAAATCGACCCGAGTTCAGCCACCGCACGGAAATAGCGCATGCCTCGAATCGACAGGGACATGCAGCACCACCCCCGTAACCCATCGCTTTTTCCGATACGACGTATCGGTGTATCGATGTTACCAAGCCCTGGGTGCATCGGCTAGCGTATGCGGGTTGCTGTGCCCCGACGCTGGGCACGCCCACGCCAGATAAAAAGGCCAGGGGAAAATGATCTCGATCGCGGAAACCTCTCATCCGACCCCGAAAGCGATGCGATCGTACGACTTCGACCGCCTCATGCCGCGCCCCCATATGTTGATCGGCGGCAAGTGCATCCTCGGGCAAGGCACGCCTGAGCGGATCGTCAACCCGGCCACCGGCGAGGTCATCGGTGCCGTTCCGGAAGCAACACCCGATCAGATTGCGCAAGCAGCCCTGGCGGCCAAACAAGCCTTTTCAACATGGAAGCGGACCCCGGTCCGCGAGCGTGCGAGTTGCCTGCTTGCCATGGCTGCCAGGATCGAAGCCCGCATCGACGAATTGGCGACCCTCGAGTCCTACAACTGCGGCAAGCCGTACGCACTGATGCTTCGCGAGGAGATGGCCACGATCGTCGACGTGTTCCGGTATTTCGCCGGCGCGGCGCGTGTGCTCCAGGCGCCGGCTGCCGCGGAGTATGTGGCGGACCATACCAGCTTCATACGGCGTGACCCGATTGGCGTTGTCGCTGCCATTGCGCCCTGGAACTACCCGCTCCTCATGGCCGCCTGGAAGATCTGCCCTGCGGTGGTCGCGGGAAACACGATCGTCCTGAAACCCTCTGAACTGACACCCCTGTCTATTCTCGCGCTCATCGAATCGTTCGCGGAAGTGTTCCCTCCAGGGGTCGTCAACATCGTCTACGGCAGAGGCGAAACAGTCGGTACACCACTCGCGGCGCGGCCCGAAGTACGCATGGTCTCCCTCACGGGAGACATCGTCACCGGTCAGAAGATCCTCGAAAGCGCGGCACGCTCGATCAAACGCACGCACCTGGAGTTGGGCGGCAAAGCCCCTGTCATCGTTTGCGCCGACGCGGACATTCCAGCCGCCATTGCAGGAATCCGCGCCTCCGGTTACTACAACGCCGGACAGGATTGCACGGCCGCGTGCCGCGTGTACGCACATGACTCGATCTACGACCGCTTCGTAGCAGATCTCGCGGCCTCCGTGGCCAGTATCAAAGTCGGTGATCCACACGACAGCGATGTCGAGATGGGGCCCTGCATTTCGGCGCGGCAGCGCGACCGTGTCGCAAGCTTTGTGGAGCGTGCGCGCCGGCAGCCTCATATCGAGGTGGTTTGTGGTGGGGCCGTACTCCCCCGACGCGGTTTTTTCTTCAGCCCCACGGTCATCGCCAACACCCTGCCGCAGGATGAGATCGAGCGCAGGGAGGTGTTCGGCCCGGTCGTTTCTGTGGCTCGATTCAAGGATCTGGATGACGTCGTCCGCCTCGTAAACGACTCCGACTACGGACTCGCCTCCTCCGTCTGGTCACGGGACAGCGCTACGGCGCTGCGAGTCGCCGCCGAGCTGGAGTTCGGCACCACCTGGGTCAACACCCATTTCACGCTGGCCAGCGAGATGCCGCACGGCGGGAGCCGCAAATCGGGTTATGGCAAGGAACAATCCCACTACGCGCTCGAAGACTACACCACGCCCCGCCATGTCATGGTGAGATTCTGAGCGTCACTTTTTTGAGGACACTTCGGACATGCGAACCCAACTGTTGATCGATGGAAAGTTACTGGAAGGCGAGGGAAACGCCGAGACCATACTGGACGCGGCACGCGGCAACCCAATCGCCACGGTTCGCGAGGCCACTGCCGCGCAACTCGACGCGGCGGTCGTCGCCGCGGAGCGCGCATTCGAGGGCTGGTCGCAAACCCCTCCGAAAGACCGTGCCGCGGCGTTGCTCAAGCTCGCCGACCGGATCGAAGCCGAGGGCCAGACACTCGCCCAGATTGAGTCGTCCAACACCGGCAAGCCCCTCAATGCGGTGATCAATGACGAGATTCCCACCATCGCCGATGTCTTCCGGTATTTCGCAGGCGCCGCCCGGGCCCAGCACGGTCTCGCGGCCGGCGAGTACGCCGCCGGCTTTACCAGCATGATCCGCCGTGATCCGGTGGGCGTGGTGGGCTCGATCGCTCCCTGGAACTACCCACTGATGATGGCAGCTTGGAAACTCGCCCCGGCGATCGCCGCAGGCAACACTGTTGTGTTGAAGCCGTCGGAGCAGACACCTCTGACGGCACTCCATCTTGCCCCGATCCTCGCCGAAATCTTCCCCCCTGGGGTGGTCAACATCGTCTGCGGCCGAGGTGAAACAGTCGGCGCGCCCTTGACCGCGCACCCACGGGTGCGGCTGGTCTCGCTGACGGGTGATGTAGCGACTGGTCAGAAAGTCCTCGCGGCCGCCGCCGGAAACCTCAAACGGACTCACCTCGAGCTCGGTGGCAAGGCGCCGGTGATCGTGTTTGACGATGCCGATGTACAGGCCGTCGTCGCCGGTGTGCGCACCTTCGGCTACTACAACGCCGGACAGGATTGCACCGCGGCCTGCCGCATCTATGCGGGGCCTGCGATCTATGACCGCCTGGTCGCCGATCTGACTTCAGCGGTCAGCTCGATCCGGGTGGGCCTGCAGACCGACCGTGACGTCGAAATGGGCCCCTTGATCTCAGCGACCCACCGCGAGCGCGTCGCCGGCTTTGTCGAGCGCGCCGCCCAAACAAAGCACATCGAGATCACGACGGGTGGCCGGCTCAGACCCGGTGGCGGGTTTTTCTATGAGCCCACGGTCATCGCCGGAGCGCTGCAAACCGATGAGATCGTGCGCCGTGAGGTTTTCGGCCCGGTCGTGACGATCACACGCTTCACCGATCCCGCCGAAGCGATCCAATGGGCCAATGACTCCGAGTACGGCCTGGCCTCTTCGGTCTGGACTGCCGATGTCACGCGCGCCATGCGGGTGGCGAGCCGCCTCCAGTACGGCTGTACGTGGATCAACACCCACTTCGTCCTGGTCAACGAGATGCCGCACGGCGGATTCAAGCGCTCTGGCTACGGAAAGGACCTGTCAGTCTACGCGCTGGAGGACTATACGGTCGCGCGCCACGTCATGATCAAACTCTAAAAACAGCGCACTTTCGGGGGCACAGGCATGCAGGAACCGAAGACAGCAGATCCGGACGCGGAGCAGTTACGCGCGCTCGGTTATGTTTCTCATTTCGACCGGAGCATGTCGATCTGGGAAAACTTCGCGTTGGGCTTCACTTACCTCTCGCCGGTCGTGGGGGTCTACTCGATCTTCGCCACGACATTCGCCGCCGGCGGTCCGCCGATGTGGTGGACCTATCTGCTGGTCGGTATCGGGCAACTGCTGGTGTGCCTGGTGTTTGGTGAAGTGGTGTCGCAGTTTCCGATCTCAGGAGGCATCTATCCCTGGGCACGGCGCCTCTTCGGCAAGCGCTGGGCGTGGATGGCAGGGTGGATCTACGGTTGGGCGCTGTTCGTCAGCCTGGCTGCGATCGCCACCGGTGCCGCACCCTTCCTGGCCCAGCTCCTCGGGCTCGAAGGCACTCCCCTTCAACAGACCGTGATTGCCGTTGTCCTGATACTGTTCGTCACCGTGTTGAATTTGAGCGGCACGCGGCTGCTGGCGCGGGTTGCCCTGTTCGGCTTCATCTGCGAATTGCTCGGCGCGCTGGCGGTCGGCAGCTACCTGCTGCTGTTCGCCCGTCACCAACACTTCAGCGCGCTGCTCGACACCCGATCCCTGCAGATCCAGGGCGGCTACCTGCCTGCTTTCCTCGCCTCCGCGCTCGGTGCCATGTTCTGCTATTACGGATTCGAGGCCTGTGGTGATGTTGCCGAGGAAACCCCGGACGCCAGCCGTACCATACCCAAGTCGATGCGACTGACGATCTACGTCGGCGGCGTGGCGGCACTGTGGGTCTGTCTGGCCCTGGTGCTCGCCGTCCCGGACGTCCAGGCCGTGCTCTCCGGCAAGGACAAGGACCCGGTGGTGACCATCCTGCGCAGCGCCATGGGCGAGACGGGCCTGCGGGCAGTGATCGCGATCGTCACCGTGTCGTTTGTCTCGGCGCTCCTCAGCCTGCAGGCTGCCGCAAGCCGGCTACTGTTCGCGTACGCCCGGGACCAGATGGTCATCGGTAGTGAACACTTGCGTCATCTCTCGCCGGGACGGCACATCCCTGCAAAAGCGCTCATCGTGTCAGGGGCGATTCCGGCGTTGATCTGCGTGTCGGCCCTGTGGCTGCAGAACGCCATTGCAACCATCATCAGCTTCGCCTCGGTCGGCATCTATCTCGCATTCCAGATGATCGTCGTGGCCGCACTGTACGCACGCGGGCGCGGTTGGAAACCTGCCGGAGCCTTCACGCTCGGCGCGTGGGGCTGGCCGGTCAATCTGGCCGCCCTCGCCTACGGTATCGGCGCCATTATCAACATGTCCTGGCCCCGCAGTCCCACCGACCCCTGGTTCACCAACTACGCGGTGATTGCCACCTCGGTCGGCATCATCGCCCTCGGCCTCCTCTACATGTTGGTCGGTCGTCCCTACGATCACGGAGCGGCTCCGGCGGGAGACGCGCATTGTTTGCAAGCTGGTTTGCAGCCTCCCAGCGGCGAGTTGGTGGGTGATTAGACACTGTATGAAGCATTGCTCTATACTTGGCGCCTGCGCCGCCCTGCTGCTCACCGGCCCCCTTGCCGTGGCAAGCGAGAAGATCGTGCTCATCGAGCATCCCACCAATGAGACAACTGTTCACACGACCAAGCCGGAAACGGACGCCGTGGGCGATGTCCTCAGTTTCGCGAACCCGGTCTTCGACGCAGCAAACAAACTCCGGGTCGGGAGCGACCAGGGCTTCTGCATACGGACCGTCGTCGGCAAGAGCTGGGAATGCATGTGGACCCTGTTGCTCGCGGACGGAATGATCACCGTCGAGGGCCCCTTCCATGACACCGGCGATTCACTCTTCGCGATCACCGGCGGCACCGGCCAATACGAGGGCGCCAAAGGCCACCTGAAGCTACACCCCCGTCCCGGAAAACCCGCAACACGCCGCCCTTGAGTACGAAGTTCTTGGCAAACGCGGAGCGCGTCAGGCGATCGAGAAAACATTCCAGCGCGTACAGTTGGATCAGCTCATCAGTCGGCCTGCCCGTCGCTCGTGCTTTGCGTTGCAGATCGAGATAGCGTGAGCCGGCGACGGACGATCGATCCGCTTTCATAGAACGATTTCCAGAGCGTTTCGGATAGCCCTATCAGCACCGTGGAAATGCTTCGCCATGGACAGAAGTGCTGCGGGCTTGGAGCCTTTTCGCTTGAGCCAGCGGCGGAGCGCTTCCCATGCAACATCCGACCCTTCGCGGTGACGCAGCCGAATGACATCGACTAGCGTTCGCTCCGGCGAGTAAATACCGACAGATAGTGTGCTGTCGACTGTGACCTCGCTTCGGCCCAGATCGAACGTCGCACGCGCAAAAAGATGAACGTCGAACACCTCGCGTAAAGCGGGTACACGGCTGCCGCGCGGCAGTGCTATATCCAGTTTCGGCGGGATAATGTCCGTTAACCCATGACGTGCAAGCGCTGTGACCAGGCAGAGCGTGCCTCGAGGCGCACGATGAGCAACTTCCAACAAGTCCTGATCGATCTCTGGGGCATCAGCCCAACGGTATAATCCGCGGGCGACTTGGTCGATGAGCCCCTGATCTCGATACGCATAAAGGCGCTCGGCCGAGATGCCTGCGGCTCTCGCCTGGGTGTACGTGAAGGCGGCGGGCAGCGTCTGCCTTCCTGGGATAGGGGCCTTCTTGCTCATCCGATGAAAGTGTATACATATCCGCTACTTATGTCTACAGTTTCATCGGAGCATCCGCCCACCGCAGGATTCGACGCAGCCGTCTCAAAGGCCCGCCACCACACCGCCGTCCCCGTTTCCAGCCCCCCGCGAGCCTGCCGCGCCCTCTTCCCTCACCCACTCCAACCGCAACAGCGCAGCAACATGCCCGGTGGCTCTTCCGAAAGACGCCGGGGACGACCTCGCACTCGCAGTTTCACCGGACGCTCCCGGACTCGATCGCGCGCTTCCAGCGCATGCTTGAAAAGCATCTCATATGATGCTTTAATACGAAAAAGCATTATATGAGACTCTTTTTTTGAGTACCATTCATGATCAGCTACGAGCCCGACGGCGCGCATTGGGGCTGAAGCAGCACGATATGCCGCTCAAGGTGGGTATGACGCGGCAGCAGTATCAGCGGCTCGAAGCTGGCGGCAATCCGCGCCTTACTACCCTGGAGCTGGTTGCCGCCGGACTCGATCTGGCATTGATGTTGGTCCCCAAGGAGAAGCTGAGCGAGGTTAGAGCGGTGTTGAGTGAGCCGCAATACAGTCCGCCACCGTTGCACCGCCCACCTACGACCTCGGACGAGATCAGTAATCCGTGGGATGAGATCTTCAAAGAGTCCAAGGATGATTAAGGAGACTGTCCGCGTCCTGCAGCTTTCGCTCCATCAAGTCACGGTAGGTTATCTCGCCGGCTATCAAGGTGGGCGCAATCTGCTGACCTTCGATCCAGGGTTCATCGAGCGTGCGCGACGGCCGACTTTCACGTTGAGCACTCATGTTGATTTTCCGAACGTAGCGCGGTCGCTACGCAAGCCCTGGTCGACGCAACATCGCCTGCCGCCCGTGCTTGCCAATCTCCTGCCGGAAGGTGCGCTACGCGAGCTACTGGCCCAAACCCTGAAAGTGCATGTCGACAACGAGTTCCCTTTGCTGGCTCACTTGGGAGGCGACCTCCCTGGTGCGTTGATCGTGGAGGCTGTTTCACCGGACCGAGTGCCGGACTATGCCCTACAACACCGTGCTCACGTGGAGTCCGTACTCGTACGGGAGATCGATGTCGGCCCGCGATTCTCCCTCGCCGGCGCCCAGGTGAAGTTCTCCATGCGAGCCCGGGACGGCCGCTACCATATTTCAAGGCCGGGCGAGCTCGGCGACTGGATTGTCAAAGTGCCCTCGACGCGGCACCCATTCGTGCCGCAGAACGAGTTCAGCGCCATGACACTGGCACGGTCCGCAGGTGTCGAGATCCCCGATATCAGACTGGTCCCGATGAGCCAGCTCGACAGCCTTCCTCCTATCAACCTGCCGCAGGAGCCGCTCGCCTTCGCGATCCGGCGCTTCGACCGTGAGGGCGCCCGTCGTATTCATAGCGAAGACTTCGCGCAGGTGTTCCACCAGTATCCGCACGAAAAGTACGATCGCTTCCACTATGGGCAGATCGCGGCGACACTCCTGCGGTTCACCGGTCATAACTTGGCCAACTTACAACAGTTTGCCCGCCGGCTGCTCGTCAACATCCTGCTGGCCAATGGCGATGCGCACCTCAAGAACTGGTCGCTGATCTATCCGGATACCGTGACGCCCGAGCTCGCCCCCGGCTACGACATCGTCTCTACCCGAGCCTACATCGAAAACGAGCAGCAGTTCGCGCTGGACCTCGGCAGAACCAAGAGTTGGTATCGAGTTACGTACGAGCACTTCGAGGCATGGGCCAGGCGTGCCGAGCTCCCCTGGTCCGCCATCCGGCCGCATCTGCATGACGCGTTGGATAGGGCCCGCACAGTCTGGCCACGTGAGCTGCAGGACTTGCCCATGTACGCAGCTCACAAGGATGCGTTGCGTGCGCATTGGCGTTTGCTGCAGCCGGATTTCCGCATTGACTGAGCTGCACGGATATGGCGGTTATGACTTCATCAAGCAACGTTACCGCGCCGTATAGCCGCCATCAACCGGCAGGTTCACACCGGTGATCCACTTCGCTTCGTCCGATGCCAGGAACAACGCCGCATACGCGACATCGTCCGGCTGACCCAGTTCGGGCAGGATCTGCAGACTCGTGATCGAGCGTCGTTTGTCTCGGCGCTCCTCAGCCTGCAGGCTGCCGCAAGCCGGCTACTCTTCGCGTACGCTCGCGACCAGATGGTCATCGGTAGTGAACACTTGCGTCATCTCTCGCCGGGACGGGCCGGAACCTTCACGCTGTAGCAGCACGTCACCGAGACCGGCCGAAAACTCGCTCCAATGTCCCGGTTCAATGTCTCCTACGGACTTCCCGGCTGACTTTCAAACGTTTTCCTCCAATATTGGGTACAATAACCCCCTTTCGGAGGATTTTCGTGCCAACGATGGTAGATTTCGTCGGCCGGCAGGCCGAGCTCGACAGGCTCGGCCGACTGCTCGACTCCCCCCGCGCTGAAATCGGGGTTCTCTACGGCAGACGCCGTGTAGGCAAAACGGTTCTGCTGGAGCGTGCGCTCGCTGGCAGGCCCGCGTTGTTTTTCGAAGCCCTGGAGGATCGTTCGAAGAAGGAGCAGATTGCCCATTTTCTCTACGAGCTACGGCTGCAAACAGGATCCAAGGGCACCTCCGAGGAACCGCCACCGGATACCTGGAAAGAAGCGTTCATGCGGCTCTTCCAGGCGATCGAGAAGAATCCAATGCCGGTGGTGCTCGATGAGTTCCAGTGGCTGGCCAACTACCGGTATGAAATCGTCTCCGACCTCAAATACGTCTGGGATCGGCATTTCTCCAAGCTGCGCGGCCAAAAGCTCCTGCTGTGCGGCTCAGTAGCCTCCTTCATGATCGAGAAGGTGTTGAAATCAAAGGCCTTGTACGGGCGCATCGATCTCGAGCTGCAGATCGAGCCTTTCAAGCTCGCCGAGACACGACAGATGCTGCCGGGGCGTGGGCAGGACGAAATCCTGGAAGCGCACATGCTGACGGGCGGCATTCCGCGCTACCTCGAGCTCTTGAGTGAATACCCTTCCATCCAACTGGCCATGGAGGAACTCGCGTTCACGCGGTTGGGTTATTTCACGAAGGAGTACGAGCGGATCTTCGTGAGTCACTTCGGCAAACATCCAAACTTCGAGGCCATCGTCCGCGCGCTCGCGACTCACCCGTTGGGTCTGTATCGCGAAGAGTTAGCCAGAGAAGCCGAAATCGCCGCCGGCGGACAGCTCACCACCCAACTGCGGGACCTGAAGGCGGCCGGCTTCATAGGCAGCGCCGTCCCCTTCAACAAGGACGAGCGCACGGCCCGCGCCAAGTATTTCCTCAACGACGCCTACTTGCGTTTCTACTTTGCCTTCATCGAGCCCAATCTGCGAGCCATGGCCGCAGGTAGCCAGGTGAGCCTGTTTGGTGAGATTTCCCGCAGCGGCGCGTACTACGCGTGGATCGGCCGCGCGTTCGAGTATTTATGCTCGCAGCACGCCGATGTCATTGCCCAGATTCTCGGGTTTTCCGGTATCCGCTTCTCCGTGGGCCCCTATTTCGCGCGCGCTCAGGCAGGCGAGAACGGTGTCCAGATCGACCTCCTCTTCGACCGCCCCGACCGCGTCCTGACCGTCTGCGAGCTCAAGTACGGCGAGGGTCCTATTGGTATGGAGGTCATTCCCGAGATGAAACGAAAGCTCCGTCTCCTCGAGCCCGTCGCCGGCCGTAAAACCCTCCAACCCGTGCTCATCGTTCGCAACCGGCCCTCTCAGGCCCTCATCGACAGCCGCTATTTCTACCGGATCATCGAGGCTCGACAGATCCTGATGGCCTAGCCGCATGGCTCGGAAAGGGAAGGACTCGAACCCGACAGGGCCGCAGGATTGGATTATTCCAACGCCCGCCGAGCCAGCACTTCGAGCGAGCCGTCGCTCGTGAATCCCGCCGCCACCGATCGCGGGCACGACAACGGTGGAAAGTTGGCGAATTGCGCCTGCAGCGCTGCGTTAGGCTCATAACGAACCAACCCGGGCACATGCTCGCCGTACACACGTGCGATAGCGCCCACGACCTCTGCGACTGACGCATGCAGCAGCGGCAGGAGCCATACACGCTGTGCACTCAACTGCGCGCTACTCAGCGACGCCGCGTGCAGAAGGTTGTCCACGACACAACTGCGCGACATGAGCCAGGTCCTCCCGTCAGCTCCGACGGGACATGTAAACGCGCGTCCCGCCGCAAGCTCGCGCAACAAATTGCTCAGGAATGCAGACAACAACCCGGAGACTTCCGGCGGACGGGCCACGACCCCCGGCAAGCGCAGTGCGATACCGTCGATGAAGCCGCGGCGACTGTAGTCCTTCACCAGAATCTCGCCCATCAGCTTCTGAGCGCCGTAGCTCAGGGTCGGCTCCGCCACCGTGGTTTCATCCACAAACGCCGGCATGGGCACTCCGAACACACCAATCGTGCTTGCAAAGACAAAGCGTGGCGCCGAGCCCTGACGGCGCACCGCCTCGAGCAACTCAATCGTGCCTTCGAGATTGACGCGTACGCCGAGCTCGACATCGCGCTCAGCCAGGCCGCCCGGAATGCTGGCGAGGTGGAAGACCAGGTCGATGGGCTGCTCCATCGCCTGCCGCAGTGTACTGGCGTCGGCAAAATCTCCCGCAAGCATTCGCAGGCGCGGATGAGGTTGGGTATTCGCGAACTGGCGGTCGAGCAGGACCAGGCGGTCAGTCCGGGTCTGCAACAGTCGCGCGACCAGGGCGCGACCGATATACCCATCCGCCCCTGTAATCAGTATCGTCACGACTGTTTGTATTCCACCACGCGTTGATTGATGGCGCCGAAGATCGGACCCATCCTGCCCCCCCTCAGCGCCGCAGCGACTCCTCAAACACTCCGTCAATCAGGATGAAGGCGATCCGGCAAACTTCCTTCGAGCGGTTGGCCCAGGCATGGTTGGTGCCCCGCTGTATGACAATGTCGCCGGGGCGACAGAGAATCTCACCCTTGTCCACAATGAGGTAAATCTCACCTGACAGTATGATCCCGTAGTCCACGGTTTCCGTGCGGTGCATGTAGGGATGTGGCGCGCCTTGACTACGGGTAGAAGCCTCACCCGCTCCAACCATCTCGAAGTGCCGGCGCGCTTGCTCGGCGTCGACGTTCTGGATCTCCTGCGTCTCCGGCGCAATGTCCAGAACCCGGATCCGCGTACCGTTCCGGGGTGGCGCCAGGGTGAGTTTGTCTTCGTGCGGTTCGCCACTGTCCCGGTCGATGCGCACGGGAGTCTCGCGCGTATTCCAGATCTCGTAGAAACGCGGACCGTGGTCGGTCAGGTCGACCACGCGCTCCGGCGCCCCCGCGGACAGGATGACCGCGCGTCCCTCGGAATCGTGACCCGTAACAATCCGCCGAATCTCGCCTGCCATATCTCACATCTCCTTCTCGACAACGAGCGTACTGGATTCCGCAAAGCTCGTGAGTAGCGCAACGAACCACCGTAGCGCCGGATCGGTGTCAAGGTGACGGTGCCATTGGACCATCTCCCGCATGGTCGGGAAGCCGGCCGGCGGCTCCACGACACGTAACGGCAGAAGCCGCTGATACAACCGCGCGTGTCGCGAATGCATCGTCGCCACTCGCTGTGTGCCCACTATCAGGTGCGGCACTACGCCGAAGTTGGGAGCAATGATGTCGATACGACGCTCGATGCCCTGACCTTTATCCGCCTGCTCCTTGAACCACTGCTCGAGTATTGACAGTTGACCGTGGCCGAACTGCACGATCACATGGCTCATGGCCACGTACTGTTGAATCGTGAGTGGATCCGAAACGGAATCGTTACCCGCCCAGACCACACAATTGAAGGTCTCCTCGAACAACAGGGTGCGAGGGTGTTCCTCCAGGAGGTTGCGATCCGGAGCGATGATGAAATCGAGGTCCCCGCGCAGAAAAGCGGCCAGGCCCGCCTCGCCCGACTGAATGATCTCGAGCTGTATGCCCGGAGCGGTCGTGGCGAGCTGCCGGACGACGTCCGCCAGCAGAACCTCGATGAGGAAGTCCGAGGTCATGATGCGGAAGCGCCGTTGCGCGGTCGCCGGATGGAATGTCGGGCGCGTCTCGATCGTGACACGGACCTGTTGGAGTATGTTGCGCACCTGCGGCGCGAGACTCAATGCAAGCGCGGTGGGCTCCATCCGTCTGCCGACCGGGACCAGCAATTCGTCGCCAAAGAACTCCCGCAGCCGGCTCAGCGCGCTGCTCATCGCGGACTGGCTCAGGTTCTGCCGGGCAGCCGCCCGCGAGACACTGCGCTCCTCGAGCAGAGTGTCCAGGGCAACCAGCAGATTGAGGTCGAGCTTGTGAAAATGCATCGCGAAAAGCCACGCCGGAATGGTTTCTAAGCTGCCATTCTCCACCGGTTTCAGTCCATCATGCCAGCGCCGGCCGCTCTATTCGGCATTGATCAGGCTCATCAACTTGCGCCGCGCGAGTACGGCGGCCGCATCACTGGCCAGGAGCAGCGGTTTCATCGACCAGAACTCGCCGCCATTCATGTTGCGGTATTGAGCCTCCAACATGGGCTTATCCTGCTGTGCAAATGCGTAAGTGACGAACGCCTGGATCTGCGCATTCACCTCCGGGCTCATGGCAAACCCACGCATGCTCCAGAACCAGTAATGGGTGATCGATTCGGTCTCCGGAGTCGCCAGGTGCAACGTCCATGCGTCCACGCCCTGTGACCGGCTCTCGCCTTGCAAGGTGGCCCCGACACGCAGCAACAGGTTACCCGGAGCTGTCCACGTGACTTCGGTCCATTGCTCGGTAGGCTCCCCGTGGCGGCGCAGATGCGCGTCGAACGCCGGAGGCGCCGGTTCTCCGCTCGAGAGCCACGCAACCCTGAGACTGCGGTCGGAAAGGTCTGTTACGCGTGCCTTCGCGCGTGTGAGTGAGCCGTTTCCGAGGCTGCCGGCGTGCAGATAGTCGGCGTGCGTCAGGTCGAGGATGTTGTCAACCAGTAGCTCATAGTGACACTGGGTCGGCAGATAGCCCCGGAAGGAGCCATGGGGATGAGCCTGCTGGAACAGGCTGTAATCCGGAATCAGGGTCGGGTCAGCCAGTGCCGCATCCCCACCCCACCACCAGAGCAGGCCGTGACGTTCGGCGGCGGCATGTGCTTGCGCCGCGACCTCATCTCCTGGCCCGCGAGAGAACAGAATTGGCTGATCCAACAATGTGCGAGCCAACGGCCGTTCAGCCCCGAGCTCGTCTGCAAATCCCGCTACATACCAGGTGTTCTTCAGGTACATGAAGCCAGACCGAGGAGAATTGCGGCGAGCGGTTGATGTTTCATTTCGTCGTGCTTGCACGGTTAGAAAGGGGCGGCCATCGCTATCATGCTCTCACGCATGATGTTGGCATGCTCCTCCTTGGATCCCCCCGTCTGCTCGATCTGCCCGAGCCGCACCGAGTTCTCGACGACCAGCCGACACCGGGGCCAGCGCCGCTGCTGGAAACTGTCCAAAGCCTTCTCGAGCGAGGGCGCGCTCTTCAATTCCTGTGCCAGCACCACCGCGTCCTCGATTCCCATGCCGGCGCCTGCCGCCAGGTGCGGCGTCGAGGCATGCGCGGCATCTCCAATCAACACCATCCGTCCGACATACCAGGGCGAGGGCAACAACAGCGCATCGAGCGGACGGAAGACGATCTGCGACCCGGCATTCAGAACCGAACGGACATACGAGGGCATTGGAGCCGTGAATTGATCCAACAACGCCTGGAGTTGCGGCAGCAGCTCCTCGTCCTTCACATGGGCGTTGGTGGGACGATCCTCCGTCAGGAACAGGTACATCGAGCTCTGGGAAACAGGGTTCACCCCCGCTTTGAGCCGCGGCGCCATGTAAAAGCTGGGCCGCTGCACTTCCCTGGGCCGAGGAACGACTGCCCGCCACACGCCTTGTCCGGTGTAGAAAGGCTTCGGCGCTGTGGGAAAGAATGTTTCACGCGTGCCGGATCTCGCGCCATCTGCTGCGACCACCAGGTCGTAGGACGCGCGAGTGCCGTCACTGAAGGAGACATCGACCGATGTCTGCTGTTGATGGATGGAGGTGGGCTGACATCCCAGGCGAACCTTTGTACCCGAGCGGCGGGTCACCTCGGAGAGGATCCTGGCAAGCACCGGCCGCATGATTCCACCACCCCCGGGCACCTCCGGGCCCGCGAGTCGCGGGGTAGGCAGCTCACCGATTTTGTGTCCGTCGGCCGTAAACAGTTCCACCCCATCGCAACAGGCGCCCTGGGTCATGACTTCCGGCAGCACGCCGACCTCCCCCAATGCCCGTAAAGTCGCGGCATTGAGGGTAATTCCCGCGCCGTAAGAGCGCCAACCGGGATCGATCTCGACCAGGTCCACATCGATTCCGGCTTTACGCAACTGAATGGCCGCGGAGGTGCCGGAGAACCCTCCACCGATCACGAGCACATTTCGGACAACTGACATCTGCTCCCCCTTATCAACCAACTGCCGCACCCGCTGTCTGCTCGGCCTCGATCTTCTTCGCCAGAATCCGCCTGGCCAGCACGGCCGCCCCGTCGATCGGCAGCAACAACGGCTTCGCATCCCAGAATGAGGTGTCACCCATGTTGCGCGCAATAGCCTCGACGACGGGCTTATCCTCCTGTTCGAAAGGACCGCGGAGCAGCTCCACGGACTCGCGCGCCATCTGCGCCCCCTGCTCTCCCAGGGCGCGTGGGAAGCTGATGGAGTAAAAGTAATGGGTCGTGTGTGCGGACTCCGGAGTGAAAACGTGTGCTTGCCGCACCTCCAGGCCGCTCTCGCGCGGCTTCCCGCTAACCACTCCGCCTGCGTGCAGGACCATCATCGCCGGCGCGTTCCAGCGGACATCGAGCCAGCGATCGACCAACTCGCCTGGAGGAATGTTGAAGCTGCGGTAGAGGAACTCGGGAGGTGAGTCCCGCGTGATGAAGCGCTTGCACCATACCGTGTCTCCGTCCTGTATGGACTGCACCTTGGCAGCCCGGACCGCCTCACTCGCAAACAGGGGGTGCAGAAATTCAATGTGGCTCAGGTCGAGAATGTTGTCCGTCTCCAGCTCGTAGTGGGCATTGATGAGCAGGTGGCCCGTGCCCACATGCCAATGCTCGGGCGTGTTGAACTCGAAGGGCACGATGGCCTCGGGGTCGGCCTTGGCGGGATCCCCCATCCAGATCCACAGCGCGCTGTATCGCTCCGCGACTGGGAAAGTCTTTATGCGGGCGGCGCCAGGCACCGGTCCGTGAGGATTGGCGATGCACCGGCCGTCAGCGCTGAACTGCAGGCCATGATAGGGGCATTGAACGGCATCGCCCAGATGTTTCCCCATGTGCAGTGGAGCGAAGCGATGCGGACACCGATCGAGCATCGCCACCGCCGTGCCGTCGGTCTTGCGGAACAGGAGCACCGGCTCCTCGAGAAAGCGACGATGCAACAGCTCGCCGGCTTTGAGCTCCGCCGACCACCCCGCCTGGTACCACGTATTGCGAAGGTACTTGGTCATCTGTCCCCCTGTAGTCCGCGCGGCACGACCCAGACCCAGCCGTGCTCGATGCGTGTTGGTATCGGCTCCATTGCCTGCCCCAGGCACGCGCCATGAGTGCAAACGCCCGTGTCAGGATCAAAATGGGCTCCATGACCGTGACAGATCACCCGCGTGCCGTCCGCCGACAGGAACCGGTCCTTGCGGAACTCGAGGCGCGAGTCCTGGTGTGGGCATTTGTTGACATAGGCACGCACACCCTCGAGCCGACGCAGCACGAACATCGAATCCTGGCCGGTCTCCCCGGGGTCGAAGCCGCGCGCCGAGCCAACCCGCAGCTCCTCGAGCCGGCACAGGCGCACTGCATGGAGTACTTCCGCGGCCTCACTTGTCATGACTGAAGCTCAAGGCCCCTTCGGCGGGCCACCACTCGGAAACCACTTCTCCCGGCGCGTGAACAGAAACAACTGCGATGTATCAGCGGAGGCCGGCAGCTCGCGCGCCCGCCAGGAATCATCGTGCAGATCCATGTCAGCGTCGTACTCGACATGACAGCCGAACGGGCTGTTGAAATACCAGAACCAGTTGGAGCCAAACAGGTGCCGGCCCGGCCCCCAGAATGTCTGATAACCCTTGGCCTCGAAGCGGGCGCCGGCCAACAGCACCTCGGTCCCGCTGCCCACGTGGAAAGTGAAGTGCTCGACGCCTTTCATGAACGGCGGAGTCTGGATGAGGAACAGGGTGTGATGGTCATCTGTTCCGGCCGGACGCAGAAAGGGCCCGGTACCGGTGAACCGATCGGTCACCCGGAAGCCGAGCCGCACATAGAAAGCCTCCGCCAGGGCCACGTCCGGAACAAACAGCACGACATGCGAAAGAGTCCTGGGTACGGCGGGCATATCCGGTGTGATGCCGACCACGTTGACGGGGCGTTGCGCGGGCGAGCCGGGTGCGTTGGTCAGATCAGCGGGGGCGCTGAAGGGACGGCGCACCGTTTTCTGGAACTTCAAAGCGAAACCCATGTTATCCACACAGGTCAACGAGCCATCGCGACCGCGCCGGATCTCGCGATCCTTGCCCAACTCCGCCGCAATGGCTTCGAGCGTTGCCTCGTCGCGAACCCCATACGTCGTTTCGCGCAACGAGGGAGCGGGCCCGATTGCGGCAGGCAGGTCCGGATCGTCCGCCGGACGAATCACGATTGCGGTGCCATCGAGCGCCTCGAAGCGCCCGCCCCGGCCCTGCGTCGCAGCCGGCTTCAGACCGTAGTCGATGAGATACTGCTGGCACGCTTCGAGGTCATCAACGCCGAACACGAGCTCGTCAGGTCCAATGATGTTCATACTGTTTACAACTCCGTCAGAATGACTCCAGGACGCAGGGATTGCGCTGGGTGCCCAAGTCCGTCCCCGGACCCGTTATGCTGCCTTCGAGCACATCCCCATCCTGAATGAAGCGTCCGTAATGCATGCCGTTGCCGGCGGGAGAGCCTGTGCAGATGACATCTCCAGGGCGCAGCTCGACACTGGCCGACAGGTACTCGATCAAACTGGCGACCGTGAAGATCATGTCGGAGGTCTCCTCGTTCTGCATGACTCTGCCGTTGAGCTTCAGGGTCAGGCGCAGTTTCTGCGGGTCGCCTGCGAAGGCGGCCGGTACCAGGTAAGGACCCATGGGCAGAAAGCTCGGCGCTCCCTTGCTCATCGCGAAGTCCATGCCCAGCTCCGGTGAGTCCGTCTTGCGGCGAAATACCTTCTCTCGCAGCGTGACATCGTTGACCACCGTGTAACCTGCCACGTACTCCAGCGCCTGGTTTCTCGAGACGCGGCGCGCACGACGGCCGATGACGACGGCAAGCTCCAGCTCCCAATCCGGCTTCTTTGCATCGTGCGGTACGATGATTGGATCGAAGGGGCCGGTGACCGAGCTTTGCGGCTTGATGAAGATGAAAGGCGTGCCACTGGCAGCGCGCTCGTCCATCAGCTTCATGCCCCAGGCGCGCTTTTGCTCCAGGGTCATGCCGTGGGTTTCCGGCTGATCCTGATGCGCGACGATGAGATCGACGACGTGCTTCCTGTAGTTGGCGCCGGAGCAATAGAGGGTGCGAGGCTCCGGGATGGGAGCATGCACGCGCAGCTGATCGATCGCCGCCGCATGCTGCCATGACCCGAGGGCGATGTCCTGCAGCTTCTGCATGTTGGTGCTCCACTCTTCCAGCAACTCCAGCATGCTCCCGAAGGGCAGCGGATTGACGCGGTCACCGCTCACGAGACCCGGAAACGGCCTGCATCCCGCGGTCGAGAAGGTACCCAGTTTGAAAGTCATGTTGCTCCCGGAGCCGGCACGAGCACGGCGGCTAGAATTTCACCGCCAAACGCGCTCCATAGGTACGCGGGGGATCGATGGCCGCGCCAATGATCGCACTGCCTGCAATCGGGTGTACCGAGGTCAGGTTCATCACATTGCGATTCTCGATGTTGTTGATATAGCCCGTGACGCTCCAGCGTTCCCCGGCACCCTGATAGGTCAGGAGCGCACTGCTCATCCAATAGCGCTGCTGAACCTCCTGCGGCAGAAACTCGAGCCCGGTGAGCGTTTCTGACTGATACCGCGTACGTCCCTCCACGATCAGCGAGTGATCATGGCCCAGGTGTATCGTCTGCTGAATCCCGATATTGCCCGCCCAACGCGGCGACTGGGGTGGTCCAAAGCCGCTACAGTTGACGCGCCATAGCGTGGCTCCGTTCGGCACGTAGGGACATGCGGTCGTGGGAGGCGCGCCGAAGTTCGGAAGGTTATAAGCGAAGTTCTGGTACACGGCGTCCAGATACTCCAGGTCCGCGGAGATCAGTGTCGTATCGGTGACGAGGAGCTGAGTCTCCGCCTCGAGACCCTTCATGGTCGCCCTGCCGACATTCTCCGTCGCGAAGATCACGGTCCCCACGCTATCCCTGATCGTGTGGGAAATCTGCTGATCGCGATATTGCCAGTAGAAAGCCTCCGCATTGACCTGGAGACGATTCGCCAGGAACCGGTTCTTGCTGCCAACGGTGTAGGCCGTCAGCTTCTCCGGATTGTAAATCGGGTTGTCATCCGTGAAGAAATAACCTCCCGCTTTGAAGCCGGTCTCTACACTGGCATACACGAGGGATTGCGGCCGCACGTCCCACTCCACACCCGCCCGCCACGTGGTCTCGCTCCAACTGTGACTCTTACTGTTGGAGCCCGTAAAGTCGATGGGCGGCCCGCTGGGAACCGTAATGGCCCCGTTGCCGCCGATGCACAATGGCGGCGCCGGTGGTCGGAATGCAGGTGGCGTGTTGATCCAGCCGAGAAATGCAGGACACAGAACCTGGCTGCCCACGAAGGAGCCCGTCAGGAACTTGTCATCGCGCGTGTAGCGTATGCCGCCGGTCAGACGCAAGGTATCCGTGACCGAGAAGCGCAGCCGCCCAAAGGAGGCATAGCTCTTCGTGTTTGGATTCATCTGGTCCACGGCTGCGTTGACCTGCTGGTCGAAGATGGCATGCGCGGCGCTGCTCTCATCGAGGTAATAGGCTCCGACAAGATAACTCCACCGCCGCTCCTCCGGCGAGGCGAAGCGCGCCTCGAGTGATGTCTGTTGGTCCGTTTCCTGCTGGTTGAGCAGAAAACTCGGCTCGTCATTCACAAAATCGAGCTTCGAGTGTCGATAAGCCGGAATGACCGTCAGCGTACCCGCGCTGGTGGTCCAATTGGCCGTGGCGCTGAGCCCCCAGTAGTTGTTGTCCTGGTGCACGGCGGCTGGCCCCGGCGCGACCAGCAGATTCTGCAGGGGAGCGCCGAGAAACTCGGCCGCGGGGAATACCAGAGTACGGGCGAATACCGCGGTCGCGCGCGGATCATTCATTCCGATTCGAGGATCGCCGTTGACGAAACCAGCCGGAGTCAGCAAAGAGGAACCGACGCCCTTCCCGCCCTGATGATAGTAGTCGGCGCTGGTCAGCACAGAGAGCGCATCATTGGGCCGGAAACTGACCTGCAGGCGCGCGGCGCGGCTCTTGTCATCATCCGTTCCATCCGACAGGTAACCATCGTGATCGATGGACTGGACCGCCAGACGGGCCGCGACCGTATTACTCAGCGGCGCATTCAGCGCGCCGTCCAATTTGCGCAGCCCGTAATTGCCGAAATCGAGCTGCGCGTCACCACCGAATTCGCTGCCGGGCTTGCGGGTGATCAGGTTGATCGCACCGGCAGTTGCATTGCGGCCGTACAGGGTGCCCTGCGGGCCCTTGAGAACCTCGACACGCTCCAGGTCATAGAACAGCCCGCCGGTGCTGGAGGGACGCGCGATGTAGACGCCATCCAGATTCAACGCAACAGCAGCGTCAGAAAGCGAATTCCCGTTGAAGTTTCCCACGCCTCGCAGGTAAAACAGCGAGAAGGGACCGGCGGCTGTCGGAAGTTGCACTGCCGGCACAAACGCTCTGAGGTCCTGAACGCGTGTCACGCCCTGAGACTCGAGTTGCTCGGCCGACACGGCAGTGACCGCAAGAGCAGCTCGTTGCAGACTCTCCTCGCGGCGCTGGGCGGTGACCGTGATCTCCTCCAGAGCGGGCGCACCCGGGGGCTCCGGTTGCGCCTGGGCGGCCACCCAGCCTGGTGAGCCTGTCAGAATTAAATACACCGCCTTGCGAATCAGATCACTGCGCACCATTCCCCCCTCAGGCTTGCCGACCAGCCTGCAATGTCAGGGTACGGAAGGTAACCAGCGTGCCCGCAGCCTGAAAAATGGTTTCAATGGATGGGCGGTATTGAGCGAACCGATACGCCGCGTTGCGTTTCAACAACGCCGGCTTGATACCTCAAACCCGATCCATCGACGGCGTGGATTCACCCCAGCGGCAATATCGATTTCACCCTCTGGCGCAATCGCAGCTTCGCTCCTCTGCTGGAGCAGGTGACGGTTCAATGGCCGCAGTCAGCGGCTGATGTTGGCGCCGTTTGAGCCCTACTCACTGGAGCATGCGATCTGGGGCTACCAGGCCGAGGCCGGCCTGCATGCACTGCGGCTGATCATGAGCGGTGTGTTCGACCGTTATCCCGATCTGAAAATCGTGTTGGGCCACATGGGCGAGGGCATTCCTTATTGGCTCTACCGCGTGGATTACATGCATCGCGGCGCCGCTCGCTTCAACTGGCGGCCGCAGCTCGCCAAGGCACCCAGTGAGTACTTCAAATCCAACTTCATGATCACCACCAGTGGCATGAACTGGAACCCGGTATTGGAGTTCTGCCTGCAGGTCGTAGGTCCCGATAACATCATGTTCGCCGTGGACTATCCGTATCAGGAAACGCCCGAGGCCGTTCACTTCCTGGACTCGGCACCGCTGTCGGAGACTGACCGTGCCAAGCTGTATCACGGCAACGCCGAGCGGATCTTCAGAATCTAGCGGTATCAAACTCTCAAACACCCAGCAGCGCGCTGGCATTGCCGCCCAGAATGGCGGCGATCTGCGACTCGCTCAAGCTGGCTGTTGCGCTCAACAGCGCGTGAGGATCGTAGTGGCCCATGTCGAATGGGTAATCACTGCCCACCACCAACTGTGAAGCGCCCACGACATTGACCAGGTGAGCGAGCGCCTGGGGCTCGTACACCAGCGTGTCAAACCACATTCTGCGCAAATACTCGATGGGCTCGCGCCGGGCGCCGGCCTGTGCCTCGGGTCGTACCCGATGACCCTGATTACTGCGGCCACAGTAGCTGGGCAAATAGCCGCCGCCATGGGCCGCTACAATTTTGAGCTTCGGGTGGCGATCGAGAACGCCGCCGAAAATCAGGTGTGAGAGCGCGATGGTGGTTTCGAGCGGCTGCCCGATGATATTGTTGAGATAGTGAGTATTCACGCGGGCGCCCAGGGTGGTGCCGAAGGGATGTATGAATACCACGGCTCCGAGGGCTTCGGCCTTGTTCCAGAATGGCAGCAAGCGGGGCGCATCCAGCTCCTCTGCATTGACGGAGCTCGAGATCTCAACTCCTTTCAGGCCGAGATTGCGCACCGCGTGCTCGAGCTGCTCGACCGCAAGATCGGTGTACTGGAGCGCTATCGTGCCCAGGCCCACGAACCGCTTCGGGTGCTGGGCACAGATCTCGGCAATGTGCTCGTTCTGGACCCGCACCACCTCGCGGGCCAGATCGGGCTCGGTCCAGTAGTAGTATTGGTTGGGCGAGGGACTGAGCACTTGCAGATCCACGCCCATGGTATCCATGTCGGCCAACCGGGCCTCGATGCGTGTCAGCTTGGGAAATGCCTGCGGCAGCATCACAGAATTGTTGTGCGCTACCGAGGCCTCGCCCATGGCCTGTAACTGGAGCTCGGGCTCCTTTTTCTTCTGTGGGCAATCGGCAACGAGCCGCTCGGCGGCGAGTGTCAACACATGACAATGGAAGTCGATGGTTCGATGGCTGTTTCGGGTCTCAGGTCTTGCGCAAGCGCCTGGGGCCGCGGGCGTGGGACCACAAAAATGCAGGGTCATGGGGCAGATACCTCCGCAGAGGGCCGCTGGGCGCGGCTCTCAACTTGCCTTGACGATCTTCTGATCGATGGCCCCGAACACGCTGGCGCCGTGACGGTCGAACATCTCGATCCGAACCCGATCGCCGAATCTCATGTACCCGGTGTTGGCCGCTCCCGTATCAACCAACTCAATGCCGCGTCGCTCGGCGATGCAGGCCGAGCCGACCGTGCGATAACTCTCGTTTGATATCGTCCCGGAGCCGATGATGGTTCCGGCGCTCAGGTTCCGGGAGTACGCCGCGTGAGCCACCAACTGGTGGAATCCGAAGGCCATGGCGGAGGCGTCCGGATGGCCAAACTCTTTCCCGTTCCAGTGAACCTGCACCGGGAGGCAAACACGTCCGTTGCTCCACGCCGGCCCCAACTCATCGGGGGTGGCGGCAATCGGGCTGAAGCTGGTGGAAGGTTTGGCTTGGATCCAACCGAACCCGGTCTTCATTTCAACCGGCGCCAGCGCCCGCAGGCTGGCATCGTTCGCCAACAGAATGAGCTTGATGTGCGCTAGCGCTTGCGCCGCCGCTGTGCCCAGAGGCACGCGGTCGATGATCACGGCCACTTCAGCTTCAAAGTCGATCCCGTCGCTCTCGGAGGGAAACGGCAGGTCGGCGCAAGGTCCCAGGAGGTCATCCGAGCCGCCCTGGTACATGAGCGGGCGGGTATCGCGGCCGTCAATCGGCGCGAGCTTGAACACCTTCTGCATCAGATCGCCATGGCTGTGGAAGGCGGAGGCGTCGAGCCACTGCCAGGTCCGTGGCAGGGGCGCGGCGAGTTGTCGGGCATCCAGGTCGAAGGCTCCCCGCTCGACTCCCCCGTTCAGGGCGTCTGAGAGCTTTTCGAGCTGGGGCGCGGTGGTGCCCCACGATTCCAGCGCGGCCAGTAGTGTTGGCGCGATGCCGGTGGCGCGCACCGCCCGTTTCAGATCGCGCGAGACGACGAGCAGTGTTCCATCCCGTCCGCCTTCGGAAAGTGTCGCGAGTTTCATGGATCGCCCCGACTGAACGATCCCCAACTTAAGCGGCAGACAATGTGGCCGTCCACTCTTTTTGAGCAATCCCAACTATCACTCGCGCCGATGCCTGCGGATCGCCGAAGTGATTGGACGCGAATCGCCCTTCACCGGCGTTGACCAGGACGCGCGGCAGGCCGGTTCCACAGGCAGCGCGGCGCCCTTCAACAACAGTGAGCTACCGAGACGCAAGTATCACCACGCCTCATCCACCACTGCTGTCAGGATGGCAATCGACATCCGTTAGTGAAAAGTCATTTCCCTTGAACAAGAGAGGCTCCTGCACCGCCTTTGACAAGGCGTAGGAAAAGCAGTCTCCAAAGTTGAGGCCAGCGGGATGGCGTCCTTTGCCGAACTTCCGAAAAGCCCGTCGGGCAAGATCAGCCTGTTCCTCATCAACACTGATCAGCGAGACTTGCGCCTTCGCGATGAGGAGGTCGAGGTCACGAACACCGTCTGCGCCGTAGCGCGACTCAACAATCATTGAGCACTCGACGAACGAGGCGGTAGACAGACAGCGACTGTCAGCCGCATCGATCGCCTCGTTGAATTTTCGTCGCTCCGGCTCATTCTGCAGGATCGCCAGGATGGCGGAGGTGTCGAGTACCATCAGCGCGGAAGTCCGTTTTCATCGTAGTCCATGATCTCGTCCGCGCCACGTCGGTCGAGTACCGGCAGCGTGGAGCAATGCAGAGCAATCTCATCGAGCTCATCAGCCAGCCGTCGTTTGGCACGGGCTCGGCGTACACGCTGGATTCGCTCGCGAAGCGCTTGGGTGACCGCCTCCGTTTTGGTCTCTCCGGTAAGCTTCGCCAGAGCGCTTGCCAGGTCCTCGGTTTCCTTGCTCCGGATGTTCAAAGGCATTGAAATCACCACGTGTAGATGAGTTACTATACAGAAGTATACCAGATTGACTGAAATAGTATCGCGCCAAGTATTTCCTCAACGACGCCTACCTGCGCTTCTACTTCGCCTTCATCGAGCCCAATCTGCGAGCCATGGCCGGAGGCAGCCAGGTGAGCCTGTTTGGTGAGATTTCCCGCAGCGGCGCGTACTACGCGTGGATCGGCCGCGCGTTCGAGTATCTATGCTCGCGGCACGCCGATGTCGCGGCTATTTCTACCGGATCATCGAAGCCCGACAGATCCTGATGGCCTAGCCGGCATGGCTCGGAAAGGGCGACCCGCGCGCCCGATGCTCGCCCGACAATGTATTCCTACACTGCGCCCACAACGTAGCTTCGCTTCGAGGCGATCCCACAAATCACATCTAGTTGCTGTACAGCACGCCCCGGCAGCTACCGCCCAGATAAATGCGGCCATAAAGGGTCTGATCCGCTGCCATGACGTTCGGGCCGCCGAACTGGTGGGCGTCGTCGTTGAAGCGTGTCCAGGTCGCGCCGCCGTCGTCAGAGCGATAGACACCCCACACGCCGTTGATCGTGCCCATCACGTAGACCGCGGCCGAATACGTCGCACCTGCCTTGGCCTTGCCCAGCGCGACATTGCTGGCACCTTGAACAACGGGCCACTGCCAGGTTTGCCGCGTCCCCCAGACCGACGCGAAGTTGTTGAGCGTAGTCCAGTTCGCACCCGAATCCACCGAGTGGTAGATGGTGTTGCCATCCGCGAGCCAGAGGTCGCCCTCGATGTTGGGGTTCACCGCCATCGACGTGACGTTAAAGGGATTGGCACGCAAGTTGAGCGCCACCGAACCCTGGCTCAACGCGAACGTGTGGCCGCCGTCGGTGGAGACGTACACCTTGCCCGCGGTGCCCCACCATGCGCCGCCCGAATCGTAGGCATAGACCTTGTTCGGGTTCTGGCGGTCGGCCACGAGCCGGTAGCTGCGCGGCACGCCGGAGATGACGCTGAGGGCGGGCAGGTTCGTCGCGGTCCACGTGGCGCCGTTGTCGGTGCTGTAGGACGGCACCGAATCGGCCGGTGCCCAGACCAGCTTGTTGCGGGCGGTGGCCACGATGTTCGTCGCCCCGGCGGTGTTGGCGGCGACGCCGGCCGGCAGCGCGGCGAAGCTCGTCCAACTGTTGCCGCCGTCGCCGGACCAGTAGCCGGTGCCCGTGCCGGACGAATTGATGACGTTGGACGCCACGATGTAGGTCGAATCGGACCACGCGGTGTCGATGGAATTGCCGCTGCTCCATTGCTTGTAGGGGTTGAGCGTCGGCGCCTTGGTGAGGTCGGTGTAGATCCAGGTGCCCACGTCGCCCGAGCCGGTGAGCAGGGTGTAGGAGGCACCGGCCGGCGGGGTGTTGAGGGCGAGCGTGCAGGTCTCCTCCAGGCCATTGACCGCGAAGTTCCACGTGGGCGTCGCCGACGAGGCGCTGCGGGTCTCGACGATGCCGCCGCCGTGCACGTGCATGATGTGATCGCGGTTGGATGGATCGATCACGACGTCGTCGACCCAGCCCGAAGCGGTCTGGCCCGGCATCCCGCCTTCGATCTCGCGCCACGTCGCGCCGTCGTCGTCGGAAAGCTGGATGATCTGCTGCCCGCTGTAGTTGCCCCAGGTGCCGCTCACGCCCAGCGCGATGCGGGTGGTGGCGCCCGTGCCGAACACCGCCACGCCGCCGTAGCCCGCCGAGTTGGTGCTGTCGAGCAGCGTCCAGGTGCTGCCGTCGAACTTGTACAGACGAGCGGGGCCGCCGTCACCCGGGCCCGCGCCCTTGGTGAACGGCACGTAGAACAGGCCGTCGGCGGCGCGCACCATGTGTGGAATGTGATAGCCCGACACCGGGGTGGTCACCGGGGTCCATGAGGCGCCAGCGTCGGCGGATTTGTACAGGTTCGAACTCAAACCTGCCAGGTTCACATAGTCGGGTGCGATGGCCGCGTAGATCGTGGCGGTCGCCGTGCCCGTGCCCTTGGTGGACGTGTCGTACACCACCAGCTCGACGCCCATGGCACTGCCGCCCAGGGTGTTGATCTGGTCCGCGGTCAGCTTCGTGGACGACAGCGACGTCACCTGCGACCAGGTGCGACCCGAGTCCGCGCTCTTCCACAGGCCGGCGGTGCGCGAGCCGAAGAACAGGATCGACGGCTTGTTGGGATCGACCATCAGGCGCTCGCCCATGCCCCGGCCGTTGTTGTTCGAGCCCGCCGAGAACGGCAGGTCGACTGATGTCCAGCTTCTGCCGCGGTCGCCGGAGATGTACAGCCGCGCGGTCGCGTCGGCCGAGTTGTACATGCCGGTGACCATGTAGACGATCTGGTCGTTGTTCGGATCGAGCGCGATGCTCTCGACGCCGTGCCAGAAGCTGTCGGCGGCGCTCAAACCGTCGGTGATCGGGATCCAGGACGACGTGGACGCGTCCCAGCGGTAGGCACCGCCGACGTCGGTCCGCGAGTACAGTAAGTCCTTCGTGGTCGGATGAAAGACGAGGCCGGTCACGTAGCCGCCACCGCCGTACTTCACGTTGGACCATGAGTTGCCATGGGTCACGGACGCGGCGGCCGATGCGGCTCCCTCGCCGGCAGCGTTGGTGGCCGTCACCACGAAGTAGTAGGTTGTGCCGCCGACGACCGTGCTGTCGGAGAGGCTGGTGGTCGAGGTCGAGCCGATCAGCGTCCCACGCGCCCCCTGCGTGGTCGACCGGTAGACCTTGTAGGACGTGGCGCCGGACACCGCGGTCCAGGAGATCGTCACCTGCGACGCGCCGTCAACGGCGTTCACGCTCGCGGGGGCCGCGGGCACGACGGACGGCACCGCCGGCGTCGCGCCCGACGACTGCGTGGACGGCGCCCCTTCTCCGGCGGCGTTGACCGCCGTGACTTCATAGTAGTAGGCGGTGCCGTTGGCGCTCGTCGAATCGACATAGCCGACGCTCGGGCTCGAGCCGATCTTCGCGCCCTGCACGCCCGGCGTCGTGGAGCGGTAGATGTTGTACGAGGTCGCCGTCGCCGCAGCCGTCCACGTCAAGGTGACCCGGGCATTGCCGGCCGTGGCATTGAGGCCGGTGGGCGCGGCGGGGCGGGTCGCCGGCACCTGCGGCGTCGCGCCGGCCGACTGGGTCGACGCCGGCCCCTGCCCCGCGCTGTTGGATGCCGTGACGACGTAGTAGTAGGTCGTGCCATTGACGACCGTGGTGTCGCTGTAGCTCGTCGTCGAGGTCGACCCGAGCAAGGCGCCCTGCGAGCCTTGGCTGGTCGATCGATAGATGCTGTACGAGGTTGCCGAGGGCGCTGCCGTCCAGGTGAGCGTGACCAGCGCGTTGCCCGCGACGGCGCTCAGGCCTGTCGGAGCCGCCGGCGCAGCGGTTGGAACGGTCGGCGTGACGCCAGGCGACTGCGTGGAAGCCGGCCCTTCTCCCGCTGCGTTGTCCGCGGTGACCTCGTAGTAGTAGGTCGTGCCGTTTGCAGCGGTGGCGTCCACGTAGGACGTGGTCGAGCTGGTCCCGATCTTCGTGCCCTGTACGCCCGGGGTCGTGGACCGGTACACGTTGTAGGCGGTCGCTCCGGCAACGGCGCCCCAGCTTAGCGAGGTCTCCTTGTCGCCGGCCGTGACCGTCAAGGCCGTCGGACCACCGACGGAGGAGCTTCCGCCTCCAGCGCTGGAGGACGAGCCGCCTCCAACTACGTTGTTGTCCGACGCCCCTCCACCGCAGGCTGCCAGGAGAAGCGCGCACAAGATGACGAGGCCGTGACATAACGGCCCAAAACGCCGGGAGTTCATGATCAATGGAAGTTCCTGTCGAGGAGGCGCACTGACTATAGCCAGGACGTTGGTCTGTCTGGAATGTCAGAAAGTGCATGACAGGGGGGCGATTTGTGCATTTCGTGACGTGGTTGGCGCTTTGCAACAAGGGCGGTAACCACGTTGAACGGTTACCGCACGAGGTTTCCATCCTGTTGGATTGGAGTTGCCTCTCCAGTGTGTTCCCGGTGTTGGTGTTTGGTTACATCGGCATCACTTATGTCAGATACGCGGTCGTGGACGACAAAACGGTGCGCCACCTCCCCGGATGCCCTCTTACGGGGCGGATGGGGATCGGGATCTGTTCAACAACTAGTAAGTTGCCAGCCTGACGTGCAACACCTGCGTGCCGGACGTGAAATTCAAGCCATAGTCGGTCTGGTCACCATTCCAGACCCGCACAAAATGCCACGCGCCATCCCGGTAGAACCCCTCCTCCACGCGCACGAGCTGCGTCTTCTCACCATCCTTGGGAGCCGCAAGCTCCAAAGCCAAACGAGCGTGGTACCCCGTCACCAGGAGCTCATCCGGAGCGAGCTCCCCGATCAACACTCCACCGTCCGCCTGAGGATTGCCCGCAGGAGTGCCATAACCGAAGCTCGGCAAGCCGTATGACACGACCGCCTGTAGCCGGTGAAATCCAGACCGAATGTCGACAGAGCCCTTGTCGGCCGTGGAGGCCCTCCCCCACAACCCGGCAGACCGGGTACTCCGACAACGAGCAAGAGCAACATCAGAAATGTGCGAGCGCACGGTCGTAATAGCGCTAACTATGTGCATCTGCACTCGGTGTATTTCCCTTTCAGTCAAAAACACGCTCACCGGCTTCACTACCGGACAAAAAGCCTTTGGGTCGCCGCAGTAGGATGGGACCGTAGAATTCTCGCTCGTCGAAAAGAAGGGGGCTCGCTTGTTCGTCAAGAGAATTGCGCTATCCACCAGTCTCGCCGTCTGCGGGTGGTCGGCCGCCACTGCGACCGCACAGACCGCCGATCAACCCACACCAACAACATCCAGCGTGGACACGCTGCAGGAGGTCGTGATTACCTCGCAACGGCGCTCGGAGAAGCTTCAGGACGTGCCGATCGCGGCTACAGCGCTTGCCGGGGACCAACTGGAGGGCAAGGGTGTCGTGCGACTTTCGGATCTGCAGTTCGCCTCTCCGGCGCTGTCGATCACCGATGCGGGACTCACGCAGTCGGTCAACATCCGCGGCATCGGATTGGCCAGCGGATCGCCGGCCGTTGCCAACGGTGTGGCAACGTACGTGGACGGTCTGTTCCAACCTCCTATCGTGTCGACGAACCGCTTCTATGACATTGCCAACGTGGAAGTACTCCGCGGGCCCCAGGGGACGCTGGTCGGGTCGAACTCCACCGGCGGCGCGATCTTCATCACGACTCACAACCCCGTGTTGGACAGCTTCGAGGGGTATGGCGAGATCGGGGCCGGTAACTACGGTGAGGCCAACGCGCAAGGCGCAATCAATCTGCCTGTCGGGGAGACATTCGCGGCGCGCCTGGCCGGCGATTACGCCTCCCGGGAGAGCTTCTATCGAAGCCTCGGCCCGGTGCGTACCGATGCGGGAGGACTGCAGGAGCGCTCCGGCCGCCTGAGCGTTCTGTGGAAGCCGGGTGACTTCGAGGCCCTGGGCAAAGTCGATTACACCGACCGCAATACCGGGGGCTATGCTTATCGCCCGATTCCCGGTACGCAATACGCTCCCTATGCGCCCAGCGGCGCTTTCGACCTGCAGTACGACAGTCCGGAAGAGAACCACGAGCGCAACCTGCTCAGCGAGGTGGAGTTGCGCTACACGCTGCCGAACCAGGTTGCTCTGCGCTCACTCAGCGGCTATCAGGACAAGAACATCGACAACCTGTACGACACCGATGCCACCTCGCAAGGCTCGCTCGCCAATCCACAGCAGACCGAAGCTCAGCACGTCCGCGAGCGCGAGTGGACGGAAGAGATCAACGTGATCTCCCCGACCGATGGCCGCTATAACTGGATCCTCGGCGCCTACTGGCAACACAACAAGATCGACGTCAATCTCCACAATCAGTCGAACGGGTTTCCGACCGAGATCACCAACCCGCAGGACAAGACCACGACCGGATGGTTCGGGCAGATCAACTTCAAGTTGACGAGCCGCCTGGAGCTGCAGACCGGCCTGCGCTACTCGACGTTCAAAGTGAGCGGCGTTGGCGCAGTGATCATCGGCGATGGCATTCCGGGTTTCCCTCCCACCGGACTGCGGGTCGCGAACCTGTCGGGCTCGCACAGCGACAATCGGCCAACCGGCAAGGTGGCTCTCAATTACACCCTCGACGATCACAATCTGCTGTACGCCTTCGTCGCTCGAGGCTACAAGCCGGGAGGCTTCAATTCCTCCACCTCGCAATTCGATCCGGAAACGGTCTGGGACTACGAAAGCGGCTGGAAGGCGACACTGTTGGATGGCCACGTGCGCACCCAGTTGGGCGTCTTCTTCAATCGGTACGACAACTTCCAGTTCGGCCTCACCGATCTCACCACCGGCCAGAACGGGGTGCGCAATCTGCCGAGCGCCACCATCAAAGGGCTCGAGGCACAGATCCAGGGGCACCTGGACGGTTGGGGCGCGGATGCCGGCGTTGCGTTCGTGGACTCCTCACTCGGCTTCACGGGCGCTTTCGTCAACACGCACCTGCTGCCGCCGGGAACCCTCGGACCGCAATGCCCGAGCGGCGTTGCCTCCAACCCGCCGGTGTGTTTCAACTATGGACCCGATCTGCAGACCGACACCGGTGGAGCGAACCTCTACTCACCCAAATGGACCTTCAATGCCGGGCTCGACTATCGCTTCGACCTGACCGGCAAGGTATCGCTCACCCCGCGGATCAACTACGCCTATGTCGGCTCGCAGTGGGCCAGTCTGTCGTATTCCCCGGTCACGGATTACCTGCCCTCCCGCGGCCTGCTGTCGGCACTGTTGACCTTGCAACTGCCTCACGACAGCTACGTCGAGGGGTACGGGACCAACCTCGCCAACAAGACCTATGTTTCGGGCCAGTTCGGCAACAACGAGTTCTTTGGAGCTCCACGGCAGTATGGGGTGCGCCTTGGCACGCGATTCTAGTTTGAGACCTGTTCTTGCGGTCACCTTCCTCATCGGCGCCGGGGCAGACCAACTCTCAGTGGCCGACCAACCCGCTTGGGCGCAGCGCTGCACGGAACTCACGAAGTCGACTGCCGGAGTTTTCCGTGACAGCTCGACGCACCTGACCGCGGCGAGCGTGGTCCTGAAAGGCCCCGTGTCGGTCCCCGTACCGGTGCCGGGGCTGCCGCCGCGGACGATCGAGGTGCCGGATCATTGTGAGATCCAGGGTATCGCCCAGGAACGGGTGGCCGCCGATGGGCAGCACTATGCCATACGGTTCC
>Ga0105240_10001706_pt1 | contig 37109 bp, 32 predicted proteins | sample KBSC54metaG_FD_80426 | JGI IMG/M metagenome (GOLD analysis project Ga0105240, IMG submission 80426) | Corn rhizosphere microbial communities from Kellogg Biological Station, Michigan, USA - KBS C5-4 metaG | ecosystem: Host-associated > Plants > Roots > Rhizosphere > Soil | place: Michigan, USA... | reverse complement strand
GGCAGACCGGCGACTTCATCCAGCGTAGCGATCCAGTCGGCCACGCTGCGCAAGCGCCGGGCGAGCAGCGGGATGTCGAAGATCTTGGCGCGATCATCCTCCTCCTCGGGATGGAGCAGATCGGCAAGCAGCGAGGCGAAGCCCGCGTCGAACAGCCTGTCCGCAACGTGATTATTGCGTGGGCTCAGCCGGCCGCTGCCGCTGCCATGGGCGAAGATGACGATACCGCGTGCGGGATCGGGCCGGCGCAGCAGCGCCTCGAGACCTTCGGGCTCGACCATCACCGCGACCGGCTGATCGCAAAGCTGGCGAACCGCGGTCATAGGCCGAACGGCCATGTCTCGGGCGCGCCGTGCGGGCGCTCGCGGCCGAGCGGCGTCACTGCCCTGGTCTGCTCGAACCAGAGCCAGGCGTCGAACTGCTCGGCCAGCACCGCCTCGAAGTAATGGCTCGCCCGCTCGGTCTCGGGCCGGTAGATCACGCCGATCGCGCGTTCGAGCAGCGGCTGGCTCAGCAGCTTGCGCAGCTCGTGATGCTGCGGCGCGCGCCAGTCGGTCAGGCTGCGCATCTGGCCGGTCTGGCGAAAGCCATGCTCGTAACTGTCAGGGCGCGACGGGCGCACCGTCTTGATCTCCATCTCGCCGCCCCAGTCGGTCGCCGCGGCGACGGTGCCGCTGTCCGTGCCGAAGCCGATCAGCACCGCGTCCTCGCCATAGGCGGTGCGGCACAGCTCGCCGATGTTGAACTCGCCCTGCCAGCCCATGGCGGTGGCCGCGGCGTTGCCGACATGGCTGTTATGCGCCCAGACCACCGCCTTGCCGCCATCGCCGCGATGGGTGAGCAGCGCCTGGAGAGTCTCGAACATGTGGCGGTCGCGCAGATTCCAGCTCTCGGTCGAGCTGCGGTACATCGCGCGGTAATAGCGCTCCGCGGCGCGGACGATGCGCGCGTTCTGGACCGCGTCGAACCAGGCTTCGCCGCTATCGGTCATCAACTCGAGCCGGCGCGTCAGCAGCTCGCGCAGCTGGGCGACGGCTTCGTCCTCGCAGGTCTCGCGCGCGCCGTAGAGCACCGCGCGACCATAGTCCGCCGGTTCGTCCTGCCAGGGCGTGAGGCAGCCGTAGCGCTGGCGCGCGTTGATCGCCGCATCGGGATCCGCCTTGTCGAGATAGGCGACGACGGCGTGCATCGATTCCGCCAGGCTGTAGACGTCGAGGCCGTTGAACGAGGCGCGCTCATCCTCGGGCAGAGCGGCGTTATGGCCGCGCAGCCAGTCGGCGAAGCCCATCACCTCGACATTGCGCCACATCCAGGTGGGAAAGCGGACGAAGACCTCGCCGCGGCGTGGGCGCGGCGCCTGATGACGGACATAGTCGTCGATCCGCGCGGCGTCCGGCCAGTCGCCCTCGACCGCGACGATGTTGAAGCCGTGCTGCTCGATCAGCCGGCGGGTGATGGCGGCGCGTGCGCGGTAGAATTCGGACGTGCCATGGGTCGATTCGCCGAGCAGCACGACGCGGGCATCGGCGAAACGATCGAAATGGGCGGCGAAATCGAGCGAATCGGGATCGGGCAGGGGCTCGGCGTGACGGCGCAGCGCGTCGACCAGCTCGGCCGATGCGGCGGTGTGCACAAGTCCGCTGACGGCACCTGACATTACATCCACTCCCAGGGCTGCCTTTATGAGGGAAAAACGCACGACGGACCCAAGCGTGCCGGCCATGTCACCGCTGGCGATGCAGGCTTGATCTTGACGGCTGCGACACGACTCCGGAGACTCGGGGCAAAGCGCGGTGGCCAGCCGCGATGATCAGGGGAGCGATGGATGAGCGATCCCGCCTCACGTCCCGAGCGCGACATGCGTCCCGCCGCGCCGCCGCGATTGCTCGACGAGGCCTATTCGCCCGCGCAGCATGCCGCGGTGATGGACGCGATCCGCGACCATGGGCCCTGGCCGATGATCACCAAGGGCCGCTTCCGCAATATCGAGCAGGTCGCGGCGTCGACCTCGGGCCGGATCGATCCGTCGATCTCGCTCGAGAATTTCATCACGCCGCAGTTCCGCGTCTGGCTCGCGAGCCATGGCACGTCCTATTACCCCGAGCTCGACGATATTTTCTTCGATCCGCGGCTGCGCGCTCATGCCCGCGACTATTGGGGCGCCGAATTCGCTCGCCCGACCTTCATGTTTTGCGGTCTTTCCGGGCCGTTCGAGAATGTCGATCGCGGCCATATCGACGGCGTCAACTTTCGTGGCATCGGCAAGGCCAATACACCGCTGTGGATCATGTCGCTGATGGGCAAATCGGGCCTGTTCGACCGCTGGCAGATCAAGATGGCGCAGGTCGTCGCCTGGTGGTCGCGCTGTCCGACCGGCGGCTTCACCTATTGGCCCGACGGTATCGCCGGCCAGCCGCGGCGGGTCGAGGCGCCGATGTGGAACAAGGGGCTGGTCGTCCAGAACGAGTGCATGTTCCACCGCGCGGATTCGAGCGGGCCGCCCGAGCGCCGCCACCCGGAGGGCTTGACCTTCGACACCGAGCTGGGGGTCGATCCGAATGATCGCGATCTCTGGCTGATGAAGACCGGCGATATCGTCAACGACCGCTTTCACACCGATGAGCTGCGGCTGATGTTGCACTGGAACGCGGAGGTCTATTGGGATCTCGACGACCTCAAGCTGCATGCAGACAATCGCGACGATCTGACCCATGAGATGGTCGCCGAGATCTTCATCGCCGATCTCAGGCGCCGCGGCATTCCCTTCGAGGTGCCGTCGGACCCGTATAACGACATGGCGTTCATCGCCGCGCTGAACGACGCCTATGATCCCGGTCTGCCGCGGATCTACCCGGCGAATGCTCGGCCGCTGGCGGCGTGAGCCTGTCGCGCCGCACGTGCGAATGGTCGTCCGATGTCAAGACGGTCGCGCGGCGGCAGGGATATAGGGGCGGCGGCTCGACCGGTTGAAAGCGCCAACTGAATGTCTTCGGCAAGCGACAATGTCGTCCATACCTCCGCCATCGGCGATGCCGCCGCGATGCAGGCCGCGGTCGCGCGCGATGGCTTCTGCATCATCCCCGATGTGATTACCGCGGCGCATGTCGACCGGGTGAAGTCGCGGCTCTGGGAGGTGGTGGCGCTGCTGCAGCGGTCGGGGCAGGGGACGCACTCGAGCTTTCTCGACCCGAATGACGCCAACGTCCGGGTTTATCATCTCCCCGACCATGATCCGCTGTTCATCGATCTGTTGACCTGGCCGGCGGCGCTGGCGCAGGTCGAGGCGCTGCTCGGGCCGGATGCGATCCTGTCCAATTTCACCGCCAACATCGCCCGTCCGGGGGCGGAGCCGATGAAGGTCCACTCCGACATGGCGCTGGTCATCCCGCCGCCCTGGCAGGAATGCTGGGCGATGAACGTGATCTGGTGTCTCGACGATATCCGCGCGGAGAATGGCGCGACCCGCTATCTGCCGGGCAGCCATAAATTCACTCAGCTCAGCGATATGCCGACGGATTGCGAGGGCCGGATGAAGGCGCTCGCAGCGAAGGCCGGCTCGATCATCGTGATGGACGGCCGGCTGTGGCATTCCTCGGGCGCCAACCGGACCCAGGATGAGGATCGCGCGCTGCTGTTCGCCTATTACACCCGCCCGTTCATCCGCCAGCAGGTCAACTGGTACGAGGTGCTGTCGCCGGCGGTGATCGCCTCGCTGGACGAAAATCGGCGTAAATTGTTCGGTTTCGGGGTGCTCGCCAATCATTCGGGCGCCCATCACGTGCTTCTCGGAGACATTTCCTAGGCGTTGACAGACGGCTAAACTCCGTCAGACCCGGGAAATGAGCAGCGTGAGCGATACCACTCAGCCATTATCCGGCCATTGGGTCGGCAAGCTGCGTCGTCGGCGCGCGATCATCGAGGCCGCCTATCATATCATCCTCAAGGACGGTGACGCCGGACTGACGATGCGACGGCTGGCGCTCGAGGCCGGGGTCAGCCCGACCACGCCCTATAATCTGTTCGGCTCCAAGGAGTCGGTCATCCGCGCCGTCTTCGACGAGGATTTCGCCAATTTCGAGCGGCAGTACCGGATCAAGGCGGGCGCCAACCAGCTCGCGCGCATCTTCGACGTGATCGACTTCAGCTTCGATGCCTTCGCCGAGCGGCCGAATTTCTACATCGCTCTGTTCCGCACCCTCGAAGGGGGGCGGGAGTCGGAGGTGCGCAGCAGCGAATGGCTGCGCACGGCGTTCCTCACCTCGATCGTCGAGGACGCAGTTGCCGCGGGCTATGTCGCGACGCGCCAGAAGCAGCTCCTTGCGATGACGATCGTGCGCATCTTTCGCTCGGTCATCCTCGAATGGGTCGCCGCGGAAATCAGCCTGGTAGACGCCCATCGCCAGGTCGGCCTGGGCATTGCGCTGCTGCTCGGCTCGTCCGTTCCGGAGCGTCATCAGCCGGTGCTGGCGGAGCTGCGCGCGCGCTACGAATAGGCTCGCCGGCACTTGGCGCCAATCATCCGATCAGCCTGAAACCCCGCGGATCGACGGGCGTTTTGTCTCGACAATGTCGCTTCGCCATGGCGCTGGCCGCAACCGCCGTTGCTCCGCCTATTTATTATGTATCATGTACTAAAAATATCGCCTCTCCGCGACCCATCTGCGAGCCTTCCAATCGTGCAACGCGAAAATCCATTCCGACATCTTGACCGAATCCAACAGTACGTCTGAGTATTATATTGCGGAGATTGTCGCACAGTCTAAGTATATTCAAAACCACAGAGTTATATATATCGATAAGGCCGAATAACTTCCTCTGATATCGCTCAGATAAAAGCAGCCGAAACGGAGCATATCTGGATCTTGTCTGATCACATGTCGTGGTGCGGCGACAGTTTGTCGTCAAATGACAAGACCAGACAATAGCGCTCTGACTAGAAAATCTTCACATTCAAATGAAGCAGCCTTCGGCCGGGTCGGCGCGGAGAATGGCTGACTCATGTTACAAAAACATTGGGGAGGTGAAGATGACGCCCAGGCATGTTCTGTTGATCTCAACGGCCAGCTTCATGACTCTCATCTCGGGAGCTGCCTTTGCGCAGGATGTGCCCCCGGCAGACGCCGCCCCGCCCGCAGCCTCGGCCGCGCCGGCAGGCGGGGAGGGGCGTGGGCTCGAGGAAATCGTCGTCACCGCGCGGCGCCGCGCTGAATCGCTGCTCAACGTCCCGGTCTCGGTCACCGCCCTGTCCAGGGAGACGCTGGAGCGCTCGCACATTACCGACATTCAGCAGATCGCGGCGATGACGCCCAATCTGATGATCGCCAGCGCCTCCGGCGGCGGCGGCGGCTCGATCTCGATCCGCGGCGTCGGGTCCTCCTATCTCGACCCCGGCATCGAGCAGTCGGTCGGCATCAACATCGACAGCGTCTCGGTCGGCCGCGGCCGCTTCATCCTCGCCTCGCAATTCGATCTGCAGCAGGTCGAGGTGCTGAAAGGCCCGCAGGCGCTGTTCTTCGGCAAGAACTCGCCGGCCGGCGTGGTGTCGATCACCACCGCCGATCCGACCAACAAGCTCTCGGCAATGCTGCGTGCCGGCTATGAGTTCGAGGCGCGCGAGAAATTCGTCGAGGGCTATGTCTCAGGGCCGTTGACCGACAATCTCGGCTTCCGCGTCGCCGGCAAATTCTCCGACCTGCGCGGCTTCATCAAGAATGTGACCCAGGCGGCGCCGAACCTCGCCAGCCCCGGCTTCGACATCACCGGCCCGAACCATCGCTGGCAGGGCCAGACCAGCTATGCCGGCCGGCTGACGTTGAAGTGGCAGCCGACCGATCGCCTCACGGGAACCTTCAAATTCGCCGTCAGCCATCTCACCGGCGACGGCGACGAGAGCAACACCGAGGCCTTCTGCAGCCGCTCATCCGCATCCTACCCCAATCTGTCGATCCTCAGCTTTACCCAAGGCATGGTCATCGACCCGCAGAGCGATTGTAAGAAAAACCGCCGGAAGGCGGTCGGCGCGATCCCCGCAGGCTTTCTCGTCAACTGGCCCGAGGCACAGAAGCACAACGGCAATAGCTGGAATATCCTCGACACCTATCTTGGCTCGCTCAACCTCAACTATCGGCTGAGCGATGCGCTCACCCTGACCTCGGTGACCGGCTACACCAAGCTGCTCGGCAAGAATCTTGGCGACTACGACAATACCTCCTTCGCCACCGTCTGGTCGGCGCAACGCGAGTCGACGCGGACCTGGTCGCAGGAGCTGCGCCTGGCGAGCGACTACAAGGGGCCGCTCAACTTCACCCTCGGCCTGTTCTTCGAGGACGCCAAGCGCTCCAACAGCTTCAATCCGATCCTCGGCTTCATCGGCTTCGATCCGACCAATGGCGGCTCGGCCTACACTTTCCGCGATATCTGGCGGAACAGCGGCAAGACCTATTCCGCCTATGGCCAGGTGCGCTGGTCGATCCTCGACAATCTCGAGCTGGCCGGCGGTGTCCGCTACACCAAGGAGAAGAAGAGCATCGCTGGCGAGAACAGCTATATCAACGGGCTCGGCCTCGCATTTGGTTTCGCGCCGGCCGGCCAGGTGGTCGCCCGCAAGCTCCAGTTCTCCAACTGGTCGCCGGAGGTCACGCTGAGCTACAAACCGCAGCGCAACCTGATGATCTATCTCGCCTACAAGACCGGCTATAAATCGGGTGGCCTGTCGACCCCGGCGACGATCTCGACCGCCTATGTCGCCGACCCCAGCCTGCTCGCGTTCAAGCCGGAGAAATCCAAGGGCTTCGAGGCCGGCATCAAGGGCGAACTGTTCGATCGCACACTACGATTCGACCTTGCGGTCTATCGCTATACCTTCACCGATCTGCAGCTGACGTCCTTCGACCCGGACCTGGTCGCCTATTTCATCCGCAATGCGGGCAAGGCGCGCACCACCGGCATCGAGGGATCAGTTGTCTGGCGTGCGACCCAGGAGCTCAACCTCACCGCCGGCGCCGCCTATAACCGTGCCAAATACGTCAGCTTCACCGTGGCGCAATGCCCGGCGACGATGGGCTGCCAATCCTATGACCGCTCGGGCCAGCCGCTTCCGCGCGCGCCGAAATTCAGCTTCAACGCTGGTTTCGACTATTCACACGCGATCAGCGACGGGCTGAAAATCGGGGTCAACGGGGAAGGCATCTGGACGAGCAGCTACTGGACCAGCGAAGTCGGCGACACGGCGGGCATCCAGAAGGGCTTCTGGCGGTTGAACGCGGGCGTGCGGATCGGCGCGACCGACGACCGCTGGGAGTTGGCGCTGATCGGCCGCAACCTGACCAACAAATATTACATGCTGGTCAGCAACGACAAGGTGCTGAGCGTGCCCGGCAATTACGGCGGCTATTTCGCCCGGCCGCGCGAGGTGGTGGTGCAAGGGACGGTCAAGTTCTGATCGCAGGCTTCGTCGAGTTAAGATCCCCGACTCAACAGGGGAGGGACGGTCCGAGGGTGCACTCGGGCCGTTCCTTATGGCGACGTCCCGATACGAAAGTGATAAGGCGGCTTGAGCAGATGAGGTGGATGCCCACATGAACGTCGCCGTCCACGAATTCGACGATTATGATCCCTTCGCCAAGCAGGTAATGGACAATCCGCTGCCGTTCTACAAATGGCTGCGGCGGGAGCATCCAGTCTATTACATCGCGAAGTACGACACCTTCGTCTTCTCGAAATTCCAGGACATCATGGACGTGCTGTCGATCGGCGATAACGTCTTTGTCGCCAGCGACACGACCTTGCCCGATCCGCCGCGCCTGCTGCGCCAGAATTACGGGCAGCCGCAGGAACTGCCGATGGATCCGATGCCGATCGGCACGCTGCTCGCCTCGCCGCATTTCGAGGTGCTGCGCCAGGCGCATACCCGGCCGCTGCGGCCCAATGCAGTCGCGCGGCTCGGCGATCTGATCCAGCAGCTGACCGACGAACGGCTCGATCTGCTGCTGCCGCGCAAGCGCTTCGACCTGACCCAGGATTATGGCGGCATCGTCGCCGCCAGCGCGGTCTGCCATCTGCTCGACATGCCGCTGTCGCTGGCGCCGCGGGTGCTCGACCTGGTCAATCAGTGCAGCCTCACCGATCCGGAAGCGGGCGGCAACGACATCGCGGTGACGATCGGCAACTGCGTCGAGCTGATGATGCCCTTTGTCGACAAGCGCCGCCGCGAAGGCGCCGACGGCTCGGTCGGAATGATCGATGGCCTGATCAACCTCGACTATTACGGCCGGCCGCTGACCGATGCCGAGATCGCCACCCAGCTGGTCTGCGAGTTCGTCGGCGGCACCGAGACCGTGCCGAAGATCGCCGCTCATGGCCTGATGGAGCTGGCCAATCATCCGGATCAGCTCGCCGCGGTGCGCGCCGATCTCGCCGCCAATGTTCCGATCGTCGTCGAGGAGATGATCCGCTTCTGCGCGCCGGCGCAATGGTTCGTCCGCACCGCGCACAAGGACGTCACCGTTGCCGGCCAGGAGATCAAGACGGGTCAGCGCATCCTCGTCCTGTTTGGATCGGCCGGGCGCGACGAGGAGGAGTTCGATCAGCCCGACGAGTTCATCTGGAACCGGCCGATCCGCCGAGTGCTGTCCTTCGGCTTTGGCCAGCATCACTGCACCGGCGTCCATCTCGCGCGGCTGGAGCTGCGGACGCTGGTCCGCAGCTTCCTAGCGCAGGTGACGGACTACCGCTTCGACATGGACGCGGCGACCAAGCGGCCGTCCAGTTTCCAATGGGGTTGGAACAGCCTGCCGGTGATTATCGGCGACTAGCCACGCCTATTCCGCTGCGGCCGCCAGCGTCTCGCGCGCCGGCTCGGGCCCGATGAACCGCCCGGGGAAACGACCGGTGATCGCGCCATTGTCCCAGGTCGGCACGCCGTTGCACAGGGTCAGCCGCATCGGCGCGGGCGCGCGGGTGTAGCGATAGGTCCGGCTGCCGTCGCCCTCGGGCACGTCCCAGATCTTCTCTTCGGGACGGCGCTCGATCGCGGCGAGGTCGAACACCGTGATGTCGGCGGCACGGCCGACCTCGATCAGCCCGCGATCGCCCAGCCCGAAGAAATGGGCGAGCTTGCCGGTCAGCACGTGAACCGCTTGCTCGATCGTCAGCAGCGGCCGGTCGCGGACATAGTCCGTCAGCAATTTCACATTGTCGCCCGCACCGCAGAACAGCTTGCCGTGCGCGCCGGCGTCCGAGACGTTGCCGATCGAGCGCGGGTCGGTCAGCAGCTTCAGGATGATCGCCTCGTCCGTCTCCCAGGGATCCTGCAGCACGATCGATCCCGGCCCGTTGCGCAGCAGCCATTCGGCGAGCGCGTCCGAGGCATGGTCGATGCCGGCCTCGGCCATGAACTGCGCCAGCGTAATGCCGACCGGTCCGGAGCCGATCTCGCTCTCGCGCAGCAGCATGGCGTTCGGGTCGGCGGCGCCGTCGCGCGCATGCTGGCCGTCCCAGGAGGCGCGGGCGCGCGACCGCCAGTCGGGATCGGCCAGCATCCGCAGCTTTTCGTCCTCATCCTGGACGTCGACCATCCCCTGCCACACCGGATTGCCAGTCTGGGCGAAGAACAGGGTGCGGTAGAAGTTCAGGAGGAAGGTGAAGGCGATGTGGGTGTAGCCGGTCCAGGCATCGACGCCCTCGGCCTTGAACCGCTCGTGCAGCGCATCGGAGCGCTTGCCCGGCTCGGCCTGGAACTTCAGCGTCGGCAGCCCGGCCCATTGGAAACGCGCGCCCGCCTTATGCGCGAGATAGCCGAGCCGCTCGCTGGTCTCCGGCCCGGTCATGCGCATGAAATGGTCGACGATCGCCTCGATCGTCGCGCCCGGATGGCGTGCGACGACGGCGAACAGCGCGGCATATTCATCATCCTCGGCGAGCATCGACGGCAGCGGCCGGTCGTGCTTGTCGTAATCGAGCTGGTTGGTCGACAGGCCCATGGCGCCGGCGCTAAGCGCATCGTCGAGCAGCGCACACATCTGCGCGATTTCGTCCGGCGTCGCGGCGCGGCTCCAAGCGTCCTCGCCCATCACCGTCAGCCTGAGCGGGATATGGCCGCAGAAGGCGGCGAAATTGACCGGAGTTCTGACGTTGCGCTCGAAGGACGCCTTGTACTCGCTCCACTTCTGCCAGTCCCAGGGGATCATCTTGCGCATCGGCGGGACGGGGATGTCCTCGAAGAAGTTGAAGATCTCGATGATGTCCTCGCGACCCCGATCGTCACCCCGCGCCGGCGCCATGGAGAAACCGCAATTGCCGTTGATCGAGGTGGTGATGCCATAGCTCGCGAGCGGTTCGAGGTTGGGCGACCACCACACCGCGCCGTCCCAATGGTTATGCGCCTCGATGAAGCCGGGGGTGACATAGCAACCGTCGGCGTCGAACACCCGTTCATAGCCCGAGGGCCGGAGGTCCTTGCCGATCTCGGCGATGCGGCCGCCAGCGATGCGGACATCGCCTTTGAACGCCGGCGCGCCGGTCCCGTCGACGATCGTGCCATTCTTGATCAGCAGGCGGAAATCCATGGCGCATCCCAGTCTTTTGAGCGTCCCGGATCATACGCCATGCATCGCGAGCGGTCTTGACGCCAGGCGACGCACTGGCTGATTTCGACGACAGCGCCGACGTGGCGAGCCGGGCGATTGTCGCCTGCCGTCAAGACGGCGGCGGGCGGCGATGCTACCCCGGCGAGCGGAATGACAGGAGAGGGCGATGGCCAACCGCGATCTTCCGCTCGACGGCAAGCTGGTCGTCATTACCGGGGCGAGCCGCGGCATCGGCCGCGCCATCGCCGAGCGGCTCGCTGCTGCTGGCGCCGAGATCGTCGCCGCCGCCCGCACGCTCAAGGCCGATGGCGATCGCGGCAGCGCGGAGGAGACCGCCGCGCTGATCCGCTCGCGTGGCGGCAAGGCGAGCGCGATGCCGGTCGACATGGAGGATGGCGCCAGCCGTGCGGCGCTGATCAAGGGGGTGATCGATCGCTTCGGGCGGATCGACGTGCTGGTCAACAACGCCGGCACCGCTGCCTATACCAAGACCGACGAGATGCCGCTCGCCACCGCGGAATCGCAGATCGCGACCTATTTCACCGGGCCCTGGCACCTCTCCAGTCTGGTGCTGCCGCATATGAAGGCGGCGGGGCAGGGGCGCATTCTCAACATCGGCTCCTGCGCGGTGCTGCCGCCGACGCTGCCCTATGCGGACTACAACGCCGCGCGCGGCAATGAGACGCTTTACGCGGCCTGCAAGGCGGCGTCGCATCGTCTTGCCCAGGGGCTTGCCGCCGAGGTCCACGACCAGAATATCGCGGTCAACGTCATCGCTCCGGTCGGTGCGATCTACACGCCGGGGCTTGCCTCGCTCGGCCTCGGCATCACCCCCGACATGCCGATCTTCGAGCCGATCGAGGATATTGCCGAGGCGGCGCTGCACATGCTCGAGCAGCCGCTCGGCTACACCGGCCAGGTTGAATATTCCTACCAGTTCCTCGACCGCATCGGCCGCTCGACGCGCTCGCTCGACGGTGCGGCGGTGATGAAGGAACGCACGCCCGCCGAGGCCGAGGCCAATGCCTAAGATCTACATACTCGACGAGCTGGTGGTGCGGCAGGCCGATCGCGCTGCCATTTCGGCCGCTTATATGAAGGATTATGTCCCTGCCGCGAGCGGCCGCGGCATGACGCTCGAAGGCTCGTGGCTGACGCCGCCGATCGAGCTGCCCGGCCGCGAGATCACCCTGTTCTATCTCTGGTCGGTCGCGGGGCCGGCGGAATGGTGGGGCATGCGGCTAGGGCAGGCGCGCGCCAATCCCGAGCTCGACGTGCAGATCGAGGGCGATGAGGAGAAGACTCGCTGGTGGCGCTGGGTCGACGATCGCGTAATCAGCCGCAAGCGGCGCTTCATGGTCGATCAGCCGGAGGCCGGCGGATGATCTTCAACCTGCTGAGCGTCATCGGATTCAGCCCGGATGCGGCCGAAGGCGCGGCCGACCGGCTGGTGGCCTTGCTCGCCGAGAAGGGCGTGGCGCTGCCGGGCGTGAAGTCGGCCGCGGTGGGCCGGACACTGCCGCGCGCACTGAACGGTGGCGACGTGATGTGGCGGCTCGCCTTCGGCTCCGAGCAACAATGCTGGGACGCCTATGCCTCGAAGGCCTTCCAGGAGATCATGGTCGCGATGACGCCCGCGCAGGGCGCTACTGTTGACTGGATGGTCTATCGCGCCGATCATTTCGACGTCAGCCGCTCGCAGGGCCAGACAGGGCTGTGGCGTTGCCTGTGCATCGCGGTCGACGACGGCACGCCGGCGCCGCAGATCCGCCAGTTCGAGCGCGACCTGCTGGAAATGCCGGGTCCCGTGCAGTCGATCCGCAACTGGACGCTGGGCGCGGTCGTGGCTAGCGGCGGGCGGCGCCGTTGGACCCACGTCTGGGAGCAGGAGTTCGTCGACGTCAGCGGGCTGGAGGGCGAGTATATGGTCCATCCGGTTCATTGGGGGCTGGTCGACGGCTGGTTCGATCCCGAATGCCCGCAGCGGATCGTCGATCCGATGCTGATCCACGCGGCGATGGACATCAGCGGCGCGGTCATCGTCTAATCGCGCCGAGCAGCGACGGGAGGATGGCTTGGACCTCGAGCTGAACGGGCGCACCGCGCTCATCACCGGCGCATCCCAGGGCATCGGTGAAGGCATCGCTGAGGTTTTGGCGGAGGAGGGCTGCGCGCTGCGTCTCGTTGCCCGCTCCGCCGAAAATCTCGATCGGGTGTCGCGCGGCCTGCGCGAACGCTTCAACGCCGATGTCCAGTTTCTGCCGATCGACTTGATGGAGGACGACGCCGCCGAACACGTCGCCGAATGGGGCGGCGACATCGACATCCTCGTCAATAACGCCGGCGACACGACCTATGGCGATCTCTGGACGGTCGACGATCAGACCTGGAAGGCGAGCTTTCAGCTCAAATTCTTCTCCGCGGTCGATCTCAGCCGGCTGTTCTATCCGGGCATGAAGGCGCGCGGCTCGGGCGTGATCCTCAACAACATCGGGATTCTCGGCGAGACCGTCGATTTCAACTTCATGATCGGCACCTCGGTCTGCGCCGCGATGGAATCCTTCACCCGCTCACTGGGCGGCGGCAGCCTCAACGACGGCATCCGGGTGATCGGCGTCAGCCCCGGCGCGGTGGCGACGCCGCTGCTCGTGCGGACGATCGGTGAGGACGGGCAGAAGCGCTTTCCCGGCAAGCGCGCCGCCAGCGTGCGCGAGATCGCCGAGCTGTTCGCCTTCCTTGCCTCGCCGCGATCGGCCTATACGTCGGGCACCACCGTCACGATCGACGGCGGCCTCGCCTCGCGCGGAATCATGAGCTGACGGGGTTTAGGCGGCACCTTCTTCCCGTTCTTTCTTATCGTCATCCCGGGCTTGATTGAGCGGGTGAACAGTGCCCCTGGCACTGTTCAGTCGTGCCTGGGAGGCACGACGACCCGCGTCAATGGATCCCGCTTACTTTTGTTAGGCAAGCGGTGGCGTGCTCGACCGTCGAAGAAAGCAAGAAGCGGGATCCCGGCTCAAGGCCGGGATGACGAAGAAAAAATGACGGGCCTAGGCCGATAGTGCCTGTTTTTCGCGCGCGGCGGCTTGGCGGAACTCGCGCGGCGAGCGGGCGAACCAGCGGATGCAGCTGCGCGACAGCGCGGACAGCTCGCTGTAGCCGAGGAAGGCGGCGATCGTGATCAGCGGGATCCGCGTGTGATTGAGATAGCGCCAGGCCGCCTCGCGGCGCACTTCGTCGCGGATCGATTCGAACGATACCCCTTCGTCGCGCAGCCGGCGCTGCAGCGTGCGCGGATGCATGCCGAGCGCGGCCGCCACCTCGGTGTGGAGGCTGCCGCTGGCCGATAGCCGCTCGGCGATGAGCGAGCGCACCCGCGCGCTGATCAGCACGTCGGGCCTGGGATATTCGACGTCGATATAGCGCGTCGCCATCTCGTAGATCTGGCTGCTGCGGCCGGAGATCGCGATCGACTCATGGCGCTTGTCGAGGAAGATCGCGTTGTACGGCTGACCGAAATAGACCGTCGTGCCGAAATTCTGCTGATAGGTTGCGATCGGCGAGATCGGCTCATGGGCGAACCAGATTTCGCGCGGCCGGGCCTTGCCGTCCGACATCGCCATCACCGCCAGATGCGTGACCAGCAGCGCATTCTCGACGACCTGGCGCTGCCGCGGCAGGCGATCGATCAAGATGTCGAATTTCAGGATCCACTGGCCGGAGAGGTCATGGGCGATGTCGAGCGTCGTGCTGGCGCAAAAGGTGTAGACATGCTCCGAGCAGTAGCGGAACGCGTCGCCCAGCGTCGGCGCATTGCGCATCGCGATGTCGAGCGGGCCGAGCACGCCGACCTCCTGCTGACGGCGCGCCAGCCGCATGCCGAAGTCGGGGCAGCCGAGCGTGTCGGCGGCATGCTCGAGCAGTGCGACCAGCTGGCGATAAGGGATCAGCACGTTCGGCTGGCTGAGCACCGCGGGATCGATGCTGAACGCCCGCAGCAGACGATGGGCGTCGCCACCGCAATCGCGCACCGTTTCCGCGAAGAAACCCAGCGCATCGATCCGCACGAGATCCGTGCGATGGTCTGCCGCCCGTGGAGCAGACGGGGATGCGCTGCCGGCTCCTCTTGTCATCCTCGCCTCCGAGAAATCGCTGCCTGCCCGCGGCTTATCGGTCTTGTCTTGCAACCAGCCCGAGCCTGGCTGCATCTCGACCGTTGCCGCTTACAATTATTCTGGAGCATGTTACAGCCCGCTGAGCGGCAGGACAAGAGACTCGGCCGTTGCGGCCCGAAAGACGGGGTCTCTCCTCGTGCAGCATCGCAGATCAGATCATTGGATTATGCGTAACCTCCGTAATATCCGTTGGTGTCAATATTGTGCCGGCCGCAAAGATCGTCTTGGGTTGTCGTGATCCGTCACGAAAAGATTGAGTAATATAGTCTAGTTCTCATGATAAGGCATGATCGGACCATGTCCTGTCGTGGTCCGACGGCAGATTGTCGCCTATTGACAAGACGATCCGTACCGTCACCGCTAAGAGTTCGCGTCGCGCAATTCAGGCCGCGCCATCGGCGACGCTTCTTGTGATGGCGGAGGGGAAGAGACGGACATGGCGGACTTCGACGAAAGCTTCGATCTGGTGATCATCGGCAGCGGCGCCGCCTCGGTGACCGCCGCATTGACCGCCAAGGAGCGCGGCGCGACTTCGGTGATCATCGAGAAGCAGGACGTCTTCGGCGGCTCGACCTCCTATTCCGGCGGCGTCGCCTGGGTGCCGAATACCGTGCTCGCCAAAGGCGACGACAGCGAGGAGGATGCGCGGACCTATCTCAACGCGGTGATCGAGCGGGCCGGCGATCCCGGCAAGGCCTCACCGGTCGCCAAGCGCGAGATGTTCATCAAAGAGGGGCCGGAGGCGATCCAGTTCCTGCTCGACCATGGCGTCAAGATGATCCGAGTCTTCTGGTCGGATTATTATTCGGATCTGCCCGGCGGCAATAAATACGGTCGGGCGCTGATGGCCGAACTGTTCAATTTGAATGAGCTCGGCGAATGGAAGAACAGGCTCGGCAGCTTCTACGGATTCCCGCCGATGCCGATCAACAGCTGGGAATTCATCAATCTCACGCTGGCCAAGCGGACCTGGAAGGGCAAATGGTCGGCGATCAAGCTCGCCGCGCGCTTCATGAAGGACAAGCTCACCGGCTCGCGCACGGTCGGCTCCGGCATCGCGCTGCAGGGACGCATGTTGCAGGCGGCGCTCAAGGCGAACATCCCGATCCGCATGGAGACCGAGATGGTCGGGCTGGTCGTCGAGGACGGCCGCGTCACCGGCGTTCGGGTGAAGGACGCCCAGGGCGAGAGGACCATCGGCGCGCGCCGCGGCGTGCTGCTCAACACCGGCGGCTTTTCGCATAACCTCGAGATGCGGAAGAAATATCAGCCGGCGCCGGCGTCGGTCGACTGGACGATGGTCAATCCCGGCGACACCGGCGAGGGGATCCGGATTGCCCAGGATCTGGGTGCCGCGGTCGACGTGATGAACGAGGCCTGGTGGACGCCGGGCTCGCTGCTGCCCGACGGCAAATATGCCGGCTTCCACGTGCCGGGCGAGGCCGGCAAGCCGCATATCATCATCGTCGACAAGGCCGGCCGCCGCATCGGCAATGAAGTCGGCTCCTACATGGAGTTCGGCCAGAAGATGTACGCCCGCGGCGCGGTCCCGGCCTATGCGATCCTCGAAAGCCGGGCGCTCAGCAAATACACCTGGGGGCCGATCCGCCCCGGCACGACGATCCAGAGCATGATCGACATCGGCTACATCAAACGCGCCAACACGCTCGAGGATCTCGCTTGCCAGATGGGTATCGATCCGGAGGGGCTGAAAGCGGAAGTGACCAAATTCAACGGCTTTGCCGCCAAGGGCGTCGATGAGGATTACGAGCGCGGCGCCAGCTTCCACAACCGCTCCTATGGCGATCCGACCAACAAGCCCAATGCGTGCCTCGGCCCGATCGAGAAGCCGCCGTTCTACGCGGTCGAGATCTGGCCGCTCGACGTCGGCACCTCGGGCGGCGTGGTGACGGACGAATATGCTCGGGTGGTGAAGGAGGATGGATCGCCGATTCCCGGTCTCTATGCCGCCGGCAACGCGACCGCGCCGGTCGGCGGGCGCAGCTATCCCGGGGCAGGGGCCAGCATCGGCGGCGCGATCACCTGGGGCCATGTCGCAGCTAAGCACGCGACCGGCTGGAACGCCTGAGCCGCCTCTCGGGGGGCCGCAGAACCGGCTGCACCGCGCCCTTCGAGTCGCTAAGGTGGCGGCGGAGACTCGCCGCGCCGGCAAAGGGCCTGCGCGGCCATCAGCTTGAGGAGGCGATATGAGCGACGACCCAGTCACCATGACCGAGATCGAGGAAACCCGCCTCGATTGGACCGCCCAGCATCGCCAGGACTATCTCCGCTCCGGCGGCACCAAGGGCCATGTCGTCGACGTCCGCGAGATCGGCGGACTCCGCTTCACCACCACGCTGCTGCTCAAGACGATCGGCCGCAAGTCGGGCGAGGCGCGCATCCTGCCGCTGATCTATGGCGATACCGGCGGCGAGGTGGTGATCGTCGCGTCGAAGGGCGGGGCCGACGTCCATCCGGCCTGGTACCTCAATCTCCGCGAGAAGAAGGAGGTCGAGATCCAGATCGGCGGCCAGGCCTTCCGCGGTAGCTGGCGCGAGCCACAGGGCGCCGAACGCGCCGAGATCTGGGCGTTCATGGAAAAGCTCTATCCGCCCTATGTCGACTATCAGAAGGCGACCAAGCGCGAGATCCCGCTGGTCGTGATCGCCCCGGGCGACGAAATCCCCGTCTTCAAGGAATAGGATGGGCCGGGCGGGCGGCCGGACCGCTCGCCCGCTCGCCAGATTGGAGGATTCCGGCCGATAGGCTATTCTCCGGGCAGAATCCGAAGCCAATTCGGGAGGATGCGATGATCGTTCTCGACCCAACCCAGGACTCGCTGGTCAGCAGCCGAGCGGGCGCGCCGCGGCTCGATACGCTCGACGGCAAGACGCTCGGGCTGTGGAACAATGCCAAGATCAACGCGGCGAAATTCGTCGAGATGATCGGGGAGGAGCTGGCCAAGGACTTCTCCTTCGAGATCGTCCGCGGCGTTTATAATCCGGGGCGATTGATGGAGCCGGATGAGTGGGGCGAGATCGACCGCTGCGATGCGGTTGTGCTGGTCAACGGCGACTGCGGCGCCTGCAGCACATCCGGCATCGCCAATGCGATCGAGCTGGAGAAGCGCGGCATCCCGGCGATGCTGGTCGTGACGCCGCCGTTCATCGACGCGGTCAAGGCGACCGTCGAGATGCGCGGCATGCCGGACATCCAATGGGCGCTGGTCGATCACCCGATCGCGCGGCTCGACGAGGAGACGCTGCGGACGCGCGCCGTCGAGGCGGCGCGCCAGTTCCACGACATTGTCCTCCAACCCGTGGCGGCAGCCTCGCAGGCGGCCTGACGCGATGACGCTGGCCGAGATCGAGGTCGACGACACCGAGCAGGCGATCGAGCTGTTCCACCGCAAGGGCTGGACCGATGGCCTGCCGATCGTCCCGCCGACGCCTGAGCGGGTTGCGCGCTTCCTCGCCGCCGCCAATCGCCATGCCGATGACGAGATCGGCTTCTACGAGGAGCGCCGCATCCCGGTGACCGCCGGCAAGCTGGCGATCAATGCGGTGATGGCGGGCTGCCTGCCGGAGCATTTCCCGGTGGTGCTCGCGATCGTCGAGGCAATGCTGTCGCCCGACCTGCCGCTGCATGTCGCCAATTCGTCGACCGGCAGCTTCACCTATGGCTTCATCGTCAACGGACCGATCCGCAAGACGCTGAACATGAACTGGCAGGGCAATATGCTCGGGCCGGGCAATCGCGCCAATTCCTCGATCGGTCGCGCGATCAGGCTGATTCAATTGAATGTGCTCGGCTCGATCCCCGGCGCCGGCGACGATCATCCGGCGCATGGCCGGGTGGTGCTCGACCGCTCGATGATGGGGCAGCCGGCGAAATACGCGACCTATCACATCGTCGAGAATGAAGAGGATTTTCCCGAGCTGAAGCCGGTCCATGTCGAACTCGGCTACGAGCCGGAGGACAGCACGGTCACGCTGCTGGTGATCGGCGGCTACGCCTGGATGGATGGCCATGGCGAGCAGACACCCGAGGCGTGGATCGAAAGCTTCGCCCATTCGGTGGTCGCGGCTAATCGGCTGGTGAACCGCGGCCCGGCGGTCGTCCTGATGCCACCCGAGAATGCGCAGCTGTTCGTCAACGCCGGCTGGTCGAAGCAGGATATCCGCGACGCGCTGTTCGCCGCGACGCGGCGCTCGATCGCCTGGGTCAAGGAGAACGGATATCGCCTCGCGCTGCAGCGGCTGCGCAACGAGCCGGTCCGCTCCGGCGACGAGGAGCGCTTCGTCGCGATCAGCGGTTCGGCCGAGCCGAAGGATCTGCACATCGTCGTCTGCGGCGGGCCGGCAGGCGGCTGGCCCTTCTACCTTCACGCGGTGGGTGAATCCGTGACGCGCAAGATCCAGGTCTGATCATGACCGCATCGCCCGCGATCACCGAGGCGCTCGCATCGCTTGGGACCATGCTCGAGGCCGACGGCTATGCCCTGGAGCTGCGCGAGGAAGGGGCGGATCTGCTCGTCGCCGAGATCAAGGCCGGGCCGGATGCCTGCGCCGACTGCCTCGTGCCCAAGGAGATGATGCGCGGCTATTTCGACAGCGCGCTGCGCAAGGCGCTCGACGCGCCGCCGGATGTCGAGCTGATCTATCCGGCGGACAACCGCTAAATTACGCCGAAGCCGGAATCCTGCCGCGCAGTTTCAGCGTTTCCTCGCCGTCGCCCGTGCCGGTGTCGCGGCAGTCCACCTTGACCAGCGTCACCGAGGCGCGATCGAGGAAATGCTCCTCGTCCGCGTAAAAGATCTGGCCGATCACCGGATCGGCGAAAATGCGCATGATTTCGTTGAAGTCTTCTTCGGTCCGCATGCCCCATTCGGCGATGCAGTCATATTCCCATTCGCGCGGTCCGAAGGCGCCACCGCCGCCACTTTCGGCCGTCGGTACGTCGCCGCCCCAGACCTCGGTCTTGTAGTTGCGTTTGTAGTGGATCAGCAGATGGCCGAGATACTTGTTGCCCAGAACCGAATGGCTGTTCTCGTAATGGTCGCGGAACTGGTCCAGCGTGATCCCCTGCTTGCGCTTCAGCAGCCACATCACCTTGTACATGCCATCCTCCTGCCTCGGATCGCGGCCAGGCCGCCGATCGCCTCTTCTGCCGCACTATCCTCCAAGGGCGCGGCCTAGTCTACCGCGCGCCTGTCGGCCGCTACCCTCACTTTGTCGCCTGCGGTCAAGAACGCCTCTCGCGCCGCGGGCATATCCCTGCGAAAATGCGTGCCGACAAGGGAAGGGATGGCCGTTGAAGGTTGCGATCGACAGGCGCCGCTGCCTCTCAAGCGGTTATTGCGTCATGGAGGCGCCGGCCGTCTTCACCCAGGACGAAGAGGGACTGGTGGTGCTGCTCGACGCCAATCCGCCGCCGGATCAGCATGCCGCCGCCAGGACCGCCGAGATCGCCTGTCCCGCGGCGGTGATCACGGTCAGCGAGGAAGGATCGAACGGGGCATGAGCGCGACCCTGACCAAGGACGTGCCGGTGATGCACGTCGACCTCTACAGCGAGGAGATGATCGCCGATCCCTGGCCGACGCTCAGGCGCATCCGCGAGGCCGGCCCGGTGGTGTGGAACGCGTGCGGCCATTGGATGTCGGCGCAGGACCGCGTCTGCCGCTACATCTTCAACCATCCCGAGGTGCTCGGCGCCGAGCCGGCGATCACCGGCTTCTTCGGTCGCGAGGCCTTCATCGCGATCGACGACAAGGCGCAGCATAACGCGCTGCGCAACATCTGGGCGATCGCCTTTCGCCGCGACACGCTGCAGCCGCTGTCGAGCCTGATCCGCCAGATCACCAGCGATCTGCTTGATCCGCTGATCGAGCGGATGCGGGCCGGCGAGACGGTCGACATCGCCGCCGACGTCTGCCGGCTGATTCCCGCCTTCGTCATCTCGCACATGATGGGCGTCGCCGATGAGATGCAGCCATCGGTGGTCGAGTGGAGCGACGCCATGGCCAAAGCCAATTCCGGTGGCTTCGGCGACAACTATGCCGCGACGCCCGAATGGCAGGCGGGCGAGCGCGCCAAGGCGGAACTGGCAGAATTCCTCAGCGAGCAAATCCGCCATCGCCGCGATCATCCCGGCGAGGATCTGATCAGCCAGATCGTTCATGCCGAGGTCGGCAGGACGCTGTCGGAAGACGAGATCATCATCAACACGCGCCAGCTGCTCTTCGCCGGCAATGAGACGACCGCGAACTGGCTTGCGCATATCTGCCATATCCTCGGCCAGCGGCCAGAGCTGCGCGCCGAGCTTGACGGCAATCGCGATCTTCTGCCCGCGGCGCTGGAGGAAATGCTGCGTTGGGAGCCAGTGGTCCAGGTGATGCCGCGCAACGCCGTCGGCCGGATCACGCTCGAGGGGGTCGAGATGGAGGATGGCGCATCCTTCACCATGCTCTTGGGCGGCGCCAATCGCGATCCGGAGCGCTATGTCGATCCCGAAGCGCTCGACATCCACCGCGAGCCGCGCGCCAGCCTCGCTTTCGGCTATGGGCTGCATAGCTGTCTCGGCGTCACTTTGGCGCGGCTCGAAGCGGTGGCGACCACCGCCTGCCTGCTCGACAAGATGCCGGCCTATCAGATCGCCGGCCCGATCGGCTGGACCGGCTTCAATCTGCGCGGGCCGAGCCCGCTACCGATTGCTTTGGCGTGATTGAATCAATGCCCTGATCCCGGCGAGGAGTTCTCTGACATGGCAACAGCGATCGACATTGCGCCCCTGGGCGATGCGGTGGATCAGAGGCTCCACGACGATCCCTTCCTGCTGATCGCGACGCCGCGTGATTCCGCGCTGGCGCAGGATCCGAACGCGGCGGCCGGCTGGGTGAGGGATCAGGCGGAGGCGATCGAGCGCACGCTCGTGAGCCATGGCACGATTTTGCTGCGCGGCTTCGCCTTCACCTCGTCGGCCGCCTTCGACGAGGCGCTGCAGGTTTATGCATCGCTGCCCGGCGGCTATGCCGGCGGTGCCTCGCCGCGCGCCTCGATCGTGGGTCGCGTCTATGAGGCGACCAGCGCCGCGTCCGACATCCCGATCGTGCCGCATCAGGAGATGTCCTATTTGCCGCGCTGGCCGCGCAAGGTCGCCTTCTACTGCCATCTTGCGCCGGGCGCCGGCGGCGAGACGACCACCGCCTATGTGCCGCGCTTCGAAGCGACGATGGACCGGCGGTTTTACGACGCGGTCGCCGAGCGCGGGCTGATCTACCGGCGCAATTATCGCGACCGCGATCGCGGCGCCGATTTTCCGGCTTCGCTCGATTCGATCCACCGCAGCTGGCAGGACAGCTTCTACAGCGAGGATCCGGCGCGGGCCGAAGCGGTCATCGCCGATATGGGGATGGAGCATCGCTGGGAAGACGATGGCAGCGTTACCGCGGTCTATCGTTCGGAAGGGTTCACCACCCATCCGCTGACCGGCGGGCGCCACTGGTTCAATCAGCTGCAGACCTTGTACTTCACGCCGCAAAACCTGCCATCGCGCTGGGATGACTATGTCGCCTACTACGCCGACGGCCGGCCCAAGCCCTATGACATCCGCTATGGCGACGACGTCGAGATCGCGCTGGACGATGTCGTCGCGCTGCTGCCGCCGCTCGAGGCGGCGACGGTCGCGCTGCCCTGGCAGAAAGGCGACGTGATGATTCTCGACAACATCTTGGCGATGCACGGGCGCAACCCGTTCACCGGCCCACGCGACATTCAGGTCGCGCTGCTCGAATCCGGCGGTGTCTGATCGCGCGTTAGTCGCGCTCTCCCGTCAGCCTGCCGGCGTCCACAGAGTGCGGCCGTCTTCCATCGTGCTGGCGCGGCCGAGTGAGCCGATCGGCTCCGACTCTGGCGACGTCAGCATCGTCAGCGTTTGATGGTCATCGCCGGGCACATGCGCGACGAAGCGCTGCCCCTGCAGCGTGCGTGCGACGATCGTGGCGAAACGCGGCCGGCCGTCCCGACCATATGGAATGACAAAGCTCTCGATCGCGCCCGGTCCGACGTGATTGTCGAGCAGTTGCGGTGCCGGCTCGCGCGCCGCCTCGGCATCGGCGAGGACATCGTAGTCCGCGGCAAGATCGATACCGCGCGGCGCCTGCCGGCTTAGCACGATGGCGTGGTTATGCGTCGCGAAGCCGCCGTTGGCGAAGACCAGGCCGGTGCGGTCGGGCGCGCCAGCGCGCAGCTTTTCGGTCATCGCCGCGGTCGCATGCATCATGCAATTGCCGATCGGCCCGCCGCCGAAGGTCAGCCCGCCATAAGCAGTGACCGGCTTGTCAATCGGCCAGTCGAGCACGCGCCGCGCCATCTTCGGCACGGTGGGAAAGCAGCTGTAGAGTTCGACCAGATCGAGATCGGCCGCTGTGATCTCGTTGAACGCCAGCACGTTGGACAACGTCGCGATGATACTGGTCGAACGCGTATAGCCTTCACGACGAAGGTAATCGTCGGGCTCATGCGCTGCCGCCCCGCGGCCGACATAGATCAGCCGGTCTTCGGGAATGCCCAACTCCCTGGCCACCGCGAGACTGGTCATGATCACTGCCGCGCCCTGGTTCACTGCGTTGTTCGCGACCATCAGCTTCGAATAGGGAAAGCTGACCATGCGGTTGTCATCGTCGACGGTGGTGATCTGCTCTGGCGTCATCGCCTTGCGCAGCCAGGCGTTGGGATTGGCCGCGGCGACCTGCGACATGGCCGACCAGATCGCCGCGCTCTCCGCTTGGGCTTCGGCAAGGCTCTGGCCCCAGGCGGCGCGCGTCGCATTTTCGTAGAGCGGATAGACGTCGATCGGATTGACCAAACGATATTGCCGCATCAGCGGCGTTGCCAGCGCTTCTGCTGCCGCGCCGAGAATATCGGGCTGGAGTGGCTCGCCGCGTGCGGCGGCGGCCTTGGCGCGCTGGCCGGCGGTGCGCATCGCTTCACCGCCGACGGCCGCCGCCACCGCGGCGTCGCCGCGCGCGATCGCGAGAGCGGCGTCGTTGATCAGCTCGATCGGCCCTTCGCCGCCGGGAAGCACCGTTATTTCGCGGTGGCGTGGTGGATGCGGCAGGGCGGCGGCCAGCCGCTCGTGCATGTCGCGGTCGGGAAAGGAGATCTGGTCCTCGACGCCGAGCCAGTCGAGCTCGCCGAGCAGCGGATGGCCGGCATCGTCCTCCGCCGCCTTCAGCGCCGCCAGCATCAACCCAAAAGAGTCGAGGCCTTTGTCCGGATCGGCCGGCCGATCGTTGATCTGGCCGACGCCGATGATGACGGGAATGCGCTCGGACGGCAGATCGGCCATCAGGTCCTCCACACCGGTGCGCGCTTCTCGACAAAGGCAGTGGCGCCCTCGACGAGATCGGGGCTGGTCAGCAAGCGGCCGATCGAGTCCAGCTCCAGCTTGCGCAGCGCCTCGTCTTCGCGGTCCGCGGCGCTTTTGGTGAGCTGCAACACTTCGCGCACCGCCATTGGCGAATTTTCGGCGATCGCGCTTGCTAGGGCAATCGCTTCGTCGATCACTCGATCGGTCGGCACGACGCGGTTGATCAGCCCGATCTCATAGGCGCGGCGCGCATCGATCGCAGCACCTGTGGTGACCAGCTCCAGCGCCAGCGGGCGCGGCAGCACGCGGGTGATGCGGAAGGCGCCGCCGGCACCCGGGATCATGCCGCGCTTGACCTCGGGCAGGCCGAAGCTCGCCTCCTCGCCGGCGACGATCATATCGCAGGCGAGCGCGATCTCGGCGCCGCCGGCATGGGCGGGACCGTGAACCGCGGCGATCCACGGCTTCTTGCGGCTGCCATAGACGAAGCCGGCGAAGCCTGCGGTCGGCGTCATCAGCGCCGCGCCGCGGCCGGCGGCGACTTCCTTGAGATCGGCGCCGGCGCAGAAGGAGGGGCCGTTGGCGGCGACGATGCCGACGCGGATCTCGCGATCGGCCTCGACCTCGCCGACCAGCCGTTCGATCGTCTCGGCCATCGCCGCGCTGATCGCGTTGCGCGCCTTCGGCCGGTTGAGCGTCAGCCGCGCGACATGCGGCGCGGGGCGATCCAGCAGGACGATCGGTTCTTCGGGCGTGTCGCTCATGCGGAGTCCTTCTGCCAGCCGATCAGCGCGTCGAGCGCCTCGATCCGCTCGGGTGAAACCAGCAGGGGGTTGATCTCGAGCACCGCGAGATCCGGGCCGAAGCCGAGCGCGGCATCGCCGATCGCGACGATTGCATCGGCCAGCCTGTCGAGGTCGACGGCCGCACCACCGCGATAGCCGGAGAGCAGCTTTGCGCCACGCAGCCTGGCGAGCAGCGCGCGGATCTCGGCGCTGCCGGCCGGCAGCGGGGTGATGGCGACATCGTCGAGCAGCTCGACCAAGGTGCCGCCGAAGCCGACGGTGATGATCGGCCCCCAGATCGGGTCACGCGAGACGCTGACCAGCAGCTCGATCCCGGCCTGGCGCATCGGCGAGACGATCACGCCGTCGAGCCTGGCATGCGGCGCGGCCTTGGCGACGTCGGCGATGAGTGCGTCGAATCCGGCGGCGACCATGTCGCGCGCGACATTCAGCCGCACGCCGCCGACTTCGGTCTTGTGGGCAATGTCGGGCGAGCTGATCTTGAGCGCAGCCGGCCCTTCGAAGCTTGCGGCGAAATTCGCTGCTTCCTTCGCGCTCCTCGCGATGCGGCCGGGGATCACCGGCACGCCAGCGGCGGCGAGCGCATCGAGCGTCGCGCGCTCGCCCGCCGGCCGGGTCGTGATCGCCGCCGGCGGCGGCGCGATGATCGGCTCGGGCGGGCGCTGATCGATCGCCTGCGACCAGAACCACAGCTTCGCCACCGCATCGAGCATCGGATTGATGCCGGTCACGGCATGCGGCAGGCCGTATTTCGCGAGCCAGCTGCGCGTATAGTCGGTCAGCGTGCGCGTCGTCGTCGCGACCAGGATCGCCGGCTTGTCGAGCTTGGCGACTTCCTCACCGATATAGGGGAGGGCGGGCGGATAGCCCTGGCCCTCGACCACCGGCACGATCACGCTGATCGCGATCAGCCCGATATCCGGTGAGGCGGCGACGATCGGGATGGTCTTGCCAAACATCGGCGGGTCGCCCATCGCCGCGCCGGTCACGTCCAACGGATTGAGCGTCGCGCCGAAGCTCGGCAGCACGTCCTTCAGCTTCTCGACGGCTTCGGGCGGGTGCGGCGGCAGCGAGACTCCGGCGACCTCGGCATAATCCGCCGCCATTGTGCAGGCGCCCCCCGAGACCGAGATGAAGCCGACGCCGGGTGCTGGCAGCGGGCCGGTCGCGGCGGCCAGGCCGGCGGTGGTGATCAACTCCTCGAGCGAGCGCACGCGCATCACGCCGAGCCGCTCGCAGATTGCGTCGAACACGCGGTCGTCGCCGACCAACGAGCCGGTGTGCGCCTTGGCGACCTCGCCGGAGAGCGCGCTGCGCCCGATCTTGAGCATGACGATCGGCTTGCGTCTGGCGCGGGCATGCTCGGCGGCGCGAATGAAGGCGGCGGGATCGCGCACCGATTCGGCGAAGACGGCGATCGCCCTGGTCGGCGCGTGATCGACCAGATAGTCGATCAGATCCGACAGCGTGATCATGCCCTCATTGCCGGTCGCGGCGACAAAGCTGCTGCCGATGTTCATGCTGTGGGCGAGCTCGTTCAGCTCGATCGAGGTCGCCCCGCTCTGGGTGAGCAGCGCGATGCTCGGCGGCAAGATCGGCTCCATCGCGCTGATCGCCGAAACCGGAATGCCGTCGCCGACATTGTTGAAGCCGAGCGAATTGGGCCCCCAGACCAGCACGCCCAGTTCCCGCGCGCGGTCGAGCAGGACGGTTTCCAGCGCCTGGCCCTCGCCGCCGATCTCGGCATAGCCGGACGTCAAGATGACGACGTTGCGGATGCCGGCGGTTGCTGCTTCCTCCATTGCCTCCATCACCGCCGATTGCGGCACCATGATGAAGGCGACGTCGACCGGCTCACCGATCGCGGCGCAGGAGGGAAAGCCCGGCGTACCGAGCACATCCTCACCGCGGCGATTGACCGCGAAGACCTTGCCGGAAAAGCCGAGCACCGGATAATTCTGCAGGATCAGCTTCGACCAGAAGCTTTTCTCGGTCGCGCCGACCAGCGCGATCGAGCGCGGACTGAACATCCTGTCGAGCGGATGCGCGCGGACCGCGTCGGCAACCTCGTTGTCGGTGATCAGCGTACCGCTCCCGCCCAGCTTTGATCCGGACGAAGGTTTAGGAGCGTCGATGCGTTGCCGCCAGCACGGCGGCGGCGATATCGCAGGCGCTGTCGGGAAAGCCCTCGACTTTGTCGTCTAGTGTCAAGGAGCCCCGCCGAAAAAGATCGCCGCCGCCCAGGGCCCGTGCAATCGGGCTCAAGGGACGGCGACGCGACAGTCGATCAGGCTGCCGTCAGTTCTGGACGACGTCCTCCCGCCGGTCGTCGTGCGGCCAGAACGCCGGCGTCTCGTCGTGATGTGCTTCCCTGGCGGTGCGGGCATGGTTGATCATCGCCTCGACCGAAGCGTTCGACGATGCCGGCTGCACGCCCGCCTTGCGATCGCGCTCATCGAAGAAGCGGGCGCGTTTCAGCCGCGTCTTCAGCGACAGCGACGGATTATCCGGCGTCGGTCCGCGATAGGCCGCCTGGACATGCGGGCCGAAGCGATCGAAGTCTGCCGGCAGATCCTCGAGCGGCCGGTCCGGGGGCAGCCCGTCGCTCTCCGGCGTCCCGGTGAAGAAGGCCGGGGCGAACTCCGGCGGTGCAGCCGGTGCGGGCGCGATCATCGCCTCGTCGTAGACCGACTCTTCATAGACGACCTCGTCGTCACGCCGCCGCCGTCGGGTGAACAGGAAGGCAAGGAATCCGAGAATGAGAATACCGGCGGCAATCGCGACCACCTCGATCAAGCCATTGTTCGACGACTGCGACTCGGCTGGCTGCGCCGGAGCGGGATTCACCACCCCCGGCTGATCCCAGGCTGAGGAGCTCGCCGGTACATTGGTCGACGACGGCGCGGCTGTAGTCGGCGCTGGCGTGGTTGCGGCGGGCGCCGGGACCGCAGCCACCGGAGCCGGCGCGGGTGCGGCCGGTGTCGGCGCTGAACGTGGCGCGCGAACCGGCGTCGCTCTGGTCGCTACACGCGGCGCGGCGCGCGCGGGCGCCGCGCGGGTGATCGGGGAAGGCGATGCCTGCGCGTCGGGCTGATGGACGACGGGCGCCATCGAGGTCGCGGCCGGCGTCGCGGACTCTGCCGCCGGGGCAGGCGTCGGGGCCGGCGCTGGGGGCGCGACGACGACCGGTGCGGCATCGCTCGCCGCCGGCTCCGCGGCCTGCGCGAGCAACGATGTGGAGGACAGGGCGATAATCGCGGCAAGCGCGGTCATCGCCGGGCGAATCGGGGATTTTGCATATGTCATGCACGTTTAACCGTGCCGGGGGGCTCGCGGTTCCACCGCCTCTACGAGCCGCGCCGTGCCGGCGACGAGTTGAGAGTTCGCGGCGACGAATCGGCAGGGCTCAGTATGGAGCCTAAACTTGGCTACCGCGCAGCGCCCAGCAAAGCAGGCGGACGACAAAGGGCCAGCCGTTGCAAGAAAACTGCCACTTCAAGCCACAAGCATCACGGAGGTCCGCCCGCGGTGCCTTCTCCACGGCGATCAGCTTTGCCCGCTTCGACCGAGCCGGCGCGCGCCCTTGTCGTGCTGCCGGGGGACTGAACGGAATGGCGTCGGCAATGAGTTGCTCACGCGACATCTGCCAGCCTTTCGACGTGCGCGGCATAGGTTCCGAACAGGCGGGCAGAATGCTCATCCATGGTGACCACCTGGGGCGCGGCCATGGCGGCGCGGGCGCGGTGCGCTGCCGGCGATGCGGCGACGAAGGTTCGTATCGCTCCAGCCAGCGAGCCTGGGTTGGCGGCCTCGTAAAGCGCGCCCTGTCCCTTGCTGAACTGATCGCCGGCGCCGCCCTCGTCGGGCACGATCAATGGCAGCCCGCTCGCTTTGGCTTCGGCGGCGACCATGCAGAACGTCTCGGCCTCGCAGCCATGGATCAGCGCATCGGCGCTCGCGAGAATCGTCGCCAGCTCGATGCGGTCGGCGATCGGCGCGGCCAGGTGCACATGTGGATTATTTGCTGCCGCGCGCACCACCCTGGCGCGGTCGCGTCCATCGCCGAACAGGATGAAGCCGACCGGCTGGTCATAGCCGGCTGAGGTGACCGCCTCGATCACCATCGGCCAGCGCTTCTCCGGCGCGAGGCGGCCGATGCCGATCAGCAGGGTCGCGGTCCGGTCGAGGCTGCAGCGGGCCAGCAGCCGCGCGCGCAGATCCTCATCGCGTCGCACCGGCGAGAAGATGGCGGGCTCGACGCCCATCGGAATGGTCGCGACCTTGGCGAGGCCGCCGGCACCGAGGCGGTTGCTCAGCCGGCCACCGGCGCTCACCACCAGGTCGAACTGGCTGTCGAGCCGACGCAGTCGGCGCCAGAACCAGTCGAAGCCACGGTCGATCGTCTCGCGGCTGGCGACACCGCCAAACCAACGATAGGCGTAGGCGGAGAGCGGATCGGCGTGCATCACCAGCGAGCGCAGCGCCGGCCCTCGCCAGCGTCCGACCATTGATGCCGCGCCCCATGGCGAGGATGCCTCGACGACATCGGGCGCGAGCTCGTCGAGCAGCGCATGGAGCACTGCCTCGTCATCGAAATAGCGATAGCGGCGGTCGAGCGGAAAACGCGGGCTGGCAAGGGTGATGATACCGCCGCCGCTGTGCCGCCGGATCACCGCGTCATTTTCGCCCGGGGCGATGATGATGACCTCCTCGGCGCCGGGCCGCGCTGCCTTCAGCTTGCGCTCGACATAGGTTTTCACACCGCCGCCATCGGCCGTGTAGAAGGCGCAGACATCGACGATCTTCAGGCTCATCGCTCCTCCAGCGGGCGCATGGAAAACAGGCCGTGACGATAGTTCAGCACGATCGTGATGCGGGTCGGGCCGGTGCCCACCCAGGCGCTCGCCGCCGCTGCTTTGGGCTTGGACCAGCCGAGCCGCGGATTGCTGGCAAAGCCGATGCCGTCAACCGACAGGCCGAACTTGCGGTTGCCGTCGCGGTCGTGCAGCAGGCTGAGCGCATAGAGACCGGGGCCAGGCACGCGGATGCACAGCACGACCGGTCCGCTCTGAGGCACGCCGACCTCGACCCGGCGGAACGTCTTGCCGGCGTTGATCAGGACGTTGTCATCCTCGAGGAAGTCGTGGTCATTGGCGGGATAAAGCTCGAGCTTGAGCAGGCCGCGGCGATCCTTGAGCCCGGCGACATCGACCAGGAAGGAGGGTCCGGTCTCGGTGGCGTGGCAGCGGCCCTCCGCCTTGCCGAGATCGGGCGTCGAGCGAAGGTTAAGCAGCATCAGGGCATAGGCGGCGATCATCTTGCCTGGCCCTCGCGAAGCAGCTCGCTCGCGCCGAGCATTGCCCCGACCAGCAGATTGGTGGCGAGCGTCAGCGCCGCCATCAGCGCCATTGCCGAGGCAATGTCCGCATCATTGCCGACGAAGAACACCGCGAGCCCGGCGAAGACGACGTCCTTGTTCGGCAGGAAGGGGAGGCGGGTGACGAGCTGGCGCAGGGTACCGAGCAGCAGCCACCAGCTCAGTGCGACCGCCGGCAGCAGAATGTGCCACATCACCGCGGCGAGCAGGATGGTCGCGAAGATGCGGGCGAAATGGATCGCGGCGATAATCCATAGCTCATGGCGAGGCAGGGTGAACAACCGCTTGCGCAACAGCAGCGCAGCCAGCGAGATGATGGTGACGAATACCGTCGACAGAACGAAGGCCTTGCCGTCGATCCCGAGGCGGAGCGCGCGGAACAGCGGCGCCGACACCACCACCATGGCGAGCGTCACCAGATTGCCGGTCAGCGCCGAGAGGATTGAGACATCCTTGATCGCGCCGAACGGTGCGGCGCTGACATGCGCGTTGCGCCGCGCCCAGGCGTAGAAATAGACCTCGCCGAGATAGCCGAGCAGGATATTGTTGCTGACGAGCTTGCGCAGCAGCGCGAAGAAGCCTTCGACCGGCAAGGTCCACAGCCGGCGGAAAATGATCCATTCCGAGACCGGGCCGGCGAGATAGAACATGAGGAAGGCGAGCCAGAAGCCGGGGCTCTCCGGCAAGGGTCTGACGAAATGGGAAAAATCGAACTTGCGCAGCTGATAGGCAACGGCAGCGAGAATGACGAGCGAAAAGGCCGGCCCAGCCCAGCGCGTCCAGTTGCGGCCGGTCCGGACGAGCGGGTCGGGGTCGATCATCCGACCGAGATCGACGACGCGACCGATCGGACTGGCCGCATCGGAGGTCAGAGTTCCCGTTCTTGCGTTCAGCGGCATGGGTAGGGCGTCCCAGTCGATCAGTGACGTTGCAACATAACAACAGCCTGTGCCGCTGTCGGCCTGTTTTGATGAGCGGTCGCGGCGGGCCGCAGCATCGCCATCGTCGAAAGATAAATCTCTGAAGCATGATCTAAGGTGAACAGCCGCGCCTGGGCGAGGCTGAGCCGCGTGTTTTGCCGGCCGGCCTCGGCGTGGGCGATCGCCTCGGCCATCGCTGTCAAGTCGCCGGTCGGCACGATATCGCCGAGCGCCCCGTCCATCAGCAGGGCGGCCATGCTGCTGCAGCATGAGGTCGCGACGATCCCCAGATCGGCCGCCAGCGCCTCGAGGATGACGGCGGGGACGCCTTCATAGTCGGACGAGAGGATCAATATGTCGAATTCCGGGAGCAGCGTCGCAGGCTCGGCGATATATCCACGAAAACGGACACGGTGGCCGATGCCGAGACGACGCGCGAGCAACTCCAGTCGCGCCCGGTTCGGCCCATCGCCAATCAGGGTTAGCGTGTCGCCGTCGCGCGCGCCGCGCTCAAACGCGCGCAGCATCATGGCGATGTTCTTCTGCTGGGTCAGCCGCCCGACCGCGACGAAGCGCCGGCCGCGGCGCCGCCGCCGCTCGCGTGGCGGACTGGCGCGCAGCCGCTCAATCAGCGCGCGGGACAGTGCAGGATTGGGGATCACGGTGATCGCGTTGGGTGGCGCGCGGAACGCCGTGGCGATCTCAGCCACCATCCTCGCCTCCATCGCGACGAAATGGTCGATGAAGCGTCCCTGGAAACGCAGCCAGAGACGATAGATCGCATGGCGCAGCCTGGCCTTTTCATTGCGGTCGAGGCTGTTGCTGACCTTCAGCAGGATCGGCGGGCAGTCGCGGCCGAGCAGCAGCTTCAGAGCGACCGCAACGATCGCATAGGTATTGCCGGCGCAGAACAGCACGTCCGGCCGCACCCGCCGCACCACCCCGGGCAGGGTCAGGATCATCCAGATGGTCTCCCAGCGCGCCGCCGTGGCCGGCCGGCGGTGCGGCGTGATGAAGCCGAGGTCGCGGCCGACGTCGCCGGCCATGGCGCCGTCCGATCGTCCCATGAAGAGAGGTGCGTCGACGCCGCGCTCGCGCCAGTGGCGGATCAGCCTGAGCGCGATCCGTTCGACGCCGCCCGGCTCGAAGCTGTGGAGGAACGTCAATATGCGCATCGTCAGCCGGGCCGGGCGTGCCCTCGTCCGCGACGTGCCTTCGCCGGATGGCGCGGCCGGTGGGTCGATGCCCTGCTCAACGGTGCGTGGATCAATGCCGCTTCTCGCCTTGCCCTTGGGGTAAGACGGCGGCCGTCGGGCGAACCGCAGTCGGCGACGAAGGACATTGTTCGGCCCGCGCCGATGGCTCGTGGCGGGCAGTTACGACCGGCTACCAGCTCCGGGCGATCGAGAGGGTGAAGCTGCGCGGTCGCAGCGGGGTATATTGCCGCCCGTCCATGATCGAGAACGGGTTGCCGAAGGCGAAACTGTCGCCCTTGATGTCGAGCAGATTGTCGATTCGCGCGGCGATCGTCAGGCGATCGCGAGAGAAGGAGGCGCTGGTCGAGAAGGTCGCGTAATTGCCCATCTTGCGGTCGAGACCGTCATCGAGCGCGAGCCGGGTATGGCCGATGTAATTGCCCTGGGCCGCGAGCGTTCCGGCCCAGTCGCCGAGCCGGACGTCATGCGCCAAGGCCAGGCGAGCGGTGACGTCGGGAGCGATCGGCAGGCGCCGGTCGTCCAGCTCAACGCCCTGTTCGGTATGCGTCAGCCGCGCTCGTTGAAGGCTGAGGCCGGCGTCGAGGTGCAGGCTCCGCGACATCCGCCATTCGGCGCTCCCTTCGGCGCCGATGATCTGGCCGCGTCCGGCATTGCGGGTCGACACCAACCCGTTGGCGAGCAGGTAATCGGCCTGGATATGGCTCCAGCGCGAGTAATAAAGGCTGGCCGTGAAGGACAGCCGGCCGCCGCTCGGCGCGTGGCGGATGCCGAGATCGACGGTGTCGAGCTCGTCCGAGTCGAATCGGTGCGGGCCGGCCTGTCCGTCGGCCGCCAGCCCGCCCGGGCGCAGCGCGCGAGAATAGCGCAGATAGATCAGGCTACCGCCGGGCCGTCTCCACGAGAGCGAAAGACTGGGCGAGAGCGCGGTCTTGGCGATCCGTTCGGCGCGGCCGCTGGCGACGCCATGCGCTTCATTCTCGGCGATGGTGCGATAGAGACGCAGCCCGCCGGTCGCATCGAGCACCGAGGTGATCGGAACCACCGCTTCGCCAAACAGGGCATATTCGGTGACGACGCGGTCGAGCGTCTGCACCGGCAACACCGCGCCGGCCAGGTCGCTGACCACCGCCTCTTCATGGCTTTGCGCGCGCAGATAGGAAAAGCCGGCGAGCCAGCGTCCGGTTTCTGCCGGCGAGAGCCGCAACTCATGGTTGATGATCGAATAGCCGCGGTCGTCGCGAAACCTGGTTTGCCCAACCATGCCAAATTGCGCCGCCGCGGCGCTGGCGTCGAGCGTATAGTTGACGTTATGCCGGACATAGCTCGTCGCCGAAACCAGCCTCAGCGCGCCGAGCCGCCCGTCGATCGTCGCATGGACCTCGCGGAAATCATTGTCGGTCGGTTCGGGGATTTGCGGACCGCGCTTGAGTGTATCGTGCGCGGTGGTGACATATTGGCTGTTGGCGACGTTGAGATATTGCGCCACGCCGCCGACGTCGATCGTCCAGTCGGACGCGGGCTGCCAGCGCAGCGCCAGCCGGCCGCCGTAGAGCCGCGATTCATTGCTGTCGGGCCGGTGCCCGCGATCGTCGATCCAGCCGCCGCCGTGCAGCCCGTAGGCGACGGCGCGCAATGCGAGTCGATCGCTCGCCAGCGGCAGGTTGAGGACCAGTTCGCCGCCAGCGCCAGCGCCGCCATGTTGCACCACCTCGGTCAGCAGCCGCGCGGACACTTCAGCCTTGTCCAGCTCGGGCTTGCGGGTGATGAGGTGATAAATTCCGCCGAGCGCGCCTGATCCGTAAAGTGGACCCTGCGGCCCTTTCAGGATCTCGACTCGCGCCATGTCGACCAGCCGGAGATCGGGATCGGGCGCGTCGAAGATGATCCGCGCCTCGTCGAGCTGCACCGCCACCGTCGCCTGGCTGCTGCCGTCGAATGGGCTATCGGCGACTCCGCGGATGAACTGGCGGTTTCGCCCTGGGCCGAGATTGGTGAGCGCGAAGCCATCCACCGCCAGTGCGACGTCATTGCTTCCGGCGGCCGCGCCGTCAGGGGTCTGCACGCCGGGCGTGATCACCGACACGGACATCGGAACCTCGCTCAGCACCTGCCGACGCTTCTGCGCCGTCACGACGATGTCGTGGTCGGGCAGGACGGCGAGCGGCGGCGGGGCGGCCGGCCGTGACGGTGGCGACGGTCGGCGGGGGGGCAGCGGCTCGATGCGAAAGGCCGATCCGCCGACCTGAACGGCCCTGAACCCATTGTCGCCGAGCAGCCGCCGGAGCGCATCGGCGGCAGTGAAGGTGCCGTGTAGCCGCCGCGTCTGGAACTGTGGCAGCTCCCCGGCCAGACCGACCGAAATGCCGGTCGCCGTCGAGAGCGCCGTCAGGCTGGCGCTGACCGGACCGGCGGGGATGTCGAGGCGATACTCGCCGTCCCGCGCGGCCGCCGGCGTCTCAGCGAGCGCCAGCAGCGCTGACGCGTATGCGATCGCCCTCCAGCCGATAGGAAAGCGCCATGAGATCCGCCAGATTGGCCAGAAGCTTCGATCCGTCACCAATCGCCAGCACCCCTGAGAAACGTTTGTTCTTGAGCTGCGGCTCCACGATGATCCGCTTGCCGGAATAGCGGCTGATATCGGCCACGACGACGCCCAAGGGCGCGTCATTGTAGACCAGCCGGCCGAGTCGCCAGCTGCCGACGTCGTTCGTCGCGATCGTCGACTTGCGGACCAGATAGGCGTTTTGCGCGATCAGCTGCTCGCCGGCGGCGAGACGGGCGGACTGGCCATCGTCCCCGGCGACCGCGACATGGCCCTCGGATACGCCGATCGACAGACTCTCCTCGGTGAGGTTGACGGCGAATTTGGTGCCGATGTCGCTGACCGCGAAATTGCCCGCCCGGATCGACAGCATCCGCCGCGGGTCATGGACCACCGAGAAGAATGCCTCGCCGCGGGTCAGCTCGAGCGCCGTCGGATCGCTGCCTTTCACCACCAGCCGGCTCGACGGCGCGAGATCGATCGACGTGCCGCCGGCGAGCGCGATCTTATGGGTTTGCCCGCTGGTGGTGGCGTAGACGATGTCGGCCGGGCCCGGCCAGAGCGCCGGGATGCCGACCGCCAGCGCGAGCCCCGCGGCGAGCCCCGCACCCAGCAGCGGTCGCCGGGCGAACCAGCGCCGGCGCTCGGGCGCCGCCGTGGCGGCGAGCAGCCGGCGGAGACCATCGCGTCGTTCGTCGACAATCCGCTCGGTCAGGGCGAGCTCGTCGAAGGCCTGGCGATGGCGCGGATCGGCCTCGAGCCAGCGGGTGAAGCCGTTCCAATCGGCATCATCCCCGGCCAGCGCCTGCTGCCAGGACAATGCTTCGTCGAGAAGCTTTTCATCCATGGTCGGCTGTCCGGTCACGTCGAATCGGTGCCCCGCGGATATCTCTCTGAATAGGTGACGTCACCATTATCACCATCCTCAGTCCAGCAGCGCGCGGCGAAGGTATTTCATCGCCACCGCCATGTGCTTTTCGACGCCGCTCTTCGAAATTCCCATCCGCCCGGCGACCTCGGCATGGCTCAGCCCTTCGAGCTTGTGCAGCTCGAAAGCGCGTCGCGCGCCCGGGGGGAGGGTCGCCAGCGCAGAGGCTAGCCGGGCGATCTCCTCGCGCTCCACCATCGCGTCCTCGGCATTGCCGCTGGTGTCGGCCGGCTCGGTGCCGGGCTCGGCATGGCCGGTGCGCTGATCGGTCCACAGCCGCTCGCGTCGCATTTGCCGCTGCCGCTGCCGCAGCCGATCGATCACCAGATTATGGGCGATGCGATGGAGATAGGCGCGGCCATTGGCGATCGGCCGGCCCATGGGCGACCGAATCTTGATCCAGACATCCTGGAGAATATCCTCAGCCTCGGCGGGATCGCCGGTTCGGGCAATGAGAAAGCGCAGCAATTCCGCGCGATGGGCGTCGTAAAGCGCCTCCAGCCCCTGGACGTCATCCGGCTCCACCGGCCCCTCTTACCGGACCGGCCGAGGAATAACCAAGCGGTCGCAGCCGGCCCGCAATCGCGCCGCATCGCGATTGCTTTCGTCCGCGGGTTCGGCCCAAAGCACGGTGAGGGGAGGAAGATCGACCGTGGCTTATGCGATTACCGTTGATACCGGCGGCACGTTCAGCGATCTGGTGCTGGCCGACGACGAGCGGGTCATCGGCCTGTACAAGGCGGATACGACGCCGGGCGACGTCTTCGCCGGGGTCGCCAATGCCCTGGCGCTGGCTGCCGCCGATGTCGGCGTCGCGCTGGCCGAGCTGCTGGGGCGGACATCCAGCTTCGTCTATTCGACCACCCACGCGACCAACGCGATCCTCGAGGGGCGGACGGCGCGCACCGCCTTTCTGACCACCGAGGGCCATCCCGACATCCTGCTCTATCGCGAGGGCGGCAAGGACCAGCCGCTCAACATCGCCATGCCCTATCCCAAGCCCTATGTGCCGCGCTCGCTGACCTTCGAGCTGAAGGAGCGGGTGCTGGCCGACGGCTCGGTCCTGCAGCCGCTCGACGAGGCGCATCTGCTCCGGGTCATCGCCCGGCTGGCCGAGCTGGAGGTCGAGGCGGTCGGCGTCTGCCTGCTCTGGTCGGTGGTCAATCCGTCCCATGAGGCGCGCGTCG
>Ga0105240_10001705_pt1 | contig 37134 bp, 29 predicted proteins | sample KBSC54metaG_FD_80426 | JGI IMG/M metagenome (GOLD analysis project Ga0105240, IMG submission 80426) | Corn rhizosphere microbial communities from Kellogg Biological Station, Michigan, USA - KBS C5-4 metaG | ecosystem: Host-associated > Plants > Roots > Rhizosphere > Soil | place: Michigan, USA... | reverse complement strand
TGATGCCCCTCGCGATGATGATCCCGAAGCCCGAATGGACGCTGGCGCTGCTCGCACCGGCGCTGTTTTTCGATGCGTTGGCGATGGGGACTTCGGCTGCGGCCCTCCAGCACATCTTCCCGAATCAGGTGCGCGGGCAGGTATCGGCCCTGTACCTATTCATCTTGAACCTGGGCGGCGGGAGCCTGGGTCCACTGCTGCCGGGTGTATTTAACGATTATCTATTTCACAATCCCAATATGGTGGGATATTCGCTGGCAATGACCATCGCCATCGGAGCTATTGGGATGCTGATCGCCATCACGTCAACTTTTAAAGCCTACCGCTCTCATTACGACATGATGAATGCCGCCTGAGTACCAGTCGCGTATAATGGCCTCGCCGAGAAACGTGGCGTTATGAAACTCCTACCGTTGGGCATCCTGTTAATCGCTGCCTTCCCTGCTGCCACGCAAAAAGGTATCGCGCAAGATCAAGCCCAGTTTGAGCGATGGGCTTGCTTGTCCAGCAGCAAATGCCAACGGTCTGGCGATGCGCGGCCCGAAACGCAAGAGTTTGCGCGGACAGCTAAGGTCGGCCGATTATGGCCGGAAGAGCATACCAATATCATTGCTACTTTTAGGGCTGCTCGCATAGATTCCGACCAGAATATATTCCGGCTGAGGGAGAACGCCGAAATTGCGACCACCACCGTAACTCTCACAGCCGATGAAGCGGACTACCATTGGGACACCGGTGAGATCGAAGCGCGAGGAAGCGTACACGTCAAGCCCATTCCCTACAACCCGAATTTGGGCCTTCGCCAATTCGGTGTTAGGTAGTTCAACAGCGCTACGATATTGGTAGCCCGAATGGTGGTAATAATTACGCGGCTAAGTCTGCTCGGTCTCTTGGCGGCCGCCGCAGCCATAGCCCAGGACACTCCCGTTGTCCGCGTCAACACGAGGTTGGTGGAAGTGGATGTGGTGGTCCACAGTAAGGGCGAAGCCGTCGCGGATCTGAAGCAAGACGATTTTACGGTTCTGGATAACGGAAAACCGCAGAAAGTCGCGGCTTTCAATATCATTTCTTTGCGAACCAGCCCAGGCAAATCTGTGCCGCTTCCGCCTGGAACTGTATCCAATCGGCTGCCGACTGCGGACGGCGAGCCGGCGGGCACGACTATTGTCTTGTACGACATGCTGAACACGACACCGGAGGACCAGTCCTACGGACGCCAGGCACTAGTCCGATATCTGGACACGCTCCAAAACGGGGACCACTTCGCGCTCTATTCCCTGGGAAAGGCACTGAGCGTCATCCAGGATTTTACGGACGATCCGGAGAGGATCCGCCGGGCCGCACGCCGCGCGAGTCCTGAGTCGTCTGCGGACCAGACTACCGACGATTTGGCCGACGACCTGATAGCCAACGCTCCGGACCTCGGCGATCCTATCGCCAACGCCATGTATCACAATTCCGTGAAAGAAATGCAGGACGCGGCCCAAGTGAACCGGGCCGTCATTACCACCAAGGCGCTCGAAATGATCGGTCGGCACCTGCAGGGACTTCCCGGAAGAAAGAAGCTGGTTTGGATTACGTCCAGCTTCGCGGCCCAGACCACAGACATGCGGTCTCACAATGGGCAACCGACCATTGAACACAAGGAGTTCGGCCGCGAAATCGACAAGGCCGTGCGGGCCTTGAACGATGCAAATGTAGCCGTTTATCCCATTGATCCGCATCCCATCGACTCCGTGGCATTTATGAGGCCCGGCATTGATGCGATGAATTTAATCGCGGGCGGGACGGGCGGGCGGGCTTTCTACGTAATCAACGACGTGACCGCGGCCATCAAGACCGCCGTGGAAGATAGCGAAGTCACTTACGCGCTAGGATTCTACCCCGGCGACATTAAGCTGGACGGTAGCTATCATTCGCTTTCCGTCAAAGTGGCGCGCAAGGGCGTGGATCTTCGCCATCGCAAAGGCTACTACGCGACGGACCTGAAGCAGCCGACCGACAATCAGCGCAACACGTCGCTCCAGGAGATTTTCGCGACGCCTTTGGAAGCGACCGGCATCGGGATGACCGCTCTTCTGCAACCTTACCCGCGCCAAGCTGGAGTGTACCGGCTGGTGACGACCTTCAACCTTCAGGAACTGCATCTGGAGCGTGAAAAAGACAACTGGGTCGCGCTGATCACCTTGGCTACCTATTTCCCCGCGGCGCAAAAGCCGAACGGCACCAACGAATCCATCAAGATCACCCTCACTGAAAAGCGACTGCGCGAATCGCTGGCCACCGGCTACACCATAGAACGATTGGTGATCCCAGGGAACCGGAAAGGCGCTCTGCGCCTGGCGATTCAGGATCGAGTCACCGGCGCGGCGGGTTCCGTGAAATTGCAATTGGCCGAAGCCAGCCAGCTGAATCCCAAGAACGGACAGTAACCGGTCCGTTTATTTTCAGTAGTTAGATACTGCAAGGGATTAGCGCGGTCATTCAAGTGCTTAAAATGGTCCCCGGCGGAACTTTTCCTACGCTGTTCCGTCTGTGTATCAACAAGCAGGCTGTGTTGGACGTCTTTGTATAAACGCGCAAAACGGAGCGTGGCGTAATCGGTTTCTGGTCTGATTGGTGGCGCACGCCGCGCCCTTTGCGCTTATGGAAGACCCGACGAGGTGAACCTTTGCGTACAGTGTGGCAGGACCTACTCTACGGTTTCCGGATGCTGCTCAAGAAGCCGGGATTTACGATCGTCGCAGCGTTGTCACTGGGTTTGGGCATTGGCGCAAACGCGACCATCTTCAGCATCATCAATGCAACGCTGCTGAGCGATCTTCCTTATCCGGACGCATCGCGCCTGACGGTATTGTGGACCGCGCCCTTGAACCGCCCGGGCATTCGCAACAGCGTCACCGCCGGGAACTATCTGGCCTGGAAGAATCGTAGCCAGTCATTTATGGCGATGGGTGGAGTGTACAGCTTCCCCAGCAACTTGGGCGCGGAACGCGACGGGTCTCCCGCTGAAAGCCTGGACGGCGAACACTTCAGCGCCTCCATGTGGGACGTTTTGGGCGTGCAACCGTGGAAGGGCCGCGTTTTTACTAAGGATGAAGATCAGGACGGGAACCCTGCTCCGGTAATGGTGCTGAGTTACCCCTTCTGGCAGCGCCGGTTCGCGGGAGATCCCAACGTTCTGGGGCGGAAAGTGCTGCTCGATAACCTGGAAACTACAATCATCGGCGTGATGCCAAAGGGCTTCGACTATGCCAACAGCACCACCGACTTCTGGGCGCCGCTCGGAATCACGCCGCAGCAAATGAGCAGCACCGCCAGTTTCCTTTTGGTCGCGGGCCGGCTAAAACCAGGCGTATCCATGCAACAAGCCCAAGCGGAGATGGATTCCATTGCGCACGGACTGATTACGGTGTTCGCCTACAACAAGGACATGGGGGTGCGGCTGGAAGCGATGCAGGGAGCGTTCTATCAGGGACTTCAACAACCGCTCACCGTGCTGCAGGGCGCGGTGGGATTCGTGTTGTTGATTGCCTGTGCCAATGTGGCCGGCTTGCTGCTGGCGCGGGCCGCCTCGCGGCGCACCGAAATGGCCGTGCGGTCGTCACTGGGCGCGGGCCGGGGGCGGATCGTCCGCCAACTGTTGACCGAGAGCGTGCTGTTGGCGATTTTCGGCGGCGCTCTAGGTGGAATCTTCGCGTTGGGCGGCTTAAAGTTGATCGCGGCCAGTCTGCCCGCCGGTTCGCTGCCGGAGGTAACACTAAGCGGCCGCGTCCTGGGATTCACGGCGCTGGTTTCGATCGGTACGGGATGGTTCTTCGGTTTGGTTCCAGCGCTGCAAACCTCTAAAATCGATCTCTCGGCGGCGATCAAGGACTCGACTCGCGGCGGTTCGGAGGGCCTGACAAAGCAGCGGATACGGGGCGCTCTGGTGACCGCGCAAATCGGCTTGGCCCTGGTTTTGCTGATCGGCGCGGGGCTGATGATGAATAGCTTTCTGCGTATTCAGAAGAACGAACTTGGCGGCGATCCCAAAGGTTTGCTGACGTTCGACTTCCGCTTCCCGCAAAACCAGTTGATGAAACCTGTCGGCCAGCAATATCGGGGTGTTGGGCTTTGGGACATCAGCCCCAATGTGGCGCTGACGTACGACCGCTTGTTCGAGCGGGTGCGGGGACTGCCAGGAGTGATTTCCGCTGCCGCCGCCAGCCGTCCGCCATTCGCCGGGGCAATGGGAATCCAGTTCCGGATCCTGGGAAGGCCGGCGCCTGAGCCTGGAACGCAGGGTGGCGGCCAGGGCGGAGGCATGAACGCCGCGTACATGCCGGTCACGCCGAACTATTTTTCCACCGTGCGTATTCCCATGCTGCAAGGCCGCGACTTCACTGCAACCGATAGTGCATCCGCCCCGCTAGTAGTGATCATCAGCAAGGCGATGGCGCAGCGTTGGTGGGCCAACGAAAATCCGATCGGGCAGCGGGTTGTCTTTGACTTCGTTCCCGACGAGCAGCCTCGCGAAATTATAGGCGTGGTCGGAGATGTGCGGATGAACCAGACGCAAAGGCAGCCCGGCCCCGTGGTGTACCTTCCTCACCTACAACAATCACAACGCTGGCTGGGTCCTTCATGGGGCTATCGTTCGTCGATGTCCTATATCCTGCGAACCAGCGGGAATCCGACGGGCATGGCGGCCGCCATCCGAAGCGCCGTGGCGGAAATCGATCCCAGTAAGCCCGTGGGAAACCTCCAGACGGTGGAGCAGAACTTGCGCGATCAGGTCAGTGGACAGCGTGTTTACATGCTGCTGCTCACGGTTTTCGGAGCCATTGCAGCAGTGCTGGCGGCAGTGGGAATTTACGGCGTGATGGCGTACGCCGTGACGCAGCGCACGCGCGAGATCGGCATCCGCATGGCATTGGGCGCGACGTCCTCCGGTGTCATGACTCTGGTGTTGAAGCAAGCCCTGATCCTGGTATCCATCGGCCTGGTTCTGGGGATCGCGGGTGCCTTCGGGCTGACGCGTTTTATCGCCAACGAATTGTATGAAGTGAAGCCGACCGACCCGACTACTTTCATCGCGGTATCTCTGGGGCTTGTGGTGGTCGCGATACTCGCCAGTGTTATTCCCACGCGCAGAGCAGTTTCTGTCGACCCGACGGAAGCGCTACGGCACGAATGACGCACGCATAAGGACCAATCATGACGAATCTGTGGCAAGACGTCGCATACGGCTTCCGCACGATGTGGAAGAAACCCGGATTCACCATTGTTGCGGCGTTATCTTTGGCGCTCGGCATCGGCGCCAACACCGTCGTTTTCAGCCTGATCAACGGACTCCTGCTGCGGCCGCTCGATTTCCCCGATGCAAACCGGCTGGTGTGGGTCTGGTCCGTTCCGCTCAAGATCGTCGGCGTGGTGGGCGATATTCGCCTCAGCCGCACGCAGAGGCAGGCGCAGCCGATCATGTACGTTCCGCACCGGCAGCAGACGCCGCGCTGGCTGGGACCAGGATGGGCGGAGCGCTCGGCGATGTACTTCATCCTTAGAACCTCGGGCAATCCGAAAGGGATGATTCCAGCGATGCGAAACGCTCTGAGCGAAGTGGAGCCCGACAAGGCGCCCGGAAACATCCGGACCGTTGTGGAGTACCTCGACCGCCAAGTTCAGTACGACCGAATGTACATGCTGCTCCTGGGAATCTTCGGGGGCATCGCGACGGTGCTCGCGGCCATCGGAATCTACGGCGTGATGGCATATGCGGTGGCTGAACGGACGCGCGAGATCGGCATTCGCATGGCCTTGGGCGCCAGTTCCGGAAACGTCCTTAAGCTGGTGGTGCGAAGGGCGTTCATTCTGGTAGGCATTGGTCTGGTGTTGGGCTTGGGGGGAGCGTTCGCACTCACGCGCGTGATTTCTTCGGCGCTGTGGGAGGTGAAAGCCACCGACCCGTTGACATACGCGAGTGTTTCCTTCCTGCTGGTTCTGGTGGCTTTATGCGCTTGCCTAATTCCTACCCAGCGAGCGGTTTCCGTCGACCCGACCGTGGCGTTACGCCACGAATAAGTCCGGCCCAAAGGGATCCGGCGAAGGTCCTAAAGCCCCTCTCTTGAACAGTCGATTTGTGAAGGATGACCGAAAGCCGGCGTCTCTGGTTCCGCTGGATACTTCCGTCGGTTGCCATCGCCGCTTTTCTTTTTATCTTGAACCACACCGCGGTGATCTCAGGCACCCTCGCGCCTCCGCCCGGCTATGTTTCGCAATATGTTTTGCGGAATACCGACATGACCGTGTATCTCAATTCGATGCAAGCGGGCAAGCACGTCTGGTTTCCGCCTAACTTCAGCGCACCGTGGCTTACGCCGAATGAATTGTTCACACCGATCCTCACGTTGATCGGGCGATTGAGTAACTTCATGCCGTGGTCGGTCCTCATCGACTATTACGTCTTGCATTTTCTCGCCACCGTGGGCGCCACTCTATTACTGATCGCGGCGCTCCGATACTTCGTGCCCGCGGGACGACAGCGCATAGCGGTGATCGCCGTCATCTTTTGCTCGGTCCCTTTTCTAAGCATCTGGTACACAATTGCGAAAGCGATCGGTGCGTCCCCGGGGTTGTCTTCGTTGGGACTCATCGAGTACACCTACACCACGGCGGATGGGCTGGTTCGCGGTGGATCGTCTAACTCCATAACATTGACGTTCGGCACCGCAGTCGTACTCGGGGCGGTGCTGCTTCTGGCAAAACGAATCGAAACCGGAGGCACCGGATGGCTCTGGGCGGTTGCTGCCCTCAATTTTGTCTCCGCGTTCTTTCATCCCTTCGAGTTTGCGGTGATTACGGGCACAGGTTGCCTTCTATTCGGTCTGGAGGGACTTCGAACACGCAATTGGAGCAGAGCTATCCATCATTCTCTATTGTTAATTGCGGCTGGCACTCTCGGACTCAGTCCTTATCTCATTCAACTGGCCCGCGTCGGATGGCTGCGGGATATGTCGGCCGCCGACCCCGGCATGGTGATGAACGTTGCATCGGTTCTGCGCATGTGGGGAATGCCGGCATTTCTGACAGTCTACGCTCTCTTGATGAGATTTCGTCCGCGGACACCGAGGGACGAGGTTCTGGCAGCGTGGTGTCTGGTTGCGGTTCTGCTGCTGTTTGCGCATCCACCTTCTCCCTTCCACTTGCTCGACGGCTTCACCTATATCAACGCGATGCTGCTGGTCCGCATCGGCGCCTCCGATCCGAAAGCCCGCACACTTCTGCAACGTAACCGCCGCCCGCTGCTGGCCTGCTGCTACGTTTGGATTCTGCTATGCACGGGGGTACAGGCCACAACGCTCATCCAATTGGCGCGTGACGGCCGATCGGCGGATCCGGACGTGCTGATCTCCAGCGTGGCGCCGGAAAGCGAACAGGCACTCCGGCAATGGCTGCAATTACATGCGAATTCCGACGACGTGGTTCTAGCGCCTGGACTGATGTCGGCCTGGTTGACCACGATTCCCATGCACGGGTTTGCCGCGCAAGACAATTTCAGCATCAGCTACGGACAGCAGTTCAAGCAGTCGACGTCATTCTACGCCGGCGAATGGTCCCCAGAGCATGCCAACGAGTTCCTTCACCACTACGGCATCCGCTGGGTGGTGGTACCGGCGAAATCCAGTGCGAAGCGGTACTTAGAAGAGCGCATTCCGGCGGCATCATTCGGCGATTTGGCTTTATACCGATTGCCCGAGAATCACACCCTCCAATATCCCGGACGCGCTGAGGTTCAAGTGGTGGCTCTTTTCCCGAAATGATTCCACCGATTACCAAGGCGGTGAAGCGAATCGCTCTATTGGATGGGTGGCGCGCGGTGGCGATCATGCTGGTACTGGCGCACCATGTAGTCCAGGGCTTCTATCCTACTCAAGACAGCTACGCCGGCGATATCACCCGCTATGGTGCGTTCGGGGTCGACATTTTTTTTGGGCTGAGCGGGCTGCTGATCACACGCCTGCTGCTGGAAGAGTGGAACGCCACCGGCAGCTTCCATTTGCAGCAATTCTACGTGCGGAGGGCATTTCGCATACTACCGCCGGTTTTGGTCTTCCTCGCCGTATATTCGGCGGCGGGACTGTTCAAATCGACGACCGAAGCAGTGTCGAGTCTGCTGTTTTTCCGCAACTATGTGCCTTCGCGTCTCACCGGATTCGGCACGGGCCACTTGTGGTCACTAGCCGTGGAAGAACACTTCTACTTGATCTGGCCGGGACTGCTTGCACTCCTGGGACCACGCCGTTCCCGGCCAATGGCAGCATGGCTGGCGCTGGGCTTCGGGCTGTGGCGCATGATCGAATCACAGTTGTCAACGACGCTATTTCCGGAAGTGCCGGCGCATTTTCGGACCGATCTCCGCCTGGACGCGTTGCTGTGGGGCTGCCTGATCGCGTTCCTTCTGAATGGCGCATCCGAACGTGAAAGTTTCGCGCGCCAGACGCGCTGGCCGTTCTGGCTGGCCGCTGTTGCGTTCGCGATCCTGTGTGTCCGCTATTATTCTCCAGCCACTAGCGTGGGCGTAGCCTTGCTAATTCCGATTATTCTCGCGGGAACGCTGGTACATCCGCACTGGTGGATCAGTCGCGCTTTAGGTTGGGGACCGTTGGCATGGCTCGGCAGGATTTCATACAGCTTGTATCTGTGGCAGGAACTGTTCCTAACGCCCGGCTGGGAACCGGCATTGCAATGGTGGAGGCACTGGCCCTGGAACCTGCTCGCCTCGTTCGCTGCGGCGACATCCAGCTATTACCTGGTGGAGAAACCGCTGATTCACACAGGTCGGCGGCTGGCGGCTCGACTAGCCGAACACTTTCCGGCTGGCGTCGATCTTCAGATACAACACTGCGGCGATTATGCAGAGTCCAGCAGTCATCAGAAAGGGCACGTTCCAGCCGTAGCGGGCCGCGGTATAGGTAACCACCGTCGCCGCGACCGCTCCGCCAATATTACCGAGCATGTTCATGACGGCGGAGACTGAACCGGCATAATCGCCGCCGATATCCAGGGTGACGGCCCAGGAAATCCCGACAGTCCACTCCAATCCGAAAAACGCCACGCAGTAACATGCGACGGAAATTTTGGGATCGTGTGCAAGTACCGCCGGAACCGTGGCTGCGGCTGATAGGAGAAATCCCGCGATCGCCACCCAGCGCCGCGCGCGGTTGACGTTGCCGGTCCGGCGCAGCACCATGTCGGAGAACCACCCGCCCGCCAGATCGCCGATCACGCCAGCCATCAAGGGAAGGCTGGCATAGATTCCCATCTGCGCGAGCGTCATACCTCTGGACTGTCGCAGGTAGGTCGGAAACCAGTCCTGATACACGTTCAGGTTGTAGTTATAGAAAAAGTACATCACCGACAAGACCCATAGGTTCCCATGAGAAAGAATCTGGCGCCATGGAACTTTGCCCGTACTCTTACGCTTGATGCCGCCGGAGATCAACTCGCGCTCGGCCTCGTTCACGCCGGAGTGTTCCTCGGGTGTGTCGCGATAGTAGTAGAACCAAACGGCCGACCACACCACACCCAAAACACCGAACGCATAAAATGCCGCACGCCATCCAAAGAACGGTACGATCGCGAGAGCCACGATGGGAGGCGTGATGGCCCCGCCCAAACGCGATCCAGCATGGGTGATCCCCTGCGCGAAGCCACGTTCGGTCGGCCGCATCCAGCGCGATAGTGAGCGCGTGGCGATGGGAAACGCGCCAGCTTCGCCTAAGCCGAAGAAAACCTGGATCACGATCATCGAAGCGGCGCTCCAGGCCAGTGCAGTGAGCGCGGTGAATACACTCCACCAGCTCACGACCATCGTCAGCGCGCGACGGGCGCCGATCGTGTCTCCCAGCCAACCGCCGGGGACCTGGAATAAGGCGTAGGCTATGCGAAAGGCGAACGTCACCCAGCCCATGGCGATGAGCGAAATCCCGAGCTCCGCCATGATCGCAGGCCGGGTGGTCGCCAGGACCTGGCGGTCCATGTAGGTGATCATGTACGCGGCGACGGTCAGCCCCAGCACGATGTGGCGTACGTGCGTGGGACGCGCGCTTGAGGATGCCTGCACGGGTTGAACCATTCTATTTCAGTTCACAAGTTCAATTCACGAGTTCATCAGTTCGCGAATCAACACCGCGGGATGCCGGGCGGTGGCGCCACTGAGATCGGCGACCTGGTGGCGGCAGGACGTACCCGGGGCCGCAAGCACGTCGCCCGGCTGCATCGTCTTCACCGCCGGAAGAAGCTTGCGATTAGCAATCGCGATCGAAACATCGTAATGCTCGCGCGTGTAACCGAAGGAGCCGGCCATGCCGCAACAGCCTGCGTCCAAATCCACAACGGTCGCACCAGGGATCTGCGCGAGCAAAGACTTCGATGCATCCAGCAGTCCCATCGATTTCTGGTGGCAGTGCCCGTGGAGCAGCACCCGCTGCGGCCCGGCCCGCAACTTCAGATCCAGGCCGGCTGCGAATTCTTCGAAGAGCATGCAAGCATCGGCGACCATGCGGGCTTTGGTTTGCTGCTCGCCGCGGAGGAGCGACGGAACGTCTTCCTTCAGAGCGGACAAGCAACTCGGCTCCAGAAACAGGATCTTGTTTCCGCGGCCGGCGATTGGGAACAGTCCGTTCACAATTTTCGCGGCCTGCGCTCGCGCACCCTCGAGCAGTCCCTGCGAGATGAGCGGTCGCCCGCAACATCCGGGGCGCACGACATCGACCGAGTATCCGCCGCGTTCGAGCACTTCAACAGCGGCGACTCCGATTTCGGGATCGTAATGATTGGTGAAGGTGTCGTTAAAGAGTACGACTGGCCGGGAGGCCGATCCTATCCGATGTTCAGCGGCCCATCGCGCGAACGTCTCGCGCTTCCATGCAGGCAATTTACGCCTGCGGTCGATCCCGATCATGTTCGAGACAGCCCCTGCGACCCAGTTTGACATGGGAGCAAAACGCGATCCCCAAACCGACGCATCTGCGATTCCGCCCAAAACGCGCGCGCGCAAAGACGTGCCGTGACGAGTCCAATAATCCGCTAGAAATTCGCTCTTGAAGCGTGCCACATCCACGCCTACGGGACACTCCGCTTTGCACGCGCGGCATTCCAGGCACAAGTCCAATACTTCGTAGACACCCTTGTCGCCGAGTCCCGATTCTCCGAGCTTTCCTGTCATGGCGAGACGAAGCGTGTTCGCCCGGCCGCGCGTGGAGTCCTTCTCGTCGCGCGTCGCCATGTAGGACGGACACATGGTCCCGGAGAGTTTCTTGCGGCACGCGCCGAGGCCGCTGCACATCTCTACCGCGCCGCCAAAGCCGCCGTAATCGGAATAGTCGAACCACGTAGTTGGGTTAGCCGTCTTATACCCAGCGCCGAGCCGAAGATTCGACGTCAGCGGCGGTGAATCGACAATCTTGCCCGGATTGAAAATCGCGTGGGGGTCGAACGTCCGCTTGATCTCGCGAAACGCTTCATACAACGTGTCGCCGAACATCTGGCGCATGAACGGGCCGCGGACCAGGCCATCGCCGTGCTCGCCTGAAAGAGCCCCGCCGAATTCGAGCACCAGGTTCGCCACGGCCTGGGCCAAGCTTTCGAATTTGGCGACGCCCTCCTCGGTTTTCATGTTCACCACCGGCCGGACATGCAAACATCCAACAGAGGCGTGAGCATACACACCCGCCGTGGTTCCGTGGTCGCGGACGATCTGCAGGAACCTACCGATGTACTCGCTGAGTTTTTCGGGCGCAACCGCAGTGTCTTCGACGAAGGAAATCGACTTGGCGTCTTCCTTCATGGCCATGGAGAGTCCCAGCGCGGCTTCACGCAAGCTCCAGATACGTGCCTGCGTGACGGGGTCCGTATCGCAGAAATAGCGATAGCCAAGATTGCGCGCGCGCAGATCTTCTTCTAACGCGACAAGCCGTGGCGGCAGATCTTCTTTTTTATCGCCGTAGAACTCGACGCACAACGTGGCCGCGGGGTCGCCCTGAATAAACGATTTCCGGATGCGATCGAGATTCGCGTTCTGCCGCGTGTTGTCGAGGATCGACTTGTCCATAACCTCGACCGCCGATGGCCCGTGGCGCACAATGACCGGCGCCGCGGACAGTGCTTCGAGGAGGTCGGCGAACTCAATCACCATTACAGCTTTGGCCTTCGGTAATGGGACCAGGCGCAGCTTGGCCTCGAGCACTACGCCCAAGGTTCCCTCGGACCCGACCATCATTTTGGCTAAGTTCACCGGTTTGGCCGGGTCTACGAACTCATTCAAGTTATAACCGCCGACGCGGCGAATAACCTTGGGGTAACGGCGCTCGATTTCATCCGCGTGCTCGGCCGCCAGACGCAGGACAGTCTGGTAGCAGTTGGCTTCGAGTGAATCACCCGTCGGAACTTTCGCGCGTGGAATCTCACCAAACTCGGCGATGCTTCCATCGGCGAGCACTACGGTCTGCTCCAGCACGTGATCGATGGTTTTGCCATACAGCACGCTTCGTGCGCCTGCAGAATTGTTCGCCATCATGCCGCCGATGGTCGCGCGGCTGGCTGTTGAGATATCTGGCGCGAAACGCAGGCCCAGCGAAGCCAGTTGCGCGTTCAACTCGTCGAGAACCACGCCTGGTTCGACACGCGCCCAGCGCTCTTCCGCGTTCACCTCAAGAACACGATTGAAATACTTCGAGGTATCGACTTGCAGCCCTTCGCCAATCGCCTGCCCCGCCTGCGATGTGCCGCCGCCACGCATAGTCAGCGGGCACCGCATGCGCCCGCAGATCTGGACGACCCGAATTACATCTTCCCGATTCTTCGGAATCACGACACCTAGCGGCCGGATTAAGTAGACGCTGGCGTCGGTGGAATATAGGGCGCGGGTGATCGTGTCGAAGCGGACTTCGCCCTGGATCTGGCGTTCGAGTTCTTTCTGAAGAGCGGCGGCGTCGACCGCGGGCTCCGTCGGGACCTCCAACTGCACTAGTTTCAACGAATCGAGAATAGCATTTTGCATAATGGGCTGGTGCTCACTAAGCAGCAATTGCCGACGCCGGCGCTTCTTCTGGATCTGGACAAGTTCGAGGCCAACCTGGCCCGGATGGCGGCCCGCATCAAGGAATCCGGTAAGTCGTTGCGTCCGCACGCCAAGGCGCACAAGTGCGTGGAAATTGCCAGGCGTCAGATTGCCGCCGGTGCGATCGGCGTGTGTGTGGCCACCGTCGCGGAAGCCGAGCTGATGGCCGCTGGAGGAATTCCTGGATTGCTTCTGACCTCGCCTGTCGCCGACCCCGTGAAGATGATTCGCATCGTCAACACCGGCGCGATGGTGGTGGTTGACCATACCCAACAGGTCGCCTGGTACGACCAAGCCGCGCGCGCGGCCGGAAAGAAACTGGAAGTTCTGGTCGACCTGGATGTGGGTGATCATCGCACGGGCGCCCGCTCTCCAGAAGACACGGCGGAAATCGCCGAGGCTGTGGATCAGGCCGCGAACCTGGAATTGCGTGGCCTTCAGGCGTACTCGGTGTTGGGATCGCACGCCGGAGGGCTGGAAGAGCGCCAGCGCGTCTCCCGGGAGTCGTTTCAAATCGCTTCACGTGCGCTCGGCATTATGTTGCGTCGCGGCCTTTCGACCGACGTCGTCACCGGAGGCAGCACCGGGACCTGGGACATCGACACCGCAGTGCCTGATCTCACCGAACTGCAAGCCGGGTCGTATGTGCTGATGGACCTGGCTTATCGCCGCGAAGGTTTGGATTTTCAGAATGCGCTCACCGTCCTGGCAACCGTGGTCAGCGCCAACCATACCGGTTTCGTCACGGTAGATGCCGGCTTCAAGGCCTTCGCAACCGATCGCGGGTACGGTCCCGAAGCCCTGGGCTTGCCGGGATCCAATTACCGCTGGGGTGGCGACGAATTTGGCTATGTGGACATGTCAGACGGATTGCCTAAGCTCGGCAGCCTCCTCGAATTCATTCCTCCGCACTGCGATCCTACGACGAATCTTTACGATAGAATTTATGCTTGCCGCGGCGGCCAGGTGGAAGCCGTTTGGCCCCTGAAAGGCGCTAGTATTCAAGAGGACTTATGAACACACGTATCATGCGGGTTTGGGCACTTGCTTCTCTGGCACTCAGTCCGTTAGCGTTCGCTCAAGAGCACTGGGTGGCCACTTGGGCCGCATCTCCGATCGCTACCAACATCGCCGCCGCTCCGGCTAAACCTGTTGCGACACCCGTGGCAGGGGGTGCTCCAGCCGCCGCGCCCGCAAAGCCCGGGCCGGCACCCCTCAGAAGCTTCAATAATCAGACCATCCGGATGGTTGTGAACACCAGCATCGGCGGTCGCAGCGTGCGCGTGGAGCTAGCGAACACCTTCGGTACGGACCGTCTGAAGATCGGCTCGGCTCACATCGCCCTGCGCGATCACGATTCCGCGATTGTTCCCGCTTCGGATCGCAAGCTGACGTTTAGCGGCCTCGATTCGGCCACGATTCCTCCCGGTGCTTCGATGATCAGCGATCCGGTGGACTTATCCGTACCCGCCGTTGGGAATCTGGTAGTCAGCGTCTATATTCCCGGCGACTCCGGCCCTCCCACGCAGCATGCCACCGGGTTGCACACGACGTATATCTCGTCCGATGGCGATTTCACCGGCCAGCCTGATTTCACTCCCGCTCGCACTAGCAACTCCTGGTATTTCCTGTCCGGCGTGGAGGTCCTGGCACCGGCGGATGCCGGAGTCATCGTAGCTTTCGGCGACTCTATCACGGATGGGGCCACATCCACGAATGACGCCGATGCCGCGTGGCCCAGCGCTCTGGCCAGGAGGTTGCAAGCGGCCGGCGCGACGAATCTCGCGGTAGTTAACGAAGGTATTTCCGGCAATCGGGTGTTGGCCGACGGAGCTGGAGTCAGCGCGCTGGCGCGCTTTGAGCGCGATGTGCTGGCGCAGCCCGGCATCAAATACCTGATCTTCATGGAAGCCATCAACGATATCGGTATAACTTCGCGCGCCGGCGCTACCCCAGTTACCGCCGAGGAAATCATCGCCATTTACAAGCAGATGATCGCGCGGGCGCACATGCACGGCATCAAAGTCATCGGCGCCACTCTCACGCCCTACGAAGGTGCGGCCTATTACAGCGAGCCTGGGGAAGTCGTCCGGACCGCCGTGAATCAGTGGATTCGCACGACAGACTTACTCGACGGCGCATTGGATTTTGATGCGGCGACGCGGGATCCGGAGCATCCTGGAAAGTTTCGGCCGGGGTTCAACATCCGCGACAATCTGCATCCCAATGACGCCGGATACAAGGCGATGGCGGATTCGATCGATCTGTCGTTGTTCGGCGTGAAAAAGCGCTAAGAAGCAGTCCAGCCGAGCGTGGTCAGCTCGGCTTCGAGGTAAGCCAAGCCATCCGCGAGAGTCTTCCGATAACGCTCGTCAGTGCAGTTTTCCAGATCGCGCAGGACACGCGTGCGGTGAAGCAGCAGAGAATCGCACTTCTTGGCGACCGCTAGTTGTTCCGGGGTGAGTCGTGGCTTCGAGTCGCCTTCGCGGGCCCGAGCCGCTGCTATCTGCTCCTGGACCGACTTACTTTCCCAACCGCGAGCCACGTCTCCAGTCTAGCGTATTCCCTAGTTGCTGTGCTCATGGCTGCGGGACGTGGCGGCCCGCATTATTGTTTTCCCTTGGCCTTTGTTTCCAGTTCAACGGCTTTCTTCATGTGGGTAGGATCGGGATTATTCTCAATACACTCGTACTCTTCGACGTGCACGCCAATCGGAGCTCGCAGCACGCCGCCCGTAACATAGGGTTTTGCGAGTGCGCCAGGATCTTCCACCGTAGCTTCCCAGCTCAGGCTTCCGTCGTCATTCAATGTGTAGCGCTCCACCACGTGCATTTGTTCGGTGTGCGTAGTGCCGGTGCCGGAAATCCAAGTCTTGTCGTTGAAGCCGATGGTATCCACTACCAGTGTGTCGCCTTCCCATTTACCGACCGAGTCGCCCATCCACGTTGGTGTGATGTCGTCGGAATGCTTAAGGTCGTTCCCGATCGGGATCCTACGCCATGCGCGGAACGATTCGTATAAAATCGCCAGTACTTTGGGTGTCTGGATGAATTCCATCGGCATCGGCATACCAACGATACGGGGAATGCCAGGCAGCAGACAGTACAAAGTCGGATCGTCGATCGTAGTGTAATTCTTAGCCTTGCGTGCCGCGTCGAACTCAGGCTTGTAGACCAGCGGCTGGCGTGCAACAGGATGATTATCGATGGGGGGCAGAGGATTCAGAGGGGGAGCCCCCGCTTCGCCATTTATACTTACGCCGCCGCCTTGCCAGGTGCCGCTCAGATCCGGCTTACCATCGGGAGTGCGGGGAATGGGCTTGTGCGTCACAGGGCCCGTCGGGCCCTTGGGAGCTCCGCCCTTACCTTTGCCTTGGCCCTGCCCGGGAGCAGCCAGGGCTAGCAATGCCGCCGTGACCGCCCCAGCAATTGTAAGAGAACTCGCGAACCGTTTTGTCATAGGTACCTCGGCTGGGAGCAGGGTTAGTTTCCGAGCGGCCCTGCGAACTTCTTAGTGCCATCCGGGAACGTTACTTCCCGCCCGGCACCCGTGTTGGTGGCATCCTTCGCTTTATAGGCGGTAATCGTGACGGTGTCGCCTTCTTTCAGAAGATTTCGAGAAAACCCCGTTCGCTTGAGCGTATTCGGCGGATACCCTTCGAGCGCCCAGGAAGTTACTTTGCCGCCATCGACCACATCGATGTGAATGTAAATGTGGGGGTTAGTCCACTCGACCTTAGTGATTTTGCCAGTGAGTTTGATCTCTTGGCTCGAATCATACTCGGCCGCGAAGGAATGATGGGCCCAAGTGGGTGTCACAATCACCAGGGCGCCCGCGCAAGCCATTATGACGCCCAAAAATCGTTTTCTCATAAAACGCACTTCCCCCTTATAAGGATTGCATCGCCGGTATCGTACCGCGCCTAAAGAGGGAAGTCAAACATAGAGTCGACTTCGCCATAAGACATCCCGGAGCGAAGCGCTGCGACAAAACGAACCCAAGCATTGTTTGAAACCGCCGCAGAGTGGACTCCAATTCAAGGTTTACGGTCTGGTAGAGCGGAGCCGGAGGCGATAAAGGGTGCAAAGTACTAAAAGAAGGCCGAGAATCTCCACGGGCAAGGCAGACGGGTCCACTAAATTTGGTGCGGTCTCCACGGTGGTATACGATGAATAACGGCGCCCCGCATAGCTCAGGGTCGAGCGCTTGAGTCGAGCTAGATGAAAAGCAAGGAGAAATGACGATGAGATTGGCGAAAGCGGTATTGCTTCTTACCCTGGCATCGTTGGCGGCCTGGGCCCAGGTGAATGCGGGCGAACAGAAGCCCGAGGCTAGCGTGCCCTTCAACATGACCCCGGCCCCGGCCACCTTTGAATTGCCCTGGCGGATCGCGTTCCTGCCCGATGGCCGCATGCTGATCACTGAAAAGGTCGGGCCCGTTTGGCTGGTGTCCGCAAAGGGAGAGAAGGTCGCGGCGGTGACCGGTACGCCCGCAGTTTATTGGTCTGGCCAGAGCGGCATGCTGGGCGTCTATGTCTCGCCAAATTACGTTACCGACCAGACCATCTATCTCACGTATTCTGAACCGGGTGACTATGGCGGCGGTCTGGCGCTCGCGCGCGCCAAGTTGGCCCTCACCGCCAACTCCGCCACGCTGCAGCGGGGAACTTTCCAGGTGCTGTGGCATCAGATGCCCAAGGGCAAGGGTGGCCAGGAAGGTGGGGCGGTCGCTTTCGCTCCCGACGGCCAGTCTCTGTTCCTGTCGGTTGGCGACCGCCAGCGCTTCACCCCGGCTCAGGATCCGAACCAACCTGTAGGCAAGATCCTTCACCTGACGCTGGACGGTAAACCCGCTCCCGGCAATCCTAACGCCGGCAAGACCGGCGCTCGCACCATCTCCCTGATCGATCCGCCCACTGACACCGAAACCGCCAAGACCGCGAAGGTCGTCAGCACCTATACGTTCCCGGCCGAGAACCTGACGCCGGCGGAAACCTGGACCATGGGCCACCGCACTCCCTACGGTCTGGCGTTCTCTCCCACCGGCGAATTGTGGGAGGTGGAGCATGGCCCTCGCGGCGGCGACGAGCTGAACCTGATCGAGAAGGGCAAGAATTATGGCTGGCCGCTGGTCGAGTACGCCGACAACTATAACGGCGTCCCCATTCCCCGGCCCGACACTCGTCCCGACTTTGCGAAGCCTGCGATCTACTGGGTTCCGGTGGTTGCACCGGGCAATCTGATGTTTTACCGAGGCACCCAGACCTTCCCGCAATGGAACGGCAACGGCTTCATCAGCGGCATGGGAACCCAGTCGCTCAACCGCGTCATCTTTGACGGCAAAGGCGGCGCCAAAATGGCCGAGCGCTGGGCTATGGCCAAACGCATCCGCGATGTGGCGGAAGCCCCCGATGGCTCGCTATGGTTGATCGAAGACGCCAATCCCGGCGCTCTGATCCATGTGACACCCAAGTGATGCCTTCGCGTTAATGGCGATACTCGCACCTGTCTTAGAGTTCGAGAACGTATCTAAGTTCTTCTACCGGCACGGCGGACAGATGCTGCTGCGCGATCGCCTGGCACACGTCTTGCGTCCCGGAACACGCGAGCGTTTTTACGCGCTTACCGGCGTCTCTTTCAAACTCGATCACGGGGAAAGCATGGCGGTGGTCGGCTCGAATGGCGCGGGCAAAAGTACATTGCTCAACATCGCCACCAGCTTGAGCGATCCCAGCGAGGGGCGCGTGGCGGTCGGCGGACGGGTGGAAGCCCTGCTGGAGCTGGGGTCGGGGTTTCATCCCGATCTCACGGGAGCCGAGAATCTTCGCATCAAAGCCAGCCTTCTAGGACTGACCCGGCGACAAGTACGGGAACGATTCGACCAGATCGTGGAGTTTTCCGAGTTGGCCGACTTTATCGACGAGCCGCTGCGGACCTATTCCGCAGGCATGTCCATGCGGCTCGCCTTCGCCGTAGCGATCAACGTGGATCCGGATCTGCTCATCATCGATGAGGTCCTAGGGGTCGGGGATCAAAATTTCTTCCAAAAATGCGTGGACAAGATCATGGAATTCCGCCATTCCGGCAAATCCATCCTGTGCGTGTCGCATGCTCTGAACACGCTGGAAAGCATGTGCGACCGCGGCCTGTGGCTGGATCACGGGCGGGTGATGAAACAAGGCAGCGTAGGAGAAGTTCTTAAGGCCTACCGCGAGTCGGCTTCGGCGCACGCCGGGCTCACGGTGCACACTTAGCTAAACCGACACGCTACTTGTGAGTATCGTGCTCGTGCTCGGTGGTGGCCGCTTTCGCCGCCGTGCCGATCTTAACCGAATGCGCCAGTTTGGTCTTGCTGCCTTCAGGAATGTCGACCACTACACGGACGCCCGCCTTGAGATCCGCCGCCTGCGCGGGCTTATCGCTGCGAGTGATCTCAGTTTTTGCATCCAGGGTGACAGGTACGTCTCCCTTGGCGGTCTTTACCGTCAAAACGTTGTTGTCGAGTTTCACCACAGTGCCGGTCACGTGATCGAAACCGCCGTGCGCTAAAATCTGAGCCGCACAGGCCAGTAGGAGCGTTAACAAACTAGTGATGATGATGTTCGGGCGTCGATTCATGAGTGTCCTCTCCTCGTAAAAACTTTTCCTCTTCCTGTTCTTCCCGAAGATCGTCCGGGCTCTTGGGATTCAACTTCTCCATCGCCTTCTTTTCTTCGAGCGTGACCTGCGGAAGATGACGGATGAAGTGTACCAGCTTCCAGGAATCCTCTTCATCGTGGGCCGATCCGGTGCTCCACGCCGGCATTCCCGTCAGGCGAATTCCGTTTTGAATGATGTAGAACAACTCTCCGTCGGTGAGCTGCTGGGTGGCGGGCAGACGCATATCGGGAGCCGGCGGATACAGATTCTTCCCGATTGGCGTATCCCCGCTGCCGTCATTGGCGTGACACGAGTAACAATGATCCGCCCAATGCGCGCGGGCTTCTTCGAGCGTATCGGGACTGTTCGGGACCGGGTTCATCCGGGATTTTGCCTCTCTCGGAATGCTCATCGTTCGGGCTTTCCCGGCCACCCAGCGTTCCATCGCAGTAGGCTGATCGCGGATACCGAATCCCCGGGACTCCCGGATGAGAGCTATGCCAGTTAAGAGCGCCACGACAACCACGAAGGCGATACCTAAAAAGAACCAGCGCACGGCTCTATGCTACTCCGTACTGTCCCGGAACGTAAACTTCGCTCCAGCTGCATCCCGTACGGTTGATATAATCGCTGACGCTATGACGACCTGTGATCGTAGGACCTTCTTGACCGCGGCGCTAGGAGCTGCGACGGCGATTCGTGCAGCAGCCCAACAGCCGGCCGTTGGAACCGCCGCGCCGCGCGATTGGTCCGGCCAGACGCCGATACGTTACCCCGACCCCGACGTTCTCGCTGTGGACAATCGCTTCCGCAAATACGTGGTTGGTAATACCACGATCAAGCGGGTTTACACGGGCGCGCTCTGGTCCGAAGGTCCAGCGTGGAACGGCGTCGGGCGTTACCTGGTGTGGAGCGATATTCCCAACAACGTCCAGATGCGGTGGACGGAGGAAGACGGCCGCGTCACGGTGTTCCGCAATCCATCCGGCTACAGCAACGGCAACACCTTCGACTTCGAGGGACGGCAGCTATCCTGCGAGCACGGCAATCGCCGCGTGGCGCGGTATGAACCCAATGGAACGATCACCGTGATCGCCGACAAGTTTGGAGGAAAGAGGCTCAACTCGCCGAATGACATCGTGGTTCACCCGGATGGTGGAATCTGGTTCACCGATCCTACTTACGGTATCCAGGGTTTTTATGAGGGATTCCAGGCCACGCCAGAACTCAAGCCAGCAGTCTACCGCGTGGATCCCAAGACCGCGCAGATCGAGAAAATCACGGATGAACTCGACCAGCCCAATGGCGTCTGCTTTTCGCCCGACTACAAGAAAGTCTATATCGCCGACACCGGATCCGGCCGTGAGACCAAAGTATTCGATCTGGATGGAAATAAGCTGAAGAACGGCAAACGCTTTGTCCAGTTCGCGAACGGTGCTGCGGACGGAATGCGTTGCGACGTCGACGGGAATCTGTGGGCCGGCGCACCTCCGGGAGTCCAGATCGTCGCGCCCAGTGGCGAGCCGATTGGGGTGATCCGGTTACCTGAGAACTGCGCAAACGTGGTTTTCGGCGGGACCAAACGCAACCGGTTATTCATGTGCGCGAGCCAATCACTATACACTGTCTACGTCGGCACAACGGGCGCGCACATTACGTAGCTATCGCTGCACGCGACCGGAGCCGCCTTCTTTGAGGAGCGCGTTCACCTCGGCCACACTCAGGCGGCTGAAGTCGGATGGGATCGAGTGTTTCAGGCCGCTGGCCGCCACTGCGAACTCCAGAGTCTCCTGACTGCCGAAGCCGCCGAACATGCCGTAGATCAATCCGGCCGCGAAGCAATCGCCCGCGCCCACACGGTCCACGATATGGGTGATGTCGTACCTGCGGCTTGTGAGGAACTTTTTGCCGTCATGCAGACAGGCCGACCAACGATTGTGCGACGCGCTCACAGATTCGCGCAACGTAATCGCGATCGTCCGCAGATTCGGATACGCCGATAGCACCCGGTCCGCGAGCTTCTCATACTGCTCGGGGTCGAGTTGTCCGGACCTGACGTCCACTTGAGCCTCCAGCCCGAGCGATACCTGGATATCTTCTTCGTTGGCAATTAAAACATCGGTGAGTTTTACTAACTCGGGCATTACCTCGCGGGCGGTCTTGCCCCATTTCCAAAGATTCTTGCGGTAGTTGAGATCGCAGGAGACAGTAAAACCCGCGTCGTGAGCCTTATGAATCGATTCGACCGCCAGATCGGCGGCCGAGGAGCTAAGTGCCGGTGTGATTCCACTGATGTGAAACCAACCAGCACCTTCGAAAATACCCGTCCAGGAAATGTCGCCCGGCTGGGCGAGCGCCATGGCACTGTGATCGCGATCATAGACAATCCTGGACGGACGCTGGTTGGCGCCGGCTTCGAGATAGTACACACCCAGACGTCCATTGGCACGGATGATCCGCGACGTATCGACGCCGAAGCGTCGCAGTTCGGCTACCGCCGTATCGGCGATCGCGTTGTCTGGCAACACGGTTACGAAGCTGGCAGGCAATCCAAAGGACGCGAGCGCCACGGCCACGTTGGCTTCGGCGCCGCCAAACGTCGCTACGAATTGGGGAGTCTGTAAGAAACGCTCGAAGCCCGGTGGTGCAAGCCGTAGCATGACCTCACCAAAAGTGACTACCTTTCCAGGCATCAGGCTTTCCCACGAGCTTCGGCGATCGTCGTAATAAACCGGCGCGTCAGATCGGTGATGGACTTGAAATCGCCGGTCTTGGCGCCCGCCGTTAAGTTCCCGCCGGCACCCAGCGCCGCGCTGCCGGCCGCGATCCATTCCGCTGCATTATCGATACTGACACCGCCGGTGGGCATGAGCAAAGCTTGCGGCAGCGGCGCCTTCGCGGCTTTGACGAAAGCCGGCCCCAGCGTCTCTCCTGGAAATATTTTTACGATATCGGCGCCAGCTTCCATAGATTCCACGATGTCGCGGATAGTACCGGCACCCGGCAAGTACGGGATCTGATAGCGGTTGCACAGGCGGGCCGTGCCGATATTTAACGACGGACTCACCACGAACTGGGCTCCGGCAAGAATCGCGATGCGGGCTGTTTCAGGATCGAGCACCGTTCCAGCGCCCAGGGCTAGCTCCTGTGTTGAAAAACGTTTCGCCAGCTCCTCTATGATCGCCGCAGCGCGCGGAACCGTCAACGTGATTTCGATGGCTGCCGCACCGCCCTCCGCGCAAGCTTCCACAATGCGGGATGCTTGATTCGAATTATCTGTCCGGACAATTGCCACTAGGCCGGACTCGGTGATCCTGCTTAGGACATGAAGTTTAACGTTAGTCATGTCGATTCTTTTCTCGACCACTGTATCGCAATCATGGTTTCTTCCACCTTCGTTCGAACTCGCGGACGTATCAGCCATTTGGGACATTCTGGCCGAGCCCTTCGCGCCGAAGTGTCGCACGCGCGATCCCGTCCCCCATTGCGGACACGTCCTGCGGTTCTATCTACCTCTTTCCGAATGACTTCAAGTGCTGTGAGGGGGAGAGTGGCAATGGCAGACGACGTGCACTTACCGGACCTCAAGTGAAAACTGCCCACTACCGTTCTGCATTGATGGCGAGCTACTGCGTCGCTGGTGGCCTGATATCCATCGTAAACTTCGCGCAGGTCGACTTGACGCATCGTGATGATTTCCTGTGTTACCTGGTATGCGGCGCACTTGCGGCCCTGGGACTACGCAGCTCCCATCGCAACGTGATTCCCCTGAGTTTACTGGTCATGTTGCTGGCGATCCAGGACCTAAGCCTTTCGCAACTGATCGTCATCGCTTTCGCAGTTTCTGTGCTAGGGCTGATTCGCGAGGCTGGCCGTACTCCCCCGAGCGTGTGGACGATGCTCCTTTCCGTTGCGAGCGGGAGCATCGGCATTACCGCGGCCCAAATGATCCATCAAACCTTCGCCGCCCTCAAGTACAACGCGCTGTTCCCCGCGCCATTCATCGCAAGCGCCCTGATCCTGCTGTTGAACTTGAGCCTGGCCGGGATACTGGGGAAAGAAGGCTCTTTTTCCATCGGCACCGTGCTCCTCCAAGAAGTCCGACCCTTGCTGCCTTGGTTTGTGGGACTGGCTTACCTCGCATCGTTGATCCGAAGCGCGGCCACGCTAAGCGGAATGAATGCGGGCCTGGTAACGTTGCCGATGCTGTTCGCCCTGGACGCGGCGTTTCGCGCGTGGTTCGACAACAAGGAGAAACACCGGGAAGAACTGGCGGCCCTGCAGAAACGCAGCTTGGAAAAGTTGGCCGCACTGCACCAGCGCACGCTGGAGACCCTGGCCGTCGCAATCAACGGCCGCGACCGCACCACTCAGATGCATCTGCGCCGGGTGCAGTTCTATGTCCGCGCCGTGGGAGCGGAGTTGAAACTCAGCGATGAACAGCTGGAGCACCTGAATGTTGCTGCCCTGCTACACGATATCGGCAAGCTGGCGATTCCCGATCATATCCTTCTCAAGCCCGGGCCCTTGTCGCCCGAAGAGTGGGAGAAGATGAAAACCCACCCCGTGAGCGGCGCGGAGATGCTTGCACGGATGAATTTCCCCGAACAGGTACTGGAAATCGTGGCCGCGCACCACGAGAAGTGGGACGGCACCGGCTACCCACGCGGGATCAAAGGGGAACAGATTCCGATCGGCGCTCGGATTCTGTCCGCCGTGGACTGTCTGGATGCGTTGGCGTCGGACCGGCCTTACCGTGGCGCTCTCAGCATCGACATGGCGATGGATAGGGTTTCGAGAGAAGAAGGACGAAGTTACGATCCGCTGGTGGTGTCCGTACTCCAACGCCGCTATGTGGAGCTGGAGCGCATGGCTTGGGGCGAGGTTACGAACAACTCCGGCGCGGACGTCCCCGATACGACCAATAACGATCTTGGAAAACTATCCGCCACTCTAAATGCCGAGTCCAAGCCCGCCAGGCAATCGATTCTGGACCCGATCGTCTCGGCACGGCAGGAAACGCAACGTCTGCAGACGTTAGCCACGGCTTTGACGCATTCTCTGGGCGCCAGCGAAGTGACTGCGGCCATCCATGAGCACGTGAAACCGATGATCGCGCACGATACGATGGCGATCTATGTAAGCCGTGAGAACAAGCTGGAGCCGATCGGAATCGTGGGTGAGAACAGTCATCTCTTCAGCCCAGAGCCATTCCCCATTGAAAAGGGTTTGTCCGGCCGCGTCATCCAACATAAGACTTCGATCCTCAACGGGGACCCCTGCATGGAAGTGGGCTTCAGTAACGATTCGATCGTGGTGTATAAGCTCCAGTCGGCGCTGGCTGTCCTGATGACGGGGCCGAGAGGCATGGTGGGAGTCATCACGCTCTACCAGAACGACCTGCGCTCTTTTACTCGCGATCACCTGCGACTGCTCGAAGCGGTCAGCCAGCAGGTGGCCCCAGCCATCGAAAGCGCGCTACGATACCATGACACAGAAAAGATGGCGGTGACCGACCACCTGACAGGTGTGCCCAACGCCCGTTCCCTGGAGCTGCATCTGCACCGTGAGCTTGCGCGGGCCCAGCGGGAGGGGACCAGCGTGGGAGTGCTGGTTTGCGACTTGAATGGATTCAAGGCGGTCAATGACCGGTTCGGCCACTTGAAGGGTAATGAAGTACTACAGACGGTTGCCAAGGGCTTGCAGGATGTCTGCCGCAAGTCGGATTACGTGGCACGCATGGGCGGAGACGAGTTCGTCATCGTTTCGCCAGGTCTGCAGGAAGATTTGACTATATCCTACGTGGACCGCCTTCAGGCAGTAGCGCGCGACGCGGGCTGGAGCGTTTGCAACGAGCAATGCCTATCCATGGCCGTGGGAACCGCCATCTATCCTTTGGACGGCGCGGATGCTGAAATCCTGCTGGCTGAAGCTGACCGCAGAATGTATAACGCCAAGCCGCAGGGCTCGCGCCGGGAGGCGACGGCGCCGATCCACGCTGTGATTGAGCAGCGCGTTTCCTAACGATTTGAAGTTGCTTTTTATTGTTGCGGCGATGACATCTCGTCCGCCGATTTCTTGACCATCAGCAGCACAATTGTCGTGGCGAGGAGTGTAATAAACGATCCTACGTAATTGGTGAACAGCGCCACCACGGACAAAGCGGCCGAGAGTATGAACAAGCCGGTGACGATCTTGCCGAAATGCCGGCGGAAATCGGTCTTGGATTTTACCGGAGCATTGACAAGGTCTCCGCAGTTGACGCAGTTGATGTCACTCTTGGCTATCGGGGACTCGCATTGTTTGCAGCGTTGCATAAGACCTTAAAGGGTGCAGGCAGCCCAAGTCTACAGGCTATCCTTGCATCTGTCCATTAGGGGTTCACCCGACACGTCCTAAGCACCTAGTGAACGGAGTGCGATAAACTCGCATTCGGTAGAGGCTCGCTCTCAGTGAGAGGCTTTCCGGAGGAATAATGATCAGGACACTCTTCGGCATCGTATGCGTCACATGCACTTGGGCACAGGTCCAGAACTATAAGCCCGTGACACAGGACATGCTGACCAACCCAAGTCCCAATGACTGGCTAATGTTCAGCCGCACCTACGACGCACAACGCTATAGCCCGCTCAATCAGATCAACAAACAGAACGTGAATCAACTCGGATTGGCGTGGACCAGGGGTCTCGCGAACGGGACCATGGAGAGCATCCCGCTGGTGCATGACGGAGTGATGTATGTCATCGCTCCCCCGGCATCGGTTTTGGCGCTGGACGCCACCAATGGCGACGTGATCTGGGAATATAAGCACCGTCCGGACAATGCTCCGGGTGCGGCTGGCAGGTCGAAAGCCATCTCGATCTACGGCGACGTGATCCTTTACATGGCGCCGGATAATTTCATCGTTGGCATCGATGCGCGCACGGGCGTCGCTAAATGGAAAGTGCCGGACACACGCGGGCATTCGTCCGGATCGATTGCCGTCGATGGCAAGTTCATCTCAGGCGGCGCTTGCAGCGGCGGTTTGCAGTCAAGCTGTTACGTCGCGGCTCACGACGCGGCGACCGGCAAGGAGATTTGGAAGTTCTATACCGCGCAGGGAGTTAACGACGTAAATCCGGACTCCTGGGGCGGCGCGCCGGCGGACAAGCGCACTGCCTCCACTTGGGGTTTGCCGGGAACTTACGACCCGGTCCGCAAAGTAATCTATTGGGGTATCGCGAATCCCACGCCGAACACACGCCTGGACCGGCACGCGGGAAACATTGATGCCATCCCGCGTATCGCCCCGTCGGATCTTTATAGCAATTCGACCGTAGCGCTGGATCCTGAAACCGGAAAGCTCAAGTGGTATTACCAGCATCTCCCCGGCGACGATTGGGACGAAGACTACACCCACGAGCGTACGCTGATTCGAACTGCGGTTAGCCCCGATCCGAAATTTGTGAAGTGGGCCAATCCCGATATCCCCAAAGGTCAGCAACGCGACATCGCCGTGATGGTCGGCGAGGGCGGCGGCGTATTCGCGATGGACCGCAACGACGGAAAGTTTTTATGGGCGACGCCGTTTCCATACGACACCCCCAACTTCCTGATCAAGAACATCGACGTGAAGACCGGGAAAACCGAAATCAACTGGGACCTGGTGTTCAAGGACAAGGGCGAAAAGAATCACACGATTTGCTTCTACAACACCCGGAGTTACTGGCCCACGGCGTACAGTCCGAAGACGAACTCTTTGTATGTGCCTTATAACGACAACTGCCTGGACATGGGCGTGAGCCGCGGGCGGACACCGGTGTCCGGTCCGAAATCCGGAATGACCAATGGGCCGAATAAAATGGCGGGTGTCGCGAAAATCAATATGTCCACGGGCGAGATCCAGCCGTTTTATCTGGGGCACGCGCTGACCAACGGATCGGTGGTGGCGACGGCGGGCGACGTGGTGTTCTGGGGCGATCTCAATCGCCGGTTCATGGCGCTCGATTCGGAATCCGGGAAGGTTCTGTGGGATACGATCCTGGGCGGATCGGTTTCGGTGAGCACCATCACATATGCGGTGAACGGGAAGCAGTACGTCGCGGTGACGACCGGAGACGGCGCGTTGACGGGAACCTTGACGGCCATGACTCCGGATCTCAAGGTGATCAAGGGGTATAACGCGATCTACGTGTTCGCGCTGGCGGACAAGCGGTAGGGACCCTAGTGGGGTCAGGCGTTCAGGCCAGATCCCACCAACCAAACAAGCTGATCAGGTTATTTCGTCTTCGACAACTCGTCGTAGAATCCGTCCAGCGCGGCGGGCTGCAGGTTGATTTTGAACGGCAGATCGTCGGTCTTGATCGCTGCCATCAACTGGTCCTTCGGCACACCCATCTTCACCGCAGCTTTGGCCCGGTCGACAAACTTCGCGATGTTGTCGCGATAGGACTGGACGTAGGATCGCGGCTGGGGATCGTCGTTACCTGGAATCGCGAGGTCCCAATCGAGCTTCAGAGCGGCATCCAGCGCAGCCGGCCATTGGACCAGGCTCCCGCCGCCGGCGTAATCGGCCAGCGGGGCGCGGCTTCCCGGAGGAGTGCCGACCCCTAGCTCATCGCTGAGAGCGACAACCTTGAGATCCGGGAAGTACACTACGGTATCGCCGCTGGTGTGCGCAGGGCCGTAGTGGTGCGCCTCCACCGTCACGCCGCCGAGTTTCACGGTGTAATCCTTCGAGTAAGTCACGCTGGGCGGCGCCGGTTTGGGCGTGGCAGCGTACGTGACCAGATTGCTCTTGAGATTCTCGTGCGCGATGAGGGGGATCCCCAGGGCCAAGAACTTGTCGTCATTACCGGTGTGGTCCTGATGATGATGCGTCAGGAACATGTACTTGATGGGCTGATTCGAGACGCTCTTGATGAGCTCCATCAACTTGTCGTAATTGCCCTCGGCGGGAAGCTTCCCGTCCACCAGAATGATCCCCGCGCCCGTCACGCGAATGGTGGAATTGCCACCGGCGCCGGTGATCAGATACAGTCCAGGTTTAACTTGTTTAATCGCTTGAGCCTGATTTCCGCCGCCCTTCCCGCCCTTGGGCTGGGCGCATACGATTCCGGCCGCGGCAACGAAAACAATGAGGGTAAATAGGATCTTTCGCAACGTGAATTACCTCGTTCTCAAGGATACACCTGATCGATTTTTTCTATTTGACGGTTCGCATGGCCGCCGCCTAGCACTATCTTGCAGAGTTCCCTCGTCGCGCTCGCAATAATCCCCGAAGATCGATCTTGGAGCGTGACAGTGTCGATTTCGGACGCCTATATCGTTCAGTATCTGTTAGACGGAACCTCAGAACTTCCGGCGCAGGTCCATTGGTGCGAGAAGGATTCAGAACGGTTCGGGTACGTGGCTCGGGTGGAGAGTGTGGACCTGATTCTGGAACCGATGTACTCAAGAGCGGGCTCGCACCTGATCTTGCGATTTCGCCATAACACCGAGGAATTCAGCATCATTGAGCCCGCGGGCGGGGGATGGCTGGGCCGCCGGACCACGGTAACTACGGTGCTTGGGCACGAGCGACACCGGCGAACCCGAGTAAAAGCCCGAATACGAAAAAGTGACGAGGCAAAAACTAACTCCCTGTCCTAGAATAAGGGCGGACGTGATTCGGGACAATTAGGTACTTGCCTGACTATAGTCCCTTCGTATTTCGTAGCTCTCCCGCGGTCCTTCACATAGCATGGATCGGTGCTATCCTGCGCCAGGAGGCGATTTCCATGGGTCTTTCGCGTCGGAAAATGCTCAAGAAAGTTGCAGCGGCCGGGGGGGTTGCGGCCGCCGGAGGGGGCGTAATCATCGCTCCGCAAATAGTCAGCGGACAGGCTCCCGCACAACTGACCGGCACCCAGACGGGCCGACGATTCAAGGCATTTGTCCGGCGCGGCACGGGGGCATCGGTCGAGGAGCTTAAGCTCCTGGCGTTCCAGCCGCGCGAAGTCGTCATCCGCACGCAAGCATCGGCAGTTTGCTATACGATCGTCGGGCAGGTGCTGAGCACTAATGCGGCGCGGCAGGCGTCGATTCCGAACCATTCCGGCATGGGCGTTGTGGAAGCGATTGGACCGATGGTGAAGCGGGTGCAGATCGGCGATCGCGTGGTGATTCCCGGTACTCCACAATGCGGCCAGTGCTACCAGTGCCTGCAAGGCCGTTCCGACTGGTGCCAGTTTCTCTCGACTGCGCCGGCTCATCCCATGGCGGAGATGGCCGACGGCACGCAGGTGTTCGAAGGCGCTTCGCTGGGCGGGTTAAGCGAAATCATGGTGGTGCCGGAAGAGTATTGCTGTCCGGTGTTCACTGACATTCCTTCGGCTGAACTTACGCTCTTGGGCGATACCGTCGGCACCGGCCTGGCGGCGGGTCATAATCTGGCACAGATCGAGCCGGGCGCCGACGTCGTGGTCCTCGGCGCAGGCCCCGTGGGCATGGGCGCGATTCAATCCGCAAAGGTACAGAACGCAGGACAAGTAATCGTGGTCGAACCGATTAAGTACCGGCGTGAGATTGCGATGAAGGTCGGCGGGACGCTGACGCTCGATCCTAACGCGGAAGGGGCCGGTCTGGTTCCGAAGATTCGCGATCTTTGCAAAGGCCCGACGGATCGCCGCTTCGCGGGCGGCCGTGCATGGGCCGATCAGTTCCTCGCGGTTCCTAATGGCGCCGATTTCACCATCGAAGCCGTGGGCGGTGACAGCTTCCCGCCCAAGGTTGAAGTGGGACCGGATCCCACTGGTATTCTCCCCTTGCAGCAGGCTTTCGATATGACGCGTGGAGGCGGGCACATCGTGACGCTGGGGTTCGGGCAACGCGGAAACGTGACGTTCTCCGCGGTAAACTTCGCGAATCGCGGCCGGACTTTCCACTCCGGCCAGCAAGGCGGGCTAAATATGCTGCGCGACATCCCGCGCTACGTGAAGTTGATCGAAAAAGGCGTGATCGATACGAAGACGATGATCACGAAAACCTATCCTATTGAACAGACCCGGCAAGCGGTGCAGGATGTCGCCGATCGCACTGTGTTGGGCGCAGTGATTACCTTCACGTAGTAGCTACTTCAGCTCGTCGTAGACGACTTTGCCGTCCACGACCGTAAGCACCGACTTCAGTTTCTTGATGGATTCGTCGGGAACTTTGGCAGGATCGAAAAAGTCATCGCTCAGCGCGACCAGGTCGCCCAGCTTGCCGACTTCGATCGAACCGAGCCGATTTTCTTCGTGCAGGAACCAGCCGTTCTCAACCGTATATAGCCGCAACGCTTCCGCGCGCGTGATCTGTTGTTTATCGTTGATCAGCACGCCCGAGGCGTTTTTGCCGGTGACCATGTAGTAGATCATGAGCCACGGATTCAGCGTCGAGATTTGCGCCGAGTCCGATCCCGCGCCCGCGTGAATGCCGCTATCGAGGATCATGCGCAGCGGCGGACCGGCTCCCACAGTGCCGGCGAGATATCCGAAGGGATGAACGGCAATAGCGGCGCCCATGGCCTTGAAACGGTCCACCGTCGCCTGATCGATGCGTGGTGCGTGCGCAATGGACCAGCGCAAGTCCTTGATCGGCGTGACGGCGTTCACTTTTTCAAACGTCGAAGCGGTGATCTGGTCCTCGGCGGGCGAGAGACTGTGCTGCTGGAACGCCCAGCCTTCCTTGGCGATCAGTTGCAGGGCAGTTTCATAGTTGGCAGGCATCGTGGCAGTTCCAAACAACGGCCACTGAGTGGCGAACTCGCCGATTCCAGAGACTTTCAACATGTCATCGCCGAGGCCCGGGAAAATGTTATACATGCGCTGCTTAAGCATGGGGACGTCGGGCCGCGTATCCATGCTGAGGAAGAAGATGCGCAGGCGTGTGGTCATCTTGTTCTGCTGGTGCAGCGCCTGAAATGCGTCATACATGCGGAACGGATCGGCCGTGGCCAGACCGTCGAACGTGAACGAATCCTGAATGTCTGCTTGGCCCGGAGGCAGGAAGGCGCCCATATCCACGTTGGTGGTCAGCCCGACGCTGGCCGCGTAGGCCATGGCGTCCGCTGTTCCACGCAGCTTATCTCCAAAAGTCTGGATCGAGCGTAAAGCATTGAGCGCCGCGACCGACGGCGCATTCGCCGCGATGGTTCCTGTGTCGTTCACCGCGACACCCTTGCTGGTGAAGAATGCCCTGGCACGCGAGTTGACCGCAGCAGGTCCGGTGAACGCCTGATAAACGATAACGGGATGATTCGGCGCGGCGGCATCGAGCTCTGCGGATGTCGGCAGGCGTTTTTCGACGAACTGTGCGACGTTCCAGCCGCCCATCGCAGTGATGAACTCGCCGGCCGGCACCGACTTAGCACGTGCGGCGATTGCCGTCTGCACATCCTTGATCGATGCGGCCGTTTCCAGGCGCGTATCGTGACCCGGGCGAATCCCCAAAAGCACAATATGATTGTGGTTATCGATCAGCCCGGGCGTGACGGTTCGCCCGCGGAGATTGATGGTCCGGGTGCATGGACCGGTGCGTGTATCGCCGTTTCGGCCCACCGCCGTGAACCGGCCTTCTTGGATGACGACCTCGGACACTATGGTGTTCTGCCGGTCCAGGGTCATGATCCTGCCATTAGTGAGATGCAGATCGCGCGAGCCCGAGCAACGTGAATCTTGTCCGTGAAGGAGTCCGGTACCTGCTGCTACGATAAATACACAACTACATCTGAGTAAGCCACAGTACATGATCAGAGTATATTTCCTAGCCGCAGCTCTTGGGGCTTCGCTCTTTGGAGCTGCACCCTCTGGCGAAGAGGTGTTCAAGCAGCGCTGCGCCGGCTGCCACGAAGCGAACAATCCTCGAATTCCGCGCGTGGAAGCTCTGCATCGCATGCCTGCCGCGCACATCCTGCGCACACTCAACTGGGGTGTGATGGGGAACGTCGCGTACACGATGAGCATCGCGGAGCGCGAAGCTGTCGCATCTTATTTGGGGACACACGACGCGCCCGCCGCGGCGCCACCCGGTGCCTATTGCGCGGATCGCTCGGTGCGCTTCGCGAACACTTCTGAAACTAAAGTTCCACCGCAGCCGCAGTGGAATGGCTGGAGTCCGTCCGCCACCAACACGCGTTACCAAAGTCCTCACGATGCTGGCCTTACGATTGACGGCGTGCAACACCTCCACCTGAAGTGGGCTTTCGCCTACGATGGCGATACCACCGCATTCGCCCAGCCGACCATCATCGACGGGAACCTGTTCGCCGGCAGCGCCAGCGGCGTGGTCCACGCATTGGACGCAAAGACCGGCTGCATTCGTTGGACCTACGATGCGAAGGGGCCGGTGCGCTCGTCGATTCTGGCCGTTCGACGCGGCAAAAGTTACTCGCTGCTGTTCGGAGATCAGATCGGGTGGTTCTATTCCCTGGACGCCATCACAGGGAAGGAATTGTGGAAGAAGAAGGTCGACGAGCACGATGCCGCACGGTTGACAGGCTCACCGGTCGAATACGAGGGGACGGTTTTTGTGCCGGTGGCTTCCTGGGAGGAGAATCGGGCCATCAGCGCCGATTATGCCTGCTGCACATTTCGCGGCGGCGTCGCCGCACTGCGGGTTCATGACGGGTCACAGGTGTGGCGCACGTATACAGTAGATGTTCCTAAGCAGATCGGCAAGCTGTGGGGACCCTCCGGGGCCCCGATCTGGTCAGCGCCCACAATTGATGCCGCACGCGGGATGCTGTATGTCACAACCGGCGACAATTATTCCCCACCGGCCACGGCCACCAGCGATGCTGTGCTGGCTTTGGATTTGAGGACGGGGAAAATCGCGTGGTCGAAGCAATTCACGATGGGGGATATTTTCAGCGGCGGATGCTCCGCACAGGATATTCAATGCGGGCCAGATTTTGATTTCGGCTCCTCGGCGATTCTGGTGCACTACGTAAATCGCGACCTGTTGCTGGCGGGGCAGAAATCGGGAGTCGTCTACGCCCTGGATCCCACGCGTAAAGGCGAAATCCTGTGGCAGATGCGCGTCGGCAAAGGAAGCACCAACGGAGGAGTTCAGTGGGGCATGGCAGCGGACGGCCAAAATGTTTATGCGGCAGTTTCCGATCTGTCGCGCGCGCGGGTAGAAAGCAGCAACCCGGCAGATTTGCGGACTGCTAACTTAGATCCAAATGTGGGCGGGGGTCTGTTCGCGATTCGAATCATCGATGGCACTAAGATGTGGAACGCGGAGCCGGAGCATACCTGTCCCGCTGAGAGGCCGGGATGCAGTCCGGCACAGCCGGCCGCGGTAACTGTCACCCCGGGAGTTGTATTCTCCGGCTCGGTGGACGGACATATGCGCGCGTATTCTTCAGAAGACGGAACCATCCTTTGGGATTTCGACACGGCGCGCGAATATTCCACCGTCAACGGTATCAAGGGCCACGGCGGATCGATCGACGGACCGGGCGCAGTGGTGGTTGGCGGTATGGTTTATGTTAATTCCGGCTACTCGCGGCAGAACGGCACGCCGGGGAACGTGTTGCTCGCGTTCGGAACGGATTAGTTCGCGGCGCGAACCTGAGCTTCTGGAACTGTGGTAAACAGCTTCTTCGGGTCGAGCTTTGCATCGGCGATCACGGAGAAAAACCCTACCGACATCTCTTCCCAGCTCTGAAATCCGAAGCGTACTTCCGCCTTCGGATCGGGATTGAACTTGTTGTTGGCGGAGTTGTCAAAGTGCGTGATCGCGAACAGGTGGGTGCCTTTGGGAATCGTGATCGGCTTGGCTTCTTCGTAGCCGAGCTGCCAGTTGAAATCGAACTTGGCCTTGAGTAAGGTTTCTGATTCACCGGAAGGATAATATGCGCGAATCTCCATATCCTTCCCGCGCATGTGCATGTGCGGCTGGAGCCAGACTAACTGCACGTCATTCTGGACGATCACTTCCTGGCGCACTTCCGAGTTGCTATCGCCCGGCTTAATCACGAATCCCATGTTGATCAGCGAATCGGATGTAAAGTAGCGCAGCTTGGGCGGGGCTTTCGCGAGTTGGATGCCGACTTTTGATTTGTCGGTAGCCGGCTTTCCGTTGGTGGTGTAGTGGATTTCGAAGACGATGTCCGAACCTTTGGGAATGAATTTCGCGGCGTTGTAGGAATCGAAAGTCTGCTCGTTCAAGCCGGGATTCCACTTGGTGAGTATTTCGCGCGACATATCCTGAGCGTCGCCGGTCACCACGGCTCGCGCCGCCAGATCCTTCATGATGAACGGAACGCCCGGCACGGCCCCATCAACATAGTGCGATCCAGGAGGCAGCACATAAGCGCGCATGTGGTGCACCACCTTGCGATTTCCCGGACGCAGTTCCGCGGCGGACGCCCACATGTCTTCCTTAAAATTGGTCTTCACCAGAATGTACTGGTAATCGACGTCGCCGGTGGCGGGTAGATGAACTTCATTGGGCATCTCGACGACGATGTCTGGCGTGATGTTCCAGCCCTCGCGAAATGCAATCGCTTTAGGACGATCCTTGATGTCTCCTTCGGGAGCGCCATTGTCGGCCCATTCGGAAAGAGCCTTGACCTCGGCGTCGGTCAGCTTACGATCATTGGCGAAATGTCCGTAGCGGTTATCGGCGAACCAGGGCGGCATTTTGTTAGTGAGGACCGCATTCTTCATGGCCTTGGCCCACGGGCGCACGTCCTCATAGGTTAAAAACGACATGGGCGCGACCTCACCCGGCCGATGGCAAACCTGACAATTCTTCTGGAGGATGGGCAACACGTCCTTATTAAAAGTCGCGGGACCGGCCGCGAAGGCCGCAACACCCGTCAAAATGCCGAGAACCGCTATACGAAGCATCATAATTATCCTCGCGGACACCGCGAAAACATTATATCCCGCAGCAAGATGTACAATCGGCCTGATAGGAGATTCCATGTTCACGCGTCGTGACTTCGGCAAGATCGCGTTGGCGGCCCTGCCAGCTTCGAGTTTGCTGGCTCAAAAGAAGATCAACTCCACTATCGGGGGCGTTCTGATCGGCGCGCAGAGCTACAGTTTCCGTGAGAAGCCACTGGACGGCGTGATTCAGGCCATGACCGAGATCGGATTGGGCGAGTGCGAGTTATTCTCGCCGCACATCGAGCCTAAAGGAGTGTCGCGCGACGATCTGCGCAAGTGGCGTCTGACGGTGCCGCTCGACGAGATCAAGGCCGTTCGGAAGAAATTCGACGACGCAGGAATCAATCTCTGCGCGTTCAACCTGAGCTTTAATGACAGTTTCACGGATGAGGAGGTCGATCGCGGATTCGACATCGCCAAGGCGCTGGGCGTCCCGATGATCACTGCCTCGGCCACCGTGACGTCCGCCAAGCGCGTCGCACCCTTCGCGGAAAAACATAACATGATCGTGGCATTTCACGGGCATTCCGACGTGAAAGATCCGAACCAGTTCGCCAGGCCCGAGGCGTTCGCGCAGGCTTTGGCGATGTCCAGGAAATTCGCGATCAACCTGGATATCGGGCACTTCGTCGCCGCGAATTACGATCCGGTGGAATATATCAAGGCCCAGCACGAACACATTCTCATCCTGCATCTGAAAGACCGCAAGCGCGATCAGGGCCCGAACGTGCCATGGGGACAGGGCGATACTCCGATCAAGCAGGTGCTACAGCTCCTCAAAAAGGAAAAGTATCCGATGCGGGCCCTGATCGAGTACGAGTATAAAGGCGCCAGCGATTCTGTCACTGAGGTCAAGAAATGCTTCCAGTACTGCAAAGACGCGCTGGCTTAGTCGTCGTGGCGCTATGGACGGCGTCCCTCGCATCTGCTCAGCTGATCAGCCGGCCGATTCCTCCTGCCGATGCAGTCGAGCGCGGTCAGAAACAATTCGTCATTCAGTGCGCAAGCTGCCACGGCGCGGACGCACGCGGCGAGGATAATGGACCGGATCTGGTGCGCTCGGTGATTGTACTCGATGACGAGCGCGGTAGTCTGATCGGGCCCTTGCTCCGCAAAGGGTTTCCGAACGAAGGCATGCCTGCGTTTGATCTATCCGATGCGCAGATCCAGGATCTGTCAGCGTTCCTGCGGGAACGGACGCAGGCGGCCATCAATCGTAATGCGTATCCGCTACAGAACCTGCTGACGGGAAACGCCAAGGACGGTGAGGCGTTCTTCAATGGCGCGGGACGATGCAATAAGTGCCATTCCCCGACGGGCGATCTGGCCGGAATAGCAAGCCGGTTTCAGCCGGCACAATTACAGACAAGGTTTCTATATCCGCGAGGGGGACGCGGCGGTACAGCGAAACCCACAACAGTCACGGTGACGCCGCGCACCGGACCAACCGTTTCCGGCACGCTCGAATTCATCGATGATTTTACCGTCGGGCTG
>Ga0105240_10001704_pt1 | contig 37205 bp, 30 predicted proteins | sample KBSC54metaG_FD_80426 | JGI IMG/M metagenome (GOLD analysis project Ga0105240, IMG submission 80426) | Corn rhizosphere microbial communities from Kellogg Biological Station, Michigan, USA - KBS C5-4 metaG | ecosystem: Host-associated > Plants > Roots > Rhizosphere > Soil | place: Michigan, USA... | reverse complement strand
GCGATCGGAGGAAAGATATTGTCGGGCAGTAGCTTCCCGCTGCTAAAAATGGCTGAGCAGATTGCCCGGTATCACCACGAGCGCTGGGACGGATCGGGCTATCTTTCGATGAAGGGAGACATCATCCCTCTGGCTGCTCGCGTTACGTCCGTCGCTGACACATTCGACGTTTTGACTCATGACCGCCCCTACAAGGCCGCGCACTCTTTGGAAGAAGCCTTGGCGGAGATTCAAAAGGAACGGGAACGCCAGTTCGATCCGGCTGTAGTAGATGCTTTGATGAAGCTGGCTTCGTCCCAGGATCTTCTCCAGCTGGTTCAAGGGTTGCTCGATGAAACGGACCTAAGCCGGCCTGTACTTATTGAATGCTAAAGATCCCTTAATTCCTGGCCGATCTATCACTTTAGTACCACCTCGAGTCGATTATGACGCCCTCTACAGCTCTCGTCAGGAGACTCATCCCTTTCATCATGGCCGTACCGGCATTGGCCCAGATTTCAGGCGGAGCATTCCGGGGCGAGATTAGGGACGAATCCGACGCCGTGGTATCCCAGGCCAAAATCACAATTCGGTCTCCTGAAACCGGCTTGGAAGCGGTTACCCAGTCGAATAGCGACGGACAGTACCTCACGCCGAACCTGACCCCCGGTTCATATCTGCTGAGCGCCACGAAGCCAGGCTTCAAAGCCGAAATCTTCGGTCCAGTGGCGCTGGAAGTGAACCAGACCGTACGTGTAGATTTCGCACTCGTCGTGGGTAGTGTCGCGGACGCGATCGAGGTACATGCCACGGCGATGCAGTTGCTTTCTACGGAGAGCGCCGAAATCTCTCAGGTCATCGGGAGCAAGCAGGTTTCCGAAATTCCGTTAAACGGCCGGCAATGGCAACAATTGATCGCATTGAGCGCGGGCGTCAATCCAGGCGCACCCGGGGAAACCGGTTCGCCGAATCCCATCAATGTGAACGGGCAGCGTAACAAGGCCAATCTGTTCATGGTGGATGGAATTTCTACGACCTCTTCCGCGCAAGGCCGGGGCGATAACTTCAACATTCCTCTCGAAGCGGTGCGGGAGTTCTCGGTACAGGCGGGAGGCTATTCGGCGGAGTACGGTAATGTCGCGGGCGGAGTGATCAATCTGGAGTCTAAGTCCGGCACGAATAGCTGGCACGGGTCGCTCTTCGAGTTCTTCAGAAACGATCGCATGGACGCGGCGAACTTCTTCGCCAATGCCACCTCTCAGCCCAAGAATCCTCTGCGCTACAACCAGTTCGGTGGATCGCTGGGCGGGCCGATCCGGCACGACAAGACTTTCGTCTTCGCCGATTACCAGGGCACCATTACGCGCAATGCCTCGCCGATGGTGACGAGCGTTCCGCTTGATCAGCAGCGGCTGGGGGATTTCTCAAACCTGCGAGCCAACGGAGCGCCCGTTCCGATCTACGATCCATTTGGAGCGTCGCTGGCTCGAACGCCATTTCCAAACAATACGGTTCCTCTGACCAGCATCGATTCCGCGGCTGCGAATATAACCGCTCTCCTGCCGCATCCCAACCAGTTCGATGCGACAGGTCAGCCGCTTCCTTTCAACAATTATGCGGTCACCCGTTCGAACGCCTCAAACATGCATTCGTTCGACATTCGCGTGGACCACCAATTTGCCCCTAACAATACCCTCTTTGTCCGTGAGTCGTTCCAAAATACGTACGCGGTGACGCCCTCGCTCTTCGGTCTGCCGCTAGGAGGTCCACCGACGGGGGCAGGCACGACTCTGGCCCGAAATCAGAATGCAGGCATCGGTCACGTTTATCAGTTCGCTCCTGCTCTAATCAATGAGATTCGCATCGGTCTCAACCGGCTGACTACCAGTCTGACTCAGGAAGACTACGGCCAAAACCTATCCCAACAATTCGGAATTCCCGGCGTAAACCAAAGTCCGCAAACGTCCGGGCTATCGACCATGACTGTCTCCGGATTGTTCAGCCTGGGCGGGAGTATTCTTACGCCGCTCCGCGTCGCCACGACGGACTGGAATTTCAGCGACCGAGTCATCTGGATGAAGGGACGTCACACCTTTCGGTTCGGATTCGACAGCCAGTACGAGTTGGGAAGCACCGGTTACCTGGCTTTTGGACGCGGCAACTACACTTTTCTCAACCTGACCACCAGTACGCTAGTGGGTCCCGCCGGCGGCAACGCGTTTGCCAGTTTCCTGGTGGGTGCGCCGTTCCAGGTTCTGAGGGATGCCTTTCCGCCGGGCATGGCTGGGCTTATTTCTTCCCGCAACGGATTCTATGCGCAGGACGATTTTAAGATCACGTCGAAGCTCACCATGAATCTGGGCGCACGGTACGACATCATGCCGTATCCGAGAGAAAAGTACGACCGCCTCGCTAATTTCGATCCGGCTACGCGAACCATGCTGATCGCCGGACAATCAACTAGCGAACGGTTGCGCGCGACCGATTATAAGGATCTGGCGCCGCGGGTGGGCCTGGCCTATGCGCCGGGATCCAAGACCGTGATTCGCGCGGGCTATGGAATCGGTTTTGTGGATCCGATCGGGAGCGGCAGCATTCTGAACAGCAACGAATTCAACATACCGTTCTATTTTCGGGATAACATCACGCTCTTCCCGTTCACCGCTCCCACGTATAGGCTGAGCAGCCTGCTTCCCGCGCTGACCGTCCCATCACCCTTGGCGCCGAGCGGAGATCAACGATATCTGACGCCCAATGATGGCAATCAGTACTCGCAAACGTGGAGTTTCAATGTGCAAAAGGGGCTCAGCAATTCTTGGATGTTCGAGGCGGCCTATGTGGGCACCAGCGGTAACCGGCTACTCATGACGTCCAATATAAACGCGGCGCTGCCAGGCGCCACGAATCCGGTTTCGCGGCAGCCATTTGGATCTGCCTTGGGGCAAGTCGTCCAATACTCGAATAGCGCCCATTCCATCTATCATGGCCTTCAGTCCAAACTCGAGAAGCGCTTTTCGAATGGCCTGTATTTTCTCGCATCCTACACGTGGTCGAAATCGATCGACAACCAGAGCAATGGGACGGATGATTCGGCCGCCAGTGGCCAATATCCGCAAGACCCCAGGAATGCCGCCCTGGATCGCGGTTTGTCCAGTTTCGACCGAACCCATCGTTTGATTGCCAGTTGGGTATGGGAAATTCCCGCGCCTAAAATCTCCGAATTGAGTCACGCTATTTTCGGCGGCTGGCAGTTGAGCGGAGTCATTGTGGCCCAGAGCGGATCGCCGTTCAGCGTTCTGATGCCTTGTGCCACCATCAACGCGCAAGGAAATAACTGCCGGCCCAATGTCGTCGGTAACGGCGCCCTGCCAACCGATCAGCGCTCGATCGCGGAATGGTTCAACACATCCGCCTTCGTGATCCCCTCTCCGCAAGCATATGGCGACGCCGGACGGAACATCCTGAGAGCACCAGGAACCACAAATATGGACGTGGGGTTCTCACGGTCGTTCAAGTGGATGGAAACGCGCCGCCTGCAGATTAGATCCGAGTTTTTCAATGCTTTGAACCACACCAACTTTGGGCTGCCAGTGCATTCGACCGATTCGCCGGCGTTAGGAACGATCACTTCGGCCGCGTCCGCACGCGTGATCCAGATTGGCGCACGTCTGGAATTCTGATATGGAAGCCCCGGTGCCATCGTTGAAGGATCGCTTTTCGGAAGGATTATCGAAACAGCCGAAGTCGGTGTGGATGCGCTATCTTTTGCCCGTGATCGGGATCGTTATTGCTCTGTTGGTAGGGCGCGGTATCGCCATGATTCTACCCAAGGAGTACGATTTCCCCAGCGCTTTGCTGTTCTTAGTTGCTATTTTCATAGTGGCTTGGTTCGGAGGATACTGGCCGGGAGCGATTAGCTGCGTTCTCACTATGGCCCTTCCGTTATTGGGCAAGTCTGGTTCCAAGCTGGATTTCGGCCGCCTTGGCCTCCTCATCGCGATCTCATTCCTGATCAGTTGGGTAGCACAAACGCAACGGCGCGGCCGAGTGATTTTGCGGCAGGCCAATGACGAATTGGACAAGCGCGTGCGGACCCGGACGGAAGATTTGGCCCGTGTGGTGCAGGCGCTGGAATCGGAAGTCGACCAGCACAAGAAGACTGAAAAGCGGCTCCAAACCCAGTTGGAACGTTTGAATCTGCTGGATCAGATCACTCGTGCCATTGCCGAGAGGCTGGATCTGCGCAGTATCTTTCAGGTAGTTGTCCGAACGTTGGAAGACAGCCTTCCAGTCGATTTCGCATGCATATGTTTGTATGACTCCGCAGCGGAAGCGCTCACGGTCACATGCGTTGGCGTTCGCAGTGAGCAACTCGCCATGGAACTTGCGATGACTCAGCAATCCCAAGTGGAAATCGATCAAAACGGACTCTCCCGTTGTGTGCGCGGCCAGTTGGTTTACGAGCCCGATTTGACTGTCGTGGATTTCCCGTTCCCGCAAAGGCTCCTGCGCGGAGGATTGCATTGCGTAGTTGCGGCGCCGCTACTATTTGAGAGCAAGGTGTTCGGAGTCCTGATCGCGAGCCGCACGCAGACCAACGGGTTTGCCAGCGGCGACTGCGAATTCCTACGGCAACTCAGCGAACACGTCGCACTAGCGGCGCACCAGGCCCAGGTGTATACGGCCTTAGAGCAAGCCTATCAGGACCTTCGACAGACGCAGCAAACGGTGATGCAGCAGGAACGCCTGCGAGCTCTGGGCCAAATGGCCAGCGGCATCGCGCACGATATCAACAATGCGGTTTCGCCAGTCGCGCTGTATACGGAGTCGTTGCTCGAAACCGAACCTAACCTCAGTCCTCGAACTCGCGAGTATCTGGAAACGACGCAGCGGGCGATCGATGACGTTGCTCAGACTGTGGCGCGGATGCGCGAATTCTATCGCCAGCAGGAACCGCAGTTGGAACTCGCCTCCGTGGATCTGAGCCGTCTTGCACAACAAGTTCTGGATCTGACGCGGGTCCGATGGAACGACATGCCGCAGCAACGCGGCAAGATGATCCAGCTTCAAACGGAGCTCGCGCCTCAGCTTCCTCCCGTTGCGGGTAGTGAAGCCGAAATCCGTGAGGCCCTCATTAACCTGGTCTTCAACGCCGTGGATGCGATGCCGGAAGGTGGCACCCTCACGGTTCGTACCAAAGCCAGCCACAGTTCGCGTGATGCGGGGGGGCCGCCCGAGGTTCATCTGGAAGTGGCCGATACAGGCGTCGGCATGGATGAAGCCACACGGCGGCGATGTCTGGAACCATTCTTTACGACCAAGGGAGAACGGGGTACCGGTTTGGGGCTGGCAATGGTATACGGGATCGCCCAGCGCCACAACGCGGAAATCGAGATCGAAAGCGCGACTGGGAAGGGGACTACGGTACGTCTGGATTTCCCCGTGTCCCAATTACAGAAATCCGAAGAGAATACGGCACTCGCTATCTCCCCACGCGCCCGCCTGCGCCTCCTGGTGGTTGACGACGACCCGCTGCTCACAAAATCGCTTCGTGACGCCCTCGAAGCGGAAGGCCATGCGGTCATCACCGCGAGCGGAGGGCAGGAAGGAATCGATACATTCACCGCAGCCGAAAGATCCAGTGAACGGTTCGCGGCGGTGATCACCGATCTCGGCATGCCGTATGTGGATGGCCGCAAGGTTGCAACCGCCATCAAAGCAGTCTCGCCTTCCAAGCCTGTGATCATGCTCACGGGTTGGGGACAACGGTTGGTCGCCGAAGGCGATATACCGCCAAACGTCGACCGTGTCCTGAATAAACCGCCCAAATTGCGCGAGCTGAGAAGCGCCCTGGCCGAACTTGTAGCCTCCGCGCGCTGAACTGAGGAAGCCTTCTATGTCCGTTCCGCTGGCCAAACTCCTGATCGTCGACGACGAAACAGCGCAAATGACAGCTCTCTGCAAGACTTTGCAATTGGAGCGCTACGAGACCTCGGGGTTTTCGTCCGCCAAGGACGCACTCAGCGCGTTGCGCGGGCAGTCATTCGATCTCGTGCTCACCGACATGATGATGCCCGAGATGGATGGCATCACGTTACTCCGCACCGCCTTTGAAATCGATCCGAATCTGGTCGGTATCGTGATGACAGGACACGGGACCATTGGAACGGCGGTCGAGGCGCTAAAAGCGGGAGCGCTCGATTACATTCTTAAGCCATTCAAGCTCAGTGCTATTTTGCCGGTGCTCAATCGCGCTCTGGCGGTGCGCGAGTTGCGGATGGAAAATATCCAGTTGCGCGGCGCCGTCAGCATCTACGAACTAAGCATGGCCATTGCCTTCGCGCTGGACCGCGACACCGTACTGGAAAAGGTCGCGGACGCTGCGCTGCAACAAAGCCCGACAGCTCATGTTTCGATACTGCTGCCTTCAGAAGATGGCAAAGAGCTACAAGTCGTTCTGGCGCGCGGTCAAAAGGCAGAGTACCTGCCGGTGAAATCGCTTCCAGTATCCGACGGGCTCCTGAAGTGGATCGATACAAGCCGGGAGCAGATTACGAGCCCGTCGGAGCACGTGGGAATTCCTTTGGAACTGCTGAATGGGATCTCGGTTCCGATGCTCACGGGCGGCAGGTTCGTGGGTATCTTGAATTTCGATCCGGGCAATCAGCAACAACGGCTCACCTCGGGGCAGATGAAAGCCTTGAACATCGTGGCTGGCACCGCTGCTTCCGCTCTGGAAGGAACTTCGCTCCTGGAAAGGCTGCGCGCCGCCGAACGACGCTACCGGCGGCTTGCCGAAAACGCACCAGACATCGTGTTTCGCTATGAGCTGTCGCCGGAACGAAGGTTCGCCTATGTGAGCCCGGTGATTACGGCGGTAACGGGATACTCACCCGAGGAACATTATGCCGATCCGGACTTGTCTTTCAAAATAGTCCATTCCGACGATCGTCACCTGCTCGAATGCTTGTTGCGGGGGGATGGCCGCCATGGTGGCACCGTCACCATGCGTTGGACTCACAAGGACGGCCACCTTATTTGGGTAGAACAGCGCACGGTGCTGGTTCGGGAGGCAAGTGGCCAGGTGGTGGCGATTGAAGGCATCGCCCGCGACATCACCGAACGTAGACAGTTGGAGGAGCAGCTTCGGCATTCGCAAAAGATGGAGGCGATCGGGCGGTTAACGGCTGGCGTCGCGCATGATTTCAATAATCTGCTCACTGTCATTAATGGATACTCCGATCTTTCGCTGCGGGAGATCTCGCCGAGCGATCCGGTTCGAAAAAAGATCGATGAAGTAAGAAAGGCTGGAGATCAGGCGGCCGCGCTGACCCGCCAGCTTCTCGCCTTCGGCCGCAAACAGCCGAGTCAATCCAAAATCGTGGATGTGAATGCTGCCGTCCAATCGAACATGAACATCCTGCGCCGTGTACTCGGCGAGGACGTTGAGCTCGTCACCGTTCTCGATCCCAAGCTACGTCCCGTTCAAACCGATGAGGGCCAGATCGAGCAGGTGCTCCTGAATCTCGCGGTCAACTCCCGCGACGCGATGTCCCGAGGCGGAAAGCTGTCCATTCAAACTGCTAACGCTGCGAAGGCGGCCGGCCCCGGTCAGGTGATTTTAACTGTAAGTGACACCGGATGCGGGATGGACGCCGCTACTCAATTGCATGTCTTCGAGCCATTCTTCACCACAAAAGAATCGGGCCGAGGAACGGGGCTGGGGCTGTCAATCGTTTCCAGCATCGTCAAACAAAATGGCGGAAAGATCGAACTCGATACCAAGCCAGGTGAGGGAACAACCTTCAAGATCTATCTGCCAAGTGCTGAAGCCGCCGGGCCGATTGCCGCGGAACGCCCGGTGGTCGAAGGTCGAATCGGATCGGAGACGATCCTGGTCGTGGAAGATGACGCGGCCGTGCGCCAATTCATGTGCACCATCCTTCAAGATGCGGGTTATCGGGTGTCAGCCGCGCGTCACGGGGATCACGCGATCGAGATCGTTCAGCAACATGAAGATTCGTTTGGGCTGGTCGTTACGGATCTGGTCATGCCTCACATGAGCGGGCCGGTTCTGGTTGAGAAGCTTCGCTCGCTGACTCCCGGCCTCAGAGTTCTATACGCTTCGGGGTACGCGGATGACGCGATCGCGCGACATGGTGATCTCGATTCTAATATCCCTTTTATACGAAAGCCATTCAGTTCGGACACCTTATTGCAGATGGTTCGGGTGTCGCTTGTAGCGCCCATTGCGGAAGAAGGGCTGCGGCAATGTTCTTGACTACTTCGGCCCTAGAGGCTATTCGCGAGGCTCACGTGTTGGAGTGGTGAGGATATCGCCGCCGTTTTGTATAAGGGCGGCTGACATGAAATCAGGTGCGCCAAGTCAGTTCTCCCAGACATCTACAGTTGCTGATAACCGAAGGGGTGTTGTAGTTCGAGCCAAACAAAGCTCTAACTCTCCAATCCACATGGCTTAGGACAATCCGTGACTTCGCTTTCGCATTGATATACAACCATCGCACTCTTCCATCCGCACACACCCACAGCGTGGATTCTTTGCGGGAATCGGCCATATCGACGCTATGTACGATCCGTTGAATAATATCTTCATGAGCGACAGAATCACAACGCTTGATTACGCTGATCGATGGCTTCGCGACGGATTGCATGAGTGCGGACGCGCTGGCACTTTGGAAGCAATTGAAGTAGACGTCACCCTGGCAGCCGCCATCCTGCTCAACCTGAAATCCGAAGGTACACCAATTACATGGACCCATGTCTTCGTGCGGGCCACTGCGATCGTCCTCGATCGGCATCCTGAACTGCATCAGCTTGTCGGCGGCAACTCCTGTCTGCATCCCTCTAGGGTCGACATCTGCCTTTCTCTTGCCGGGAATTCTCGTATTACGCCGGTTCTCATTATTGAAGATGCCGCGCGCAAGGACCTTCGCACAATCGCCACTGAGATTAGGTGCCGGACTCAGGAGGCGACCGATGAAAGCGGGAAGATGCTGGTCGTGCTTCGCCGCTTAGGGTGGTTGGTGCCATTCTCCGCACTTCGCCGGGTCCTGATCGGGTTTGCACTGCGCCAGCTATGGTACCGCCGAAAGGTCAGCGGGACATTCCAGGTAACCTGTTTACCCCAGGTGGACCTATTTGCCCCCTTCCTGTTTAATACGGCTGCGGCCTTAGGAGTCGGTGGTGTTCGCGATAGAGTAGTCGCCGTAGATGGACGCCCGGTTGTACGTCCAATGGTTACGCTCTCCTGCTGCCTAGACCACGCACAATGGAATGGTATGTCAGCCGCGATCTTTTTAACTAAGCTTCGCGACCTCCTGGAATCGGGCGTTTTTGCCGACAACCTGGAACCGACCGGGCCTCCAACAGCGCGGCCGTAATAGCTGCTGTCATGCGAGCTGAGGGGAATGGATCGCGCAGCTATCGTTACGCACCGACCGTGATGCCCGTTCCAGAATCTTGCCGTTGTTGTGTTCAATGATTTGTAATGACATTGGTCCCTGTAAGCTTCGGTTGACTCACTTGCGGCAGTTCATTTCGCTTGGATCACCGGTTCGTAGAGTGCCGGTTGGGTTCCCGTGAGCGAAAGCACCTCGACCAGTTGGCCAGCCCTCAGCTCTTGAAGTTGGACTAATGCCCCATTATTGAAACGCAATTTCCCTCGCGACGAATGGTCTTGGGTATCAGGTCGCAAAAATATCGCGCCTTCCTCTTCCTCCAACCCGTACCTCTGTTGGATCGACGAAGGAATGCCCTTCACGATCAGATGAGTCCCCGAGGGTACCCATACCGCCGAGACTGGATGGGAACCATCTGAAATATTTTCAAGGCTGTGTCTGATTCGCTGCCACAAAGTGCGCTTATGCTGGTGCCGGTGAGTCAAATCTCTTTCCCGGATATCGGCTACAGACACCAGATCCGGGCAGCCCGACGAGGCGTTATGCAGAACTAACTCTTCCCCTTCCACGACAAGCCGATTCCATGTCGCGCATATCGAATCGTCACTCATCCGTCTCCTCCTTATCGCTTTTTATAGTAAGCAGTTCTTGTTCCATTGGTTCCCGGTGACTGATCTATTCCCGTGGAATTATCAGCCGCTTATGCCCATCACAACTGAGCCGATGATCACGGGTCCACGTACAGCAATATGACGCTGAGAGGCCGCAACTAAGAGCGCGTCTCATTCGTCAAATTAAATGGAGCACGAATTTCTTTCGTGGCTTTAGACCGGTCATGATCGATCCCTCCCGGTTCCTGAGTGGCCGGATCGAAGGAGATTGAGTATGAATAATCAGCAAAACATGGCGGCGGTCAAAACGACGGCTACAATCAACCTGCTAGCCGGTATTTGGCTCTTCATTTCGCCTTGGGTGTACCGATCCTATGCGGCGTCCAATGCGTGGAATAGCTGGATCGTCGGAGTGCTAATCGTAGTCTTTGCCGCGAGCCGCCTTTATGACCCCATGGTACGGGGGTTAAGCGTGGCGAATCTCGTACTGGGCGCCTGGACGTTCGCATCGCCGTGGATTTACGGATACACGGGCGATACAGGCCGCTTCGTTAACAGCTTGTGTGTCGGTGTAATTGTATTTGTCCTTAGCATCTATGGATCATCCGTAGAGATGGGACATCCAACTGCTCCGCCCCCACTGCGGACTAGCTAGTCGTCACAACCCGGGGCGAGTTCTCCTGCGAGGACTCGCCCTCCCTGCCGCTCGCGCCGGAATTGGGTGATTGATACGGGCGACTAGCGCGCAAACCTGATTAAGAAAAATGTAACGTCATCTTTATCCTCGCCTTATATCGCTTCAGTATTCTTTTGAAGGGAGCCGTTCGCGGCGCTCACTGAGAAGCCGAAGTGATGCAACTAGTTCCAGAACACGACGTCGCTGCACTAGAGAAACCATGACAGACCCGACACAAATGCACCCAGACGCCCATGGACATCGGTGGGCCGTGATTCTTGCCGGCGGTGACGGCAAGCGATTACTGCCACTCACACGGAGACTCTCCGGCGATGAACGGCCCAAGCAGTTCTGCAGCCTTCTCGGAGAAGAGACGCTGCTCAATCAAACGCTGCGCAGAGTCGCTCGTATTGTGAAACCCGTTCGGACGTTTTCGGTCGTGACGAAAGCGCATGAGAGTTTCTATTCGACGAGCATCAATGGGGAATGCGGTGTGGGGCTGCTGGTGCAACCCCGCAACCGAGGCACCAGCCCAGCGATTCTGTACAGTCTTATGCGCCTACACGAGATGGACTCGCAGGCCGTCATCGGCTTTTTCCCTTCCGACCACCACTTCGCTGATGAGGAAGCTCTCTCGGATTGTGTAGGACAAGCATTTGAATGTGCGGAAATGCACTCCAATGCGGTGGTCATGCTAGGTATCGAGCCGACCCAGCCAGAGCCAGAATACGGTTGGATCGAACCTGGCGATCCCCTCATGGCGAGTGGGCCAAGTCTCCTTTTCGGAGTCCGGCGTTTTTGGGAAAAACCCTCCAGGGAGGTTGCCAGAGAATTGATGCGCCGCGGTTGTTTTTGGAATAGCTTCATCATGGTGGGTCATGTGGGTTCCTTCCTACGCTTGGTTGGGCGAACGGCTCCGCACCTGTTCCGGTCCTTCCAAGCTATTGCCCCGACCTTTTTCACCAAGCGCGAAGAAGAAAGCGTGCTCAACGTTTACATGAGCATCCCATCCGGCAACTTCTGTGCGGACGTTCTTTCGGTCTGTCCCGGTAATTTGGCTGTGTTGTGTAGCAGAACACTGGTGTGGGCGGACGTCGGTGATGTGGAACGCGCACTTTCGCTCATGCGTTACCGGAATGCTCGGGCGGTCGCGACGGGCTAAAGGAATTTTGAAAGGAGCGCTGCGATGAAAAGCTTTCAGGTGGCTGCCTCGACAGCCGCGCTCGCTCTGGTTGTCGCCGTGGGCGCCGGAACCATGGCGGGATCTTGGGTTACTGGCAAGACCGGAAGGACGATCCCCATTCTGGTGGCCACCCAGGCTTCTTCTGCCACCACTGCCAAAGTGACCTTCGAAGACGGATTCGCACCCATAGCGAAGCGGGCAGTTCCTGCTGTCGTAAATGTATCTTCGTCCAAGGTCATCCGAACGCCGGGTGGAGGCATTCCGTCGCCGTTCTTTTCGGATCCCTTGTTTCGCCAGTTCTTTGGCAACTCGCTGCCTAAAGACTTTCAAATACCACCTTCTGCGGAGCGCGAGCATAGCTTGGGCTCTGGAGTCATCGTCAATTCCGATGGGTACATCCTGACGAACAACCACGTAATCGACGGTGCTAAAGACATCCGCGTCTCGCTGGGGGACAAGCGGGAGTTTCAGGCTCGCATTGTCGGCGCTGACGCCAAGACCGACATCGCAGTGTTGAAAGTCGACTCGAAGGATCTGCCCGTTCTCGCCTTTGGGGATTCCTCGAAGATGCAGGCAGGACACTTCGTACTGGCGATCGGCAACCCTTTCGGACTCAACCAGACAGTCACCATGGGAATTGTGAGTGCAACCGGGCGCGGAGGTCTCGGCATCGAAGACTACGAGGATTTCATTCAAACAGACGCTGCCGTTAATCCCGGCAATTCGGGTGGCGCTTTAGTCAATGAACAGGGGGACCTGATCGGCATCAACACGGCGATCGTTTCGGGGGTCAGCGGTGGCAACCAGGGAGTCGGATTCGCAATTCCGGGGAACATGGCCCGCAACGTAATGGAGCAGATTTTGAAGAACGGAAAAGTCACGCGGGCGTGGCTCGGAGTATCGATCCAGCCAGTGAAACAAGACATCGCCAAGGCGTTCCGTCTCCCAGAGACCTACGGGGCTCTTGTTGGAGATGTGACCAAAGACAGCCCGGCCGCCAGGAGCGGCTTGGAAACCGGCGATATTATCCTCGATGTCGACGGACAAAAAATCCAGGACAGCAGAGACCTTCAACTGAAAATCGGCAACATGAGCCCCGGAACAACCGTGAAGCTGACGGTTTTTCGGAATGGCGCGACTCGCGAGATCGCGGTGAAGCTGGCAGAAATTCCGGGTACAGCCGCTCAGACCGCTGTGGTCAGCGAAAACCGAGGTACCGCGCTGCGCGGGATTTCTGTAAGTGCCTTGACGCCGGACGTAACAAGTCAACTGAAATTGCCGGCCAGTACGAAGGGCGTGGTCGTGACGAATATCGATCCGGCCAGCGCCGCTTCCGAAGCCGGGATCCTGCAAGGAGACGTCATTCAGGAAGTGAACCGCAAGCCAGTGGCGGGAGTCGCGGAATTCGACAGAGCGATGCAAAGTGCTGGCGAACAACCGGCGCTGCTCTTGATCAATCGAAACGGTATGACCAGTTTCATAGTGGTACCAGCACAATAATCATCAGAGTTCAAGGGAGATGACAAATGACCAACGTAGTCGTTCAGAAGATCCGGGACGCAAACCAATCGCGCCCCGTTTTGAAAGAGACGATCGACCTTTTGGACCAGGTTCGGATGCGCGCGTTCGAGTTATTCGAGAAACGCGGCGGCATCCCCGGCAATGACGTCGGCGACTGGCTGAAGGCGGAAAAGGAGTTCTTTCGAGTACCCGATACGGAACTCGCCGAAACCGATGGGGAGTTTCAGCTTCAGCTCGCTTTGCCCGGATTCGATGCCAAGGACGTTCGAATCGCCGCCCTCCCAGACAAATTGATTGTGGAGGGGGAAGCCGCCCATCAGCATCGGCGTACTGAGGGGACCGTGCATTTCTGTGAGTTCGGGGAGCGCCGGCTTTTCCGGCAGATTCTTCTGCCGAAGCCTGTAAATATCGACCATGTCTCAGCAACGCTCGACAAAGGGGTGCTGCATGTTCGAGCCGGGAAAGCGGAGCGAAAGGATGACAAGAAAGCCGCGGCTTGAATAGCCGTGGAGGCATAGAGTGAAAGGAGATGTTATGAGACACCTGACAGTGATCGCAGTGATTGCGTCTTTAATTACGCTAGGCGCGGCTTTGGCGCCACGAATGAGCGCGGACACCTGGGACCGGCTCACGAAGGTGACGTTCAGCCAGCCCGTCGAGATTCCGGGCCAGGTGCTGCCGGCAGGCACCTACTGGCTGAAGTTGCTGGATTCTCCCTCGAACCGGAACATCGTGCAGATCTACAACGCGGACCAGTCCAAGCAAGTCGCCATGATCATGGCCATTCCGGACTACCGTTTGAAACCCGCGGACAAGACCGTGATCACGTTCAACGAACGGCCCGCAAATTCGCCTGAAGCGGTCAAAGCATGGTTCTACCCGGGCGACAATTACGGCCAGGAGTTCGTGTATCCGAAATCGCGCGCCGTAGAACTAGCCAAGGCCGTGAATCAGCCAGTACCGTCCATGCCGGCGAACCTGGAGGCTAACACAAAGATGTCGGCGAAATCAGCCCAAGAGGCGCCGGTGATGGCGCTCAAGAAAGCTCCAGTGAAAGCGCAGCAACCCAGTGGAGAGGAGGTCGAGATTGGGACGGTGGTTACAACTCCGCCACAACTTCTCGCTCAAAATACTCCGCCAGTCAAATCCACGTCGCCGGCGACAAAGTCTGCTCCGCCAGCTTCGAAACTACCGGCCACTGCAAGTTCGTTGCCCTTAGTGGCCTTGATTGGTTTGATCCTCATCACCGCGGGATTCCTGCTGCGTTTCACCGTAAGAAAACAAGACTGAGTACGCGCAAGCCTGTTCCGCCCAAAGTCCAAACGCGGAGCGCAATACCATCTTGACTGCACGGCGCAACTAGGGCATTACCTAGTACCGGTCCCCTGAGCGCTGCAGGTAAAATGTCGCTGTGGGACGCTTTCTGCGTCCCCGGGAGAGTGGGTTGGGCTGGCGCCTCGCGATTTCGGCCGGTTTCATCGGGGCGATCCCGGCGATCTGTTCGTATCTTCCTCACATCGACCACGCAACCGTGGCGCTGGTTATGGTTCTCGTCATCGTTGGCCTGGCAACGACGTGGGGCCGGGCGGAAGCCTTGACCGGCGCGATCATCGGAGGCTTGGGCTTCGACTACTATTTCTTGCCTCCACACGGATTTGCGATCGCTGCTCCCGAACATTGGATCGCCCTAGTGGCATTCCTGACTGCCGCCATCGTGACCGGTCAAGTCGCCGCAAGGTCAAAGCAGGGCCAACTCGAGGCTGTGGAGAGACAACTTACCACGGAGAAGTTATACAAGCTCGTCAACGCCATGCTGGAAAGCCGCAGCGCCGGCTCTACTATGCAACAACTGACGGACGCGCTGGTCGAAATATTCGGAGCTGACGGCGTCGCCCTCTACGATCGGCACACTGGCCAGATTGTTCGCTCCGGCCTGCACGCTAACGCCATCTCGGACGCGGTGCTTCACGAAACGGCAACCTCGGGCCTCTTGGTTGCGGAAGCGAACTGGGCGCTTTCCGTGACTCCGGTGCGGCACGGAGGCGAACTGATGGGTAGCCTGGGCATCCGAGGGGCTAGGTTGTCCGCCGGACTTCTGAACGACGTCGCTGGGCGGACAGGTTTGATCCTGGCAAGGCAGTTCGCAATCGAGAAGACTGACGAGGCCGATGCGGTCCGGCGGTCCGAAGAACTGAAATCCGCGGTTCTCGACGCCATGGCGCACGAGATCAGGAATCCTCTAAATTCGGTGAAGATTGCCGTAACGACTTTGCTTTCCGGGCATGCGGGGAGTGATTTGTATAAGTCAGAGATGCTTACGATCATCAACGAGGAAGTCAACCGGATGGACCGTTTCATCGACGATACGGTGCAACTGGCGCGTCTCGAAGCCGACGATCTCTCTTTGAAGAAAGAGCCGCAGAGCGTGGCCCTGCTAATCCGAATCGCAATCGAAGAAATCGGCGCACTGGCCGGGCGAAGTCCTATCGATGTGCGCGTCTCAGAATCGCTGCCTCCAGCGGAATGCGACAAGGATATGATCGTACGGGTTCTCAAGCAACTATTGACCAACGCGCTGAAGTATTCACCTAAGGATTCACCGCTCACCGTGTCGGTTGACTTTGAAGGAGCAGAAATCATTATCGATGTGGTGGACCGTGGTCCCGGTATCGACGACGAGGAACGGGAGCGCATCTTCGAAAAATATTATCGCGGCCGCGCCGGCCGCTTTCGTGCGCCGGGAACGGGCCTGGGACTGGCTAGCGCAAGGTCGATCGTGCGAGCGCATGGCGGCGAGATTTGGGTGACCAGCGCGCCTTCGGGTGGTGCTGCATTTCACGTGTCGCTGCCAGCAACAAGGGCGAGCAGCAGAGCGGTGGCGCCGTGACAGCCGCTGCGAAGGTTCTGATTGTCGATGATGAACCCCAGGCACGACGTGTTTTAAGGACGGCTCTCATTTCGCGCGGCTTCGAGGTGACCGATTCGCGAAGCGGCGAAGAAGCATTGGAGAGCCTGCGCTGCGAGACTCCGGACGTGATTCTGCTCGACCTGAAGATGCCCGGTATCTCCGGATTGGAGACTTGCCGCTTGATTCGTGAACGTTCCGAAATACCCGTTGTGATTGTGTCTGCAATGAAAGAGGAACGAGAGAAGGTTGAGGTCCTGGAAAGCGGCGCTGACGACTACCTCACAAAACCGGTCAGCATCGAAGAGTTAATTGCCCGCATCCATGCCGTCACGAGGAGACCTTCTATCGGCGCGCACTCCCGGATGGTCTATCTGGATGCAGTGGAGATCGATCTCGAAAGCCACGAAGTGAAGCGAGGCGAGACCGTTTACCACCTCACATCCAAAGAATTTAAGCTTTTGTACTATTTCCTACAAAACGCCGGGAAGGTAGTTTCGCACCGCAGGCTTTTACAAGCTGTCTGGGGGCCGGACTATGGAAATGAGGTCGAATACTTGCGGGTCTTCATCAACCAGCTGCGAAAAAAGATCGAACCGGATCCCTCTCATCCGAGGTTCATTGTGACAGAACCTGCATCCGGCTACCGCTTCACGCCAAGCGTCAAGGCATTAGGGAAAACATAATGTTTTCTTTATGCCATCTTTGTGATCTGCCTGTATCCTCAACGATGGCGAAGGGCTTCATGTCCAATAGCGAGCGTCGCATTTTGATCGTTGACGACGACCCACACTTCCGAAGGACCCTTCAGCTCGCATTGCACTCCTATGGCTATAAAGCCGGTGATGCTGCCAACGGCGAAGAAGCGTTAGAGGCCGTCCGAACCACTGTCCCGGACCTGATTGTGCTGGATTGGCAGCTGCCAGGGATGAACGGAATTCAAACGTGCCGGGCCCTACGAGCGCGTTATAGTGTGCCGGTCATCATCGTCTCAGGGAATCGGTCGAACTCGAAGATTGCGGCTCTAGACGCCGGTGCAAATGACTTCCTCGCCAAGCCGTTTGCGATGAATGAACTGGTGACGCGTATCGAGTCGGCTCTACAGCACTGAAGTTGCGCCGTGGGACACGGAATCGCCGTGATTCATTGCATGGCTTATTAGGGCCGTGTAAGCTCCATGACGTCTCTCCGTCATCCGCTGTTGCTCAGCTCTTAGGGCGTTGTACTCGTCCATATCGGATACACTGGCGGACCACAGATGAGTGATTAAGTAGCACCGCAATGCCGTGTCGGCCTTGTCAGCATCGATGATGGACTCCAGCAACACCCGTTCAAATCTATTGCAGCTTTCACACTTGGTTATCATATTCTTTCTCCTCTCCTCTATTTTCACGATAACCTCCCTGTCACAAGCGTTCGAGGTAGGAAGGTTTTGCCATTTAGAGCCGCTCGGAGGATTCCCCTTCCTTTTATTTGATGCCAGCGCAGCATGATAGTTTCCGGATGCACTACGGATACTGGCTGGAGAGGATGACTGCATGAGGCCTGAATCGAGTTTTTGCCACGGTAGGTCCTCCGCCATGAAGTCACGCGGCAATTTGGCTTGCTGTCCATGCGACTAAGCCAACTCCGGGGGCAGCGCAGAAATCCATAAAATAAGGTATGAACATCGGTAGAAAACAGTAGGGCCATCGCCGAAGGTTATATCCCGCCCTACAGCCACGGGCCATCGCCGCAGATGATTAGCCACGAAGCTATCTGCATCCTCAATGCGGGCGATGAAATAGCACATGTCGAAATCCTTCTTTTTTACGAGGCCAGAGATCCAGTTGGTCCGTATCGGTTCGAGGTCGCATCACGGCGCAGCCGTCACCTTCGCTTCAATAACTTCGAAGATCCCGAACCAGTCCCGACCGATACGCCATTTTCGAGCGTAATCACGAGCGATATTCCTATCGTCGTGCAGCATACGAGGCTTGATTCCCGTCAATCGGAAAATGCACTGTTGAGCACCATTGCTTTCGCAGGCGATCGTTGAGGCGAAACAATAGTGGCGACTTCTCATCTACTTAGTGGTGGAACCCGCGTTTACCCCAAAAGTGGATCGGTTGGAGGTGTCAGCTTATACAGTTCCCACCGAAACGCCGGAGTCGGACGGCACATTCGCGTGGACAGAAACCACTCTCGTTCTTGTGCAAGTCGCGTCATGCGGCGTCGCAGGCTTGCGGTATTCTTTCGCCGACGTCGCGACTGCGAATCTAATCGACGCGCATCTTAGGCCGGGCATCGTCGGATACAACCCTCTGAACATTCCTGAACTCTGGTCCTCGATGGTCCGCACAATTCGCAATTTGGGTCGGCCAGGGATTTGCTCGATGGCTATTGCCGCCGTAGATAATGCTCTGTGGGATCTCAAAGCGCGTCTACTGCATCTCTGCGTAGCAGATCTTCTAGGCCGAGCGTACCCATCCATACCCGCTTATGGCAGCGGCGGTTTTACCTCCTATTCTGAATTGAAACGGCAATTGACGGGCTGGATCGATGACGGCTTGACCACGGTAAAGATGAAAATCGGCACCGATCCGATATCAGATGTAGCCCGCGTGCGGTCGGCTCGCGATGCCATCGGTGCGGATGCCGAATTGTTCGTTGATGCCAATGGAGCCTACGATCGCAAGCAGGCCCTCGCAAAAGCCTCCGCATTCGCCGATTTCGGCGTGAGCTGGTTTGAGGAGCCAGTTTGTTCCGACGACCTCGAAGGCTTGCGGCTCATCCGCGAACGGGCGCCGGCGGGCATGCGTATAGCGGCTGGGGAATACGGTTACGATTCGTTCTATTTTCGGCGCATGCTTGAAGCAAATGCGGTGGACGTGCTCCAAGCAGACGCCACCCGCTGTGCGGGCATTACAGGCTTCCTCGCCGCAGGTAATTTATCCGCATCCTTTTCAACGCCATTCTCTGCGCGCACGGCGCCTTCCCTGCACGCGCATGCAGCTTGCTCCCTTCACTGCGCAATTAACGTCGAGTATTTTTTCGACCATTACAGGATTGAGCAGACGTTTTTCGACGGCGCTCTGGTTCCATCGGGCGGAATGCTCCGCCCGGATTCAAGGCGTCTCGGCTTCGGCCTGGAATGCAAATTGCCAGATATGGAGAAGTATCGGGTTTATGGCAACGTTACTGCATGAGTCACAGATCGCATGGGCACGACCGCGTTTGGCGGAATATCCTTCGACCGAGGCGAAGGCACTTGAAGGCGAACTCAGGAAACGAATTGACGGAGAGGTGCGGTTCGACGACGGGAGCCGGGCTCTCTACGCGACCGACGGCTCCAACTACCGGCAGGTGCCAATCGGGGTCGTTGTTCCGAAGACCATCGACGATGTCCTGATCACGGTGGAACAGTGCCGGCGTTTCGGCGCGCCCTTGCTCGCGCGCGGCGGCGGCACCAGCCTGGCGGGCCAGTGTTGCAATGTCGCGGTTGTTCTTGATTTCACGAAGTATCTAAACAGGCTCATCGACCTCGATCCGCAAGCCAGGACCGCCCGCGTTCAGCCCGGCATTGTGCTCGATTGGCTGCGCAAGGAGGCCGAACGCCATCATTTGACTTTCGGGCCCGATCCTGCCACCCACAATCACAACACGCTCGGCGGAATGATCGGCAATAATTCCTGCGGGACCCATTCCCTCATGGCCGGCAAGACCGAAGAGAATGTCCTTGAGCTCGACATACTGACCTACGACGGGCTTCGCCTGCGCGTCGGGGCGACATCGGAGGAGGAATACCAGCGGATCGTAAGCGGCGGCGGCGGACGCGGGGAGATTTACGCGGGCTTGAAAAAGATCACAGAGCGCTATGGAGATGAGATTCGGCGGCGATTTCCGAACATCCCCCGCCGCGTGTCCGGTTACAACCTGCCGGAGCTCCTTCCCGAGAAGGGATTTAACGTTGCACGCGCCCTCGTCGGCACTGAGTGCACCTGTGCCGTAACCCTCGAAGCCACGGTAAAGCTGGTCTGGAGCCCTCCCGGCCGGACGCTCGTCGTATTGGGATATCCCGACATCTATCAGGCCGGTGACCATGTCCCTGAAATCCTTCAGTTCAAGCCGATCGCGTGCGAGGCGATCGATGCCCTTCTGGTCGAAAACATGAAGATCAAGGGCCTACATCCGCGCGATCTCAAGCTGCTGCCAGGTGGCCGCGGCTGGCTTTTGGTGGAGTTCGGCGGCGAGGATCGACGGGATTCCGACAACCAGGCACGTCGCCTGATGGACAGCTTGAAGAAGCACGGAAACGCGCCCGACATGAAGCTGTACGATGACTCCGGCGAAGAACACCTTATTTGGGAAATCCGCGAGTCTGGCTTGGGCGCGACCGCCTGGGTTCCGGGCGAGCATGTGACATGGGAAGGCTGGGAGGATTCAGCTGTTTCCCCGGATAAGATTGGTCCTTACCTTCGGGAATTGTGCGAACTCTACGAGAAGCATGGATATGAGGGCGCGCTCTATGGCCATTTCGGGCAGGGCTGCATTCATACGCGAATCACTTTCGATCTTCTGACGGCCGAAGGGATAGCGAATTATCGTTCCTTCATGGAGGATGCGACATCGCTCGTCGTCAAGTATGGCGGGTCGCTGTCAGGTGAGCACGGCGACGGACAATCGAAGGCGGAATTCCTGCCCAAGATGTTCGGCTCTGAAATCTGCGAAGCGTTCCGCGAATTCAAGAGCCTGTGGGACCCGAACGGGAAGATGAACCCCGGCAAGATCGTGGACCCCTACCCGATAACGACGAACCTGCGCTTGGGAACGACTTTCGCACCCAAAGAATCCTCCACCCACTTCCACTTCATCAACGATAAGGGCAGCTTCACCCATGCGGCCATGCGATGCGTTGGCATTGGAGAATGCCGGCGGCTGGAAAAAGGCACGATGTGCCCGAGTTACCGCGCCACGATGGATGAAAAGCACTCGACGCGCGGACGCGCCCATCTCCTTTTCGAGATGATGCACGGCGATGTGATCCGTGACGGTTGGAAAAGCAAAGAAGTTTTCGACGCGCTCGACCTATGCCTCTCTTGCAAGGGCTGCAAGGGCGACTGTCCTGTCAATGTTGACATGGCGACCTACAAGGCCGAATTCCTATCGCACTACTACGAGAACCAGATGCGGCCCCGTTATGCCTACGGGATGGGTTGGATTCACCGTTGGGCGCGTATTGCCTCACACGCGCCACGCGTCGCGAATACCATCGCGCATTTGCCGGGGGCCAAGCGTCTCGCGGGCATTGCGTCGGAACGCAAGATACCTAGGTTCGCGCCGACGACCTTCAAGCGGTGGTTCCAAAAACGCGGGACCCGTAACAAAGGAATGCCGGAAGTCATACTTTGGGCCGATACTTTCAACAACTACTTCCATCCGGAAGTGGCGGCCGCTGCGACGGAAGTACTGGAAGATGCAGGATTCCGCGTGATTGTGCCGCGCGCGCCGCTCTGCTGTGGCCGACCGCTGTATGACTACGGATTCCTCGATCAGGCCGACGACCTTCTGGGGGATATCCTGAACCACCTCAGGCCCTCCATTGAAGCTGGAACGCCCGTGGTGGGGTTGGAGCCGAGTTGTCTAGCCGTCTTTCGGGACGAGATGCTCGACTTGCGTCCGCACGATCAGGATGCCAAGCGCCTGCACAGCCAAGTCTTCACGCTGGCCGAGTTCCTAACAAAAGAGGGTTACCAGCCCCCCAGCCTGCAGCAAGACATAGTGGTTCACGGACATTGTCACCAGAAGGCAATCATCAGCCTCGACGCCGAACAGAAGCTTTTTGAAGCCATGGGAGCCAAGGCAGAAATACTCGACGACGGCTGCTGCGGCATGGCCGGCAGCTTCGGTTTTGAAGCACACAAATACGATCTTTCGATGAAGGTCTACGAGCATCAGCTCGGGCCTCATTTGCGCGATTTACCTGCAGAAAGGCTCGTGTTGGCCGACGGCTTCAGTTGCAAGACGCAGATTGAGCAAGCAACGGGCCGTCGCCCGCTGCACTTGGCACAACTATTGCATAGGGCGAAGCTTGGCAACGGCCGTCTCGACTTTCCCGACAACGGACGTGCAGAGCAAGGCTCGCAGGAGAGTCCCGCCTTGATTCGGACGGGCGCGCTGCTTCTGGGCGGCGTCGCTATCGGTCTCGGTGCCTTCTATGTAGGACGTAGGATGTTTCGATGAAGAGCCAAAGATTGGATAACGGGACCGTGTTGATTTTCGAAACAGGCGACGAGGTCGTCTCCACGCTGACGGCGTTTGCCAAGAAGCACCATATCGCCGCCGCTCACTTCACCGCGATTGGGGCGTTCAGTGACGCGGGACTTGGATATTTTGACTTGCAGACGAAGAATTACCTCAAGAACCAGGTCAACGAACAAGTGGAGGTGGTCTCCCTCATCGGCGACATCGCGCTAGATAGTGGCGAACCCAAGGTCCATGCCCATGTCGTCATTGGAAAGAAAAACGGCACCGCAATGGGAGGGCATCTTCTCGAAGCTCACGTACACCCTACCCTGGAGCTTTTTCTTCAAGACTCAGGAGAGCAGTTGAAAAGGAAATTCGATCGCGAGAGCGGATTGGCGCTGATCGACTTGGGACAGAAATGAAAGTATTGGCGTAGAACGGTCATGGCACATTTTCGAGGACACCAGAGCGCTTTCGGCGCCCCCGGTCTTGAACCTCGCTGGACAGATGCTGACAAGGACGGAATCGGCACAGCATTTTCAAGCGGAAGCCACGTCTGGTTTACGATCCGCAGGGGCATTGTCACAGAGGTCTATTATCCAACCGTTGACCGTCCGCAGCTTCGCGACCTGCAATTCGTCTTCGCTGATGGTAACGGTGTGTTTCTCGAAGAGAAACACGACCTCCAATATGCCGTCGATCGTCTTTTACCAGCGCAGGGATATTCGGTCAAAAGTCACGATAAAGATCGGCGATTGTCGCTAACCAAGGAGATCATTGCAGACCCCAACCGGTCCTGCGTGCTTCTCCGAACAAAGCTCGCCAGCTCGCTTAAAGGATTGAAGACTTACGTTCTATGCGCGCCGCATCTGGAAGGTGCGGGATCGGCCAATAACGCTTTTGTCATCGAGGTTTCCGGGCGCGAGTTACTGGTAGCCGAGAAGAAGAACCGCTGGCTCGCGCTGGGCGCTTCGTGCGGTTTTGCGCGGCTCTCCTGCGGCTATGTGGGAACGAGCGACGGCTACACGGATTTGGCACAACATCACAAGATGGCCTTTGAATTCGATGAAGCCAAGAACGGAAGCGTGGCCCTGACGGGTGAGTTGAATCTTTCGGGAAACCGGGAATTCACCGTCGCGCTGGCCTTCGGCGAAACGCTTCCGGACGTCGTATCGGCACTCTTTCAGACACTTGGCATTCCCTATAAAGACCGCCGTAAAGTATTCATCCGCCAATGGCAAAAGGCGGTTAAAGACAGACAGCCGGTGAAAACTTCGAGTGACAAAGGACATCTTTTCGACGCGAGCTACAACCTCTTGCTAACCCACGAGGATAAGCTGCATCAGGGCGCCTTCGTCGCATCGCTCACCATTCCATGGGGCGCTGCGCGAAACGACCAAGCCGGAAAAGGCGGCTACCACCTCGTCTGGACGCGTGACATGGTCGAAAGCGCCATGGGTCTGCTGGCCGCTGGAAATACCGCCGCCCCTCTTCGTGCTTTGATCTACCTCGCCGCCCGTCAGGAAGAAGATGGCGGTTTTCCACAAAACTTCTGGGTCAACGGCGACGCCTTTCGGAACGGGACGCAACTCGATGAAATAGCCTTTCCTGTGCTCCTGGCCTGGCGTCTCAAGAAGCTTCATCTATTGGGAGAGTTCAATCCCCTAGTGATGGTCAAGCGCGCCGCAGCCTTCCTTCTCCATCGAGGACCCGTCACCGGCGAAGAACGCTGGGAAGAGGCTAGCGGGTATTCGCCGTCTACACTGGCAGCCGTGATATCGGCCTTGATCTGTGCTGCGGGCTTTATCCGCGCCGAAAAAGACGACCGGCTGGCATCTTTCCTCGAATGCTATGCGGATTTTCTCCGCGCGCACCTCGAGGAATGGACCGTCACTAAAAAGGGCTCTCTGGTTTCGGGCTTATCCCGTCACTTTGTGCGCTTGAATCCGGCCAAGCCCGGCGAGGCGGCTAAGCCGGAAGCTGTTGACCAAGCCATGCTCGCAATCGTTAATCAGCCTCCGGGATCCGCACCTTCCTATCCGGCGCGCGATGTTGTCGATGCTGGCTTTCTTCAACTCGTGCGTTACGGAGTGCTCGAGGCGAACGATCCGCTGGTTGTCGACAGCCTCCGCGTTGTCGACGAAATGCTCAAGGTGGATACGCCGAAAGGCCCGTGCTGGCATCGCTATAACCATGACGGATACGGGCAGCGGCCTGATGGCGGTCCGTTTGTGAAATGGGGACGCGGCCGCCCTTGGCCGCTTCTTACCGGCGAACGCGGCCATTACGAGCTTGCGATTGGCCATGATGCGAGGCTATTTCTCAGCGCGATGGAGCAATTTTCAAACGGCACTGGTTTGCTCCCCGAGCAGGTCTGGGACGAAGACGACCGGCCCGACGCGAACCTGCGACGTGGCGGCGCGACTGGCTCCGCGAGCCCACTTCTCTGGGCGCATTCGGAGTATTTGCGATTACTCCGCTCCGCTCGTGATCGCAAGGTGTTCGATCTGATTCCTGAAGTTGCCGAGCGCTATCGCGGACCGGCATGGCGAACCAGGATCGAATTCTGGCAACCGAACCACCCCATCAGCCACGCGCGGAAGGGGCACACACTTCGCGTTTGCGCGCCGCGTCCTTTTCGCTTGCATTGGTCTCACACGGGCGATTCCGAATGGCGGGATGGTGACTCGCAAGCTACCGGTATCGGCGGCGAATACGTGGATATTCCGGCTGCGAACTTCGATCCCCGCATCGAATTCACGTTCTTCTGGAGAGATCGGAACTCGTGGGATGGGCGCAATTATCACGTTGAAGCTTATTAGGTGAATTCATGCGAAAACCGAATTCTGGCAGAGTCGTTGTTGTTACCGGCGCGTCGGCGGGCGTCGGCCGGGCCACGGCTCGTGCCTTTGCGCGCGAAGGATCTCATGTCGGCCTCATCGCGCGCGATACCAAAGGTCTGCATGTTGCCGCCCGCGAAGTCGGCCAACTCGGCGGAAAAGGTTTGGCCGTCCCCGCGGATGTCGCCGATGCCAGTCAGGTCGAAGCAGCGGCCGCGCGGATCGAGCATGAGTTCGGACCCATCGAGGTCTGGATAAACAATGCCATGACCACGATCTTCGGGAGAGTGACCGATGTGACACCCCAGGAGTACAAGCGCGCTACAGAAGTCACGTACTTAGGGACAGTCTATGGAACCATGGCCGCGCTACGGCGAATGCTTCCCCGCAATGCGGGGCGCATCATCCAAGTAGGATCGGCGCTCGCCTATCGTTCGATCCCCTTACAGGCGGCCTATTGCGGCGCGAAGCATGCCATTGCAGGCTTTACTGATTCGCTCCGCAGCGAGCTGATTCACGATAACAAGAATATTCACTGACGATGGTGCAGTTACCGGCCATGAATACGCCGCAGTTCACGTGGTGCCGCTCTAAAATGCCCAACCATCCCCAGCCCGTGCCGCCGATCTTCCAGCCTGAAGTGGCGGCCGAGAGAATTGTCTGGGCATCGCACCACAAGCGTCGTGAAATCTTCGTCGGTGCCCCGACAGTAATCGCCATCGAAGCCAACAAAGTGGCTCCGGGGATAGCCGATTATTATCTCGGCCGCACGGGGTTCGATTCGCAGCAGACACAGGAGCCCATCCCGAAGGATCGGCCGGACAATCTGTTCGAACCCGTGCCCGGCGACTTCGGCGCCCACGGTGTATTCGGGCACCAAGCTCACGAGAAAGCGGCGACCACTTGGCTTGCCGAGCATAAAGGCCTAACTGCCCTGGCAGGCATGGCCGCCTTCGGCGCCCTCGCATTCGTTTTCACGAAGTAGAAAAACAGGAAACAAATGGCTAAGGCGACGGCCAGTCTATGGCATCAGGAAGAACCCTCGGGCACCCGATCCGCCCAGAGGGAGAAGAACATCTTGGAGCATACAAAAAGGATGACTTGGAAGGACTCGTGATCCCGCAGTGACGGCGAAGACATCGAATTTACTTCCAAGGAACAGGATGCCGAAAGCGGAGGATTTCTTCGGCAGAAATCCGAGGCTCTCCATTCCGAAGCGAGAGCCCGCCCTCTGGGCGACGCGCGACTAGCTGGTTGAAACTCACGCTAAACACTTTCAAATGCTGAATTTTGTAAAGTGCGCCTCCAGTGGGCTGGCCAGGTCAACCGACCCCAGTTTTGCTTATAATGGGCGCGCGGGCCAGTAAAGAGGAAATCTATGAGATTGATAACTGCTTTACTATTTTCCGTCTGTCTTCCTGCCGCGCTGACAGCCGCAGTGACCGATTTCCAGTTAACCGCCCTCCCCGGCCCGCATCACGTTGTCCAGGGCCATTTCCTGACGTTCAACGTCAATGCAGTAGTGACTGCGGGCACCGACGATACCGACGGGACGGTCCCCAGCGTTACAGGGATCCCGCCAGGATCTTCGGCTGACTTCTTAACTTTGGCTCGCTACTGCTGCAAAACCTTCATCTATCGAGTGGGCGGAGAGTTGCCGCTGCGTGTCACCACGACGGCGGCGACCCCACTTGGCACGTACACACTTCAAGTCAGCTACACAACCAAGGCCGGACTCGTGCGAACCACTCCATATTTGATCACGGTTGATCCGATGCCCACGATGCTTCCCGTCATACCAGTCACATCCACGCCGCGTCTCACCGGTTACAAGGAGTGGAAAGAAAATGCATCGATCTACGGCAAGAAACATTGCAACGCCGCTGAGACCAAGGTATTTTCAGAGCCTAGTGTCACCTACTATGATGGAGCGCGGGTGTACTATCAGATCGCCGATCTCACCGGCGATCATTCCTTCGATGCGTGCGCCAACATGATCTATTCGTCCTACGCCAAGTATGTGAATGCCAATAGAGGGAAGATCCCCGGCTACCATGTATTCGGTGAGGGCTTTAAGATGACGTTCTTGAGAACCGGTGATCAGACGGCGAAGAAAGCCCTCGAGACTTTGGTGTCTGGTAGCCTGTACGCTAATTGGCCGGATCCGACTTCTCTGGTCCATGCCTCACTATCGCGCGAGATGTCTTACGCCATTGAGGCGAACCTTCTCGACCAGTCCTTGGGGAGTCCCGCGAACCCGCACTTTCAGGATCTGGTCGAAACGCTGCTCGGCCATTTCGACCAGTGGTTTATCAGCAAGACCGTTCCCGTTGTTCAGCCGTTCATGGTCGCTTTAGGGGCGGAAGCCCTGATCGCCTATTGGGATGTGACGAAAGACCCACGCGTTCCTCCAATGCTACAGACCGCTGCGGATCAAGTATGGACCAAGTCTTGGAACCGATCCTGCTCCTGCTTTAACTATTACAACGACGACGGCACGCTTGCTGCGGCCTCGCAGGACTTGAATCTCCTCATCGCCCCGATGTACGGATGGGTCTTCAAGCAAACCGGTAACATCATCTACCGTGACCATGGCGACCGAGCGTTCAACGCTGGCGTGACCGGAGCATGGATTGACGGCGGTAAACAATTCGCACAGTCTTATCGATGGAGCGGGAAGTACGTCGAATGGCGCCAAGAGCCCGCAACGTCCTGTCAGGGAACAGCGCAATCTCAAGCCGGACGCTCTGACAAACGTCGACCGCCTTGCAAGTAATGAGTTTGCCGGTGACTCAATGGAAGACTGCTTAAACGTCTCAGCGAACTGCGTTTACGCCTGATAAAAGCGATCTCTCCAAGAATCTTCCCGGTCTGCCGCTCAGAAACCTTACGGCATGGCATTTGCATTGCAAAGTAAACATTGATGGACGGGTACTCTGCCCGACGATGTCCGGTCTGCGACGCCGAGATTGTCTCGATCGGGACTTCTGCGCGACAGATAGAACGCGAGTCTAATCTTCGGAAGGCCTTCGTAACACAACGGCTGGATCATCGGCCCGAAGAGCTAGAGCTGATGGATTTAACGCGATTTATGCATGGAGGCCCTGGCCGCTTATTATCTTGTCCGGCCTGCGGTTTACTCTTTCGAGAGGAAGTCAGAACGGCGCGCTATGACGCCGACGTATATGATCCCGAGCTCATGAGGCATCTGTATCCACGCTACCAGCGGGCCTTCGCGGAGAAGATTCAATACAAACCGATACTTCGAAACCATGCAGAAGTGCTGGAGATTGGCAGCCACCTGGGATCATTTTTGCAAACAGCGGAGGAGTGGGGATGGCGTCCCACAGGCCTTGATATCGGAGCATATACCAGTAGCTTCGCGCGAAGGCAAGGAATGTTGGTCAAGCGGCTTCCATTAGAGGATTACTCCCCTCGCCTCCGGCCCGACGCCATCTTCATTTGGAATTGTTTCGAGCAGCTGGACGATCCTTCCGCTATCCTGGATCGATCCTACCGTTTGCTCGCACCCCACGGTTTGCTAGTCGTCAGGGTTCCAAATGCTGACTTCTATAGACGCAAACGTAAACAACTGGAGCACGCCGAAGGGAGCAAACCGCTAAGAGAACTCGGCTATAACAACTTGCTTGGGTTTCCGTATCTATATGGCTACACGCCGTCCACGCTGGATCGGCTTCTGAGAAACAACGGGTTTGACCCGGTGGTCAAACATAATAGCAACCTGCTCACTCCTCCTTATCCGGAATTGTCAGCGAGGATTCGGAAAGAGTGGCGCGCCATTCGCCGAAAAACGGAAGCTTCTCCCGAATCAGGAGGCCCCTGGATAGAAGTCGTGAGCCGGCGGCTGACACAATGAGACTAAATGAAGACGTGTCAAATGCGATTTCCAGGAGCCCCGTGACCGCTGCGAGGCCGCGATCATCGGCGCGGCGAAGAACAGTACGTGGTAAGCCATTAGCGCTCGCGCCAGCACCTTCATGTAAGGCGGCAGGTGGGAGCGATGCGCTCGTTCGGCTTATGGCCGCTGAATCAGCTCAATGCGATTACCGGCCGGATCGATGGCGAAACCGAGGATGGTACCGGTATTTCCGAATGGGCGTGGATCGCGCGTCATCGTTCCGCCTGCGGCCCTGATGGCAGCGATGGTCGCCGCCATGTCCTTCACGGAAAAAATCACGTGGGTTGTGGGGTCTTTCACCTCGTCCGAATCGCGGTGAAATAGAATCATCCGCGGGTTCTTATTTGCCTTGGCGGCTTCGACCGTGGCGCCGAAGTTCACGAAGACCTCGATGCCTCCTGGATTTACCACCCGACTGACCTCCTGCATACCGAACACCTCCTGATAAAACTTCGCCAGAGCGATGGTGTCTTTGGCCTCAAGGCGCACCGAGTCGAGGGATACCTGAGCATGCGCCGCGCCCGCGACTAGCAGAGCGGCGGAGATAACCATCACAGTTGTATAAAGTCTCTTCATCAAAACCTCCGGTGGCAACTCTCATTCATGATAGATCGCGCCAGCTGCCGCCGTACCGAAGATCATGCGCCCCGCGTCATCGTCGTCGATAGCGTCGAGAAATACGGCATTCACTGGCTGATCTTCGACGTTATCGATGAGCCACTCGAGTGCCAGCATCTGCTCGAAAAGGTCGTACCGGTAGGCCCTCGGGCCGAATCCCCACTTAGTGCGAGGCAGCTCCCGGCGAATCATGATCCAGCGGTTCCGACCCGCGTATATATGCGTGATCCAACGTCGCGAAAGCCTCTGCCGTCTTCTCTTGTTCCGCCAAACGCACCGAAGGCCACCCTTTCGGGCGGCCCTCGGTGAAAAGCACGTTCTTTTTTGAGGTCTCTCTTGACAGGCCGCTTCGTATCAGAACGTGAACCTGGCGATCACCGTGCCGGTGCGGCCGGTGAGGGGCGTAAGGGGAGCGGTGGGACCCGGGGCTGTGCCTGGTGCGTTGTATGCATTGATCACTCCGAACCCGCCGTTGAGAACGCCGACCTGATTTTTCGATGGGGGGTTCTGCGGATTCGTCGTAGTCGGGTTCGGCAAAATCGTACGATTAAAGATGTTGACGAATTCACCCCGGATATAGAAGTCGTAACGCTCCTTTATCTTGAAGTGGCGGCCGAAGTTCGCGTTCTCTCTTGGCTGGCGCGGTCCGCGGAAATCGGTGTAAAGCGTACTGGCGGCGGGTCCGGTGACATTCGCATCCACCTGCTTCCAGGCGGCCGGGTTGAGGACGACGTCCGTGTAGGGATTGTAGCTGTGGATATTGTTGATGTCATGCAGGTACAGAGGTTGGCCTGTTCGGACATCCTCGCTGGTCAGGAAGTTCGGATTGGTGCCGGTGGGCGGCGTCAGGAATATTCCGCTTTGGTAGATGGCGAAGAATCCGATTTCCCAATCCTTGGTGACTTCGTTCACGAATTTCGGCAGCGGCGAATACTTCTGTATCGTGTAAGTGAAGTTGAAGGTAAGAGCCTGCGGCGGGATCTGCTGCAGCTGCCACTGGCTGGCACTTGGGTTGAAGAAGTCCTGTGGAGTGGCGGGGGTAGCGAAGCCCTTTGCCCAAGTGTATGCGGCTCCCGCCTGGAAGCCGTGCGAGAAGCGCTTAGTGGCTTTAATTTGCAGTGAGTCGTACTTGCTATCACCGGTGGGAGATCCCGTGGGTGTAAGCGCTCCGAATTGCGGGAACGGATATAAGGCGCTCTGCAGCGTAGTCCCAGGGAAGCCGGCATAGGGCAGAATGTTTCCCAGCCTCGCAACGACTTGCTGACTGGTGGGCGGCTGAAGCAACAGATTACGATCGTTGAGATTGTTGTATCCCGCAGGACCGGTTCCCGGATAGGGGTACAAGCCATACTTCGCGTAGGCAGCCGCCGAGAGTTGGCTCAAGAACCCGTAGGGGCCGTTCAGCCAGACCGCGCGATTCGCCACATAGGATGCTTCCATGACAAAATCCCTGGTAAGCTCCCGCTGGATGCCGACGCTCCATTGGTTGATACGTGGAGGACGGTTTTGGTTCGCGTCTGGCATAAAGCCGGCCGGCGCGCCTCCCACAGTGCCCGCCACTGGGAAGCGGTTTGGATTAAAGACGGGCCAGACCGGCGTCACGATGGAGCCGGGAGTCTGGATGTTCACATACGGGTTGATGCCCGCCAAAGGAAAGGTGCCGTTAGTGCCGATGCCATTGCTATTTCCGGCGAGGGCTCCGACAAACTGATAATTGACTCCCCAGCCGGCGCGAAGGACGGTCTTAGGGTTGATCTGATAAGCCAGGCCAATCCGCGGTCCGATTCCATAAGGATAAGTCGGCTGGTAGAACTGGCAATTGCAGGTGGCGGCGTAGATTGTCGCGCCAGGGTGCCCGCCGGCGTTGGCATTGGGAGCGGTCGGATCGAACTGTCCGACACGGCCGTATTGCTCATGTTGGGCAGTAGCATAATCCCACCGCAGGCCGTAATCCAGAGTGAGCTTGCGCGTGATCTTCCAGGTGTCCTGAAGGAACAGTCCCCATTGCTGGTTCCCGGTACGATAATTGATTTGCGGCGTCTGCGTGGTGGAAGCAAGACCGGTGATGGGACTGGTGGTGCCGTAGTCTCCAAGCAGAAAACTGGCGAACCCGAAGCCCTGGGTAAATCCATTGAGGCTTCCGGTCGGCGTGAAGGGCTGCGACGTCGCATTGAGGCCGGTAGCCAGCGTAACTGTCGAAAACGCGCCAGTATAGGGCTGTTCGAGATACATCTCGCCGCCAATCTTGAAGGTGTGATTGCCTCGGATCCACGTTAAATTAGCGTTGAAAGTGGGCTTCTCTTCGTAGTTTTGCGATTGAATGGCTTCGCCGAGATTCTGCATACCGCCTACGCCTGCGCATCCCGTCGCGCCAAACCCGGGAGGGGGCGTGCACATTCCGGTGATGGCGGGAAATTGGCGATGAATCAGGAAGCCACTAAGCCCGAGGGATGCCGGATCGAAATTCAGATTTGGCGCGTGGTCATTGAAGCTGGTGTGATAGTATCCGACGCCCAAGTGCAGCAGGATGGTGGGCGTAACCGTACGGTCGTAGTTCAGCCGCGTGGTGTAGGTTGGAATGAAGGTCCCACGGTACCCGCCGATATCAGTGGGCAGACCGTCCGCGCCCCCCAGAGGATAGGAGATCTGGCTTTCAGTATTGATCCTGGACCAGAAGAAGGACAAATGGTCTTTGGAAGAAATGTTGTGATCGATCTTGATCGATGGAATGGCTGAGTAGCGGCTCCCTTGGACCGTTCCAGTGTAGTTCCCGACGAGATTGGCGTTCTGAGCCTGCGGCAGCAACGCTATGATCTTCTTGGCGGTCGGATCGATCCGGTCAAGCGGGATGACATTGTTCGGGAACGGATTGGCGAAACCAAGGCCGCCAGCGGTGACACCACGCGTCAAGGGGTCATATATTTCGTTGGCGTACATCGGCCTGCTCAGAGCGTCCACGGCGGGTAACGGCGTGCTCTGAATACCGTTGGCGGCGCAGAGGGTGCAAGTTCCGTTGCCTGAAATCGCGGAAAAATCGCCGTTCAGATAGGCGGCAGTCGGGACAGTGTCAGTAAAACTATAACCGGTGCTCTCCAGGAACTGTTCGTAGTTCCAAAAGAAAAACGTCTTGTCGTGGCCGTTATAAACCTTGGGAATATAGATCGGGCCGCCCAAGGTCCCGCCGAAATCGTTGCGGCGGTTGCGCGGCCGGAACTTTCCGGGCTCGCCATCCTTGGTCTGGCTGAACGGATTGCCGGCGTTCAGATCTTCATTGACGAAGTAGTCGTATCCGCTGCCGTGATATTGATTGGATCCGGACTTCATGGTCATGTTGATGACCGCGACGCCCGCCTGGCCGAATTCAGCCGCATAGTTACTGGTCTGGTAGGCAATTTCCTGAATCGAGTCCACGCTGGGTTGGCCCATTTGCGTGTAATCGTAATTTCCGAAGATGCGGGAGGTCGCGTCCTGGCCTTCCACACGCATGGTCTCGGTGAGAGCCGGAATGAACGAAGTTCCGCCGCCCAGGCCGTTGAGTGTGAATGTGCCGCTGCTGTTATATGAACTCACTCCGGGAAGCGCCTGCAGCGAGTTGTATGGATTGCGTACGCCGCTCGTGCCCGAGTTGGCGGTTCCGATTCCCAGAAGGGGAAGGTTCGTCAACGTATCCATGGTTACGTTGTGAGTCATATCGCCGGTTTCGGTTTTGAGCAGGGAAGCGTCGGCCGTGACGGTAACGGATTCTGCCTGTGAGCCGACCTCGAGCGGAACGTCGATGCGCATAATTTGCGCAGCCGCCAGATCCAGGCCCGACCGCTTGTAGGTCTTAAAGCCCGTAACTGTCGCCGTCAGCTCATAAGTTCCGACGGGCAGTTGGGTAATAGTGTAGTTGCCTGTGGCGGTGGATACCGTCTTAAAAACCGCGCCAGTGGCCGTATTGCGGATTTCGATCGCGGCGTTGCCCACCACCGCGCCAGTAGGATCGGAAATTGTTCCAGTAATCGTGCCCAAAGCGCCCTGCGCAAAAATTGCAGAGGTGGATAATAAAAGACAAAGTAATAGGCAATAGAATTTCATGCGAGATTCCCCCTGCGTAGTTACGGACCCCTTAATCAAGGGTATTCTACACCCAAGTCAAACTACCCGCAATACTGCCATTAGGGTATAGTCGCTGACGAACCGTTACGGAGGTTTTCTTTGGTATCGCGCGTGCAAAGTTTCTAGCTGAAGGGACGACCTATGCTAGACAATGCGAGAATTCACGGCGATTGGAAGGTGAAGGGCATCGTGGCATGTGCCATCTTTGTGCTCTCCATTCCCGCGCTTGCCTATGGACAAGATCGCGACCGTGACCGAGTGAGTGAGCGTGATCGGGACAGGATTACGAGGCTGGAACCGGGAACGGTTATACCAGTACGCGCGACCGAAACTATTGACGTGGAGCGTCGTGATAACCGCATTTATCCGGGCATCGTGGACCAGGATGTTAGGGGCACAAACGGAGCTTTGGCCATCCCGCGCGGGTCGCCCGTCGAGCTTATCGTACGAGTTGCTCCCGACAACGACTTGATTTTAGATATCGAAGCAGTGAGAGTGAACGGACAACGCTACGCGCTACGGACGGATCCGAACCGTATCGAGTCGCAACGCGATAACAGCCTTTTAGGCACGATTGTCGGCGCGATCAATGGCGGGCAGGCTAGGGGCCGGGCTGTACGTGTACAACGCGATACGGTTGTCACTTTCCGACTTGACCGTCCTATAGAAATGGGAGACGCAGACCGTGGTGTGGATCGCGATGGCCACCACTACCACGATTACTACGGCGATTACTACCGCAACCGCTAACACGACTGGCCGGCATCGCGCCAATACGAGTTCGGCTGTAGGTATGGTTTCCCGATTTGATGTCCGGCCGCGCTCCCCTTGGTGTTCCCCACACTCTGGGCAAGCATCCACCAATGGGCTGTCGCCGATACCGTGCCCGAACGGATGGCCGCGCACGTCACGTTAGACTGTTAGCGTTGGCCCGACCGCCGCGCTTATGTCCCACTTCGGAATCTTTTGCCCTCCGGTCACGGGTCACGTCAATCCCTTAGCCGCGTTGGGCCGGACTCTTGCCGGTCGCGGTCATCGGGTCACTATTTTTCAAGTCGCCGATTTTGAATCCAAGGTGCGATCGGAGGAGCTTGAATTCGTATCTCTCGGTGCTGAACATTTCCCTCCAGGCAGCCTCGCACAATCGATCGAGAAGCTAGCCACCCTGAGCGGTGTGAAGGCCCTGAAGTATGCGGTGGAATGTGAGCGCCGGATGTCGCATCTGATACTCGAATTCGCACCCGCGGCTATTTGCGCCGCGGGTATACACGCCCTGCTAGTCGATCAGAATGAACCAGCGGGCGCTACCGTCGCCGAACATCTGAGATTGCCTTTCGCAAGCATTTGCAGCAGTTTACCGCTGAACCGGGAGCCGCTGATTCCGCCTCCGTTCGTGGGCTGGGCGTGGCAAGATTCACAATGGGCGCGCTTGAGAAACAAGATCGGTTACGCGGTTTCGGACCATTTCATTAGTCCGATTCAGGAGATCCTCAACCAGTATCGAAGGCGCTGGAGTCTCCCGCGGCTGCGGACGCCTGACGATTCTTTTTCGCGCCTCGCACAACTTGCGCAGATGCCGAAGGAATTCGATTTTCCGAGAGACCGGCTGCCTGGCGGATTCCACTATCTCGGCCCCTGGTTTGACCATTTCTCGTCCAGAATTCCCTTCCCCTTCGAGAAATTGAATGGGAAGCCGCTGATATACGCGTCACTAGGTACGTTACAGAGTAAGGATCACCGCTATTTCGGCCTCATCGCCGAGGCCTGCAAAGGTCTGGACGCCCAACTCGTTTTATCGCTCGGTGACGTCAGCGGCATCGATGTTCCGACCTTGCCGGGCGATCCGTTGGTGGTGAACTATGCTCCGCAAAGCGAATTATTGCCTCGGGCAGCGCTCACCATCACCCACTCGGGAATGAATACGACGCAACAATCGCTATATTTCGGCGTGCCGATGGTTGGCATTCCGTTAACCCACGATCAACCGGCTATCGCGGCCCGGCTGGCCAGAACTGGCGCTGGCATTGTTATTCCACCGCGACGGCTGACTCGCGCCCGCTTGCGTGCTGCCGTGGAATCGATATTACCGCCGAATAGCAAGCGCAGACAACAAGCCCGGATCCTGCGGGAAGCGATACGGCAAGCGGGAGGCTTGGAACGCGCCGCCGACGTAGTGGAACAGATCGCCGCGCGTTGAAATCGAGTTAGTGCGAGGTATCGGGGCCGCCGCGAAGGCCATGAGGCCCTGCCCCGAGGACGGTCGAACAGCCCGTTGTAACCGTCGTCGATGTAGGCCTGCCTCGCCACTTTCGCCCTCCCGGTCTGGACCGGACTACTAAGGTGCTAATTCTAAGGTGCTAATTCTAAGGTGCTAATTCGACCGGACAACCACCGTGTTACCGACAGCGGGAGATCCAGGGCATTGACAACGGATCCCCGTAAGATATAAACTTCTCCCGGTTTAGGTTTCCGGACGGGATTCCGGAGTCCGAGAGTAACTCTACGGGTTTGGGGGTATAAACACATGCGTTCTTTGTCGACCGCACTTGTTCTTTTCGTCGTTGCTCTGACGTTGTTTGCGCAGACCGACCGCGGCACGATCACCGGCACCACTATTGATCCGGCGGGCGCGGTCGTCGCCAATGCGGCGATTGAAGCTCGCAACACAGAAACCGGAGCCATCTACCAGGTCGCCAGCTCGGCGACCGGCAACTACACCATCCCCAACCTGCCCACGGGCACGTATCAGATTTCCGTCACCGTCCCGGGATTTAAGAAATTCGTCCGCACGGGGCTGCTCATTCAGGCGGCGCAAACGATTCGCGTCGATGTTGCAATGGAAGTGGGCAGCGCAACCGAGTCGGTCACCGTGACCGAGGCGGCGCCTTTGCTCAAAACCGAAAGCGGCGAGCTGAGTAACACGGTCGCCGTCAAGACCATGGACTCACTGCCACTTCTGTCGGTCGGCTCGAACTCTTCTGGTATTCGGAACCCGTTCAACCTGGTCGCGCTGCTGCCCGGTGCGTTTTACCAGCCGAATCCGTCATTCACGGGACCAACCGTGCGTATCAACGGCGGAGTCTCCGGGTCGGAAAAGGTCCTGATCGACGGCATGGACGGGACCAACATTCTGGGCCAGGGCGCGAATCAGCAGGCTCAGCCCGGGATGGATTCCATTCAGGACTGGACCGTTCAGACCAGCAATTACTCG
>Ga0105240_10001702_pt1 | contig 37223 bp, 32 predicted proteins | sample KBSC54metaG_FD_80426 | JGI IMG/M metagenome (GOLD analysis project Ga0105240, IMG submission 80426) | Corn rhizosphere microbial communities from Kellogg Biological Station, Michigan, USA - KBS C5-4 metaG | ecosystem: Host-associated > Plants > Roots > Rhizosphere > Soil | place: Michigan, USA... | reverse complement strand
TCGCGCTCGCGCTCATCCAGGATTGCCTTGAGCATCCAGATGTCCTTGTACCCCATAATCCGACGGAACCCTTTCCCGGAGCCGGCGGCACTCGTCGGTGACCTCGCTGCCGGCGGAGTCCTGCCATGCGTCGAGCAGCGGGTCGGTGACCGTGTTCTGCTGCTCGACCGCGATTTGGTTAACGATCAGATCGGCGAGCCCCTCGTCCCAGTATCCGTCCGGCCCGCGCACGGATCCGAGCTGGTTGGGCTCCTGCTCGTGTGCCTTGGCAAGGCCGTAGCCCGCTTCTTCGGCTTCGCGCTGTTCCTGCGCGCTCTTTTTTTTGAATTCTTCTTCCTCCTGGCGCGAGCGCAGTTCTTCGTGCTCCCTTTCTTGCAGTTCCCCGAGCGGCTTGGTGCCCGGAGCAAAGCCGCCGTCCTGACATGCGGTTGCCTGGGCTCGATCCGCAGCCGCGAACTTGTAATCGCCTGCGCCGCCCGCCGTCCATGGCAGCACCGCGTATAGGACGGTACTGCCGTCGCCGCTTTCGGCGCTGCTGGGATTGATGTCGGAGTGATAGCTGCAGAAGCTGCTCTTGTAGGCGGTGTAGGCCGCCGGCACGACGGGTTCAGTGGGCTTCACCGGTTCCTTCGGTTCGACGGGCGGTTCGGCTTCGAACGGTTCTTCCTTTTCTTCCTTTTCTTCCTTTTCCCGTTCGTACTTGACTAGTGCCTTTTCGTAAGCCACCTTCGCCTGTTCGTAGGCTTCCTTTTCCTTTTCGTACTGGACCAGCCGTTCGGGATAGGTGGCGCGCGTTTCTTCGTATTCGGCGATTTCGGCGGGACTCCCAGCGAAGTCCGAGCAATGACCGGTGGGCCCGCCCGCGTCCAGACAGACCGTCACGCCCGGCGGCGTGAGCAGATAGAAGATCGTGCCCATGCCCTTCTGCAGCGAGTGCTGGACGATGAAGGCTTCGAGCTGGGCACGCAGCTGCGCGTCGGTGAGGCAGACCGGTAGCGCGCCTTCCAGCAGCGGTACCCCTTTCACCCACGGGTGCGGGTCGGTGCACCCTTCGCTGGCCGGGTAGGGATTCGTGTCCGTGTACGCGCCGCGGAAGCTGGAGCGGTCGCTCGCCGGCTTGTTGGTCAGGTCGGAATACTGCGAGTCGACTGCGAAGACGTTACTCAGCTGACCGCCGGCCGAGCCGGCGTCGGCCATGAAGCCGTCGATCAGTTCCTGCCAGTCGCCGTGGTAGTAGTCCTGGGGGTCCCAGTAGATCGCGTAGGTGGCGACCGAGTGCATCACCGGGCCGGGATGGCCCGGGCGCTGGGGATCGTTGTTGAAGCTGCTCACGGCCGAATTGGCTTCCGCTTCCAGCTTGCCGAGCCCGTTCCACTTGGCTTCGCCTTCCCAGTAGCTGGCTTCTTCGCGGGGCTGGACGCCGACGGTCGTGGAGCCGACCGCGGTCACGAGCGCCTCGGCTGAAGCACAGCCGAAGGCGAGCGTCGCGACCAGGACGGCGGCAAGCACCGCGATCCGACTGGTGTTGCCGGCGCGCGCGGGCTCGGAGGGTGACGGGGTTGGCACGCATGACTCATCGGCACGTCCCCGCTTCGTGCTTTAGCGGGCGGCCGTCGAGGTGCGCGTAGGAGCAGGCGCGATACGCTCGCGCCGTGCCCCGAATGCCCTGGTCGCCCGGCGGGAAAGAAGCGAGCATGCCGCCGGCGCCGCTCGACCACGGTCCCCGGACGTGAGCCGGGTCCGTCCCCAGGCATCTGCGCCTACTTCAGGTGCGCTCAAGCGCGAAGCGCTCGACCTGTTCGCGCCACTGCCGCGCCACTACGACGCGGTCGCCGCCGCACTCAGCTTCGGCCAGGACCCGCGCTGGCGGCGGACCATGGTCGAAGCGCTCCGGGCCCGCCCGGAGGATCGCGTGCTTGACGTGGCGACCGGCACCGGGCTGGTGGCGCGGGCGCTCGTGCGTCGCTACGGCTGCGAGGTCGTCGGCGTCGACCAGAGCGCCGAGATGTTGGCTCGTGCGCGGGGACGGGTCGCAGCCGATCCCGAGCTGCGGACGCACGTGACGCTCGTGCAGGGCGAAGCCGAGCGACTGCCGTTCGCCGACGGCGAGTTCGACCATCTCACGTTCACGTACCTGCTGCGCTACGTCGAGGATCCCGCGGCGACGCTGGCTGAGCTCGCGCGTGTCGTGAAGCCCGGAGGACGGATCGCCTCGCTGGAGTTCGCGGTGCCGACGCAACCGTTCTGGCACGCCGCTTGGACGCTGTACACGCGCGTCGGACTGCCGGCGCTGGGACGGCTCGTCTCGCGCGAGTGGAGCTATACCGGGCGCTTCCTGGCCAGAAGCATCCCGGCCTTCTACGAGCGCTATCCGCTGGCCCGGGTGATCGAGCTGTGGGAGGCCGCCGGCGTCGAACGTGTCACGGCGCTGCCGATGAGCCTGGGTGGTGGCGTTGTCATCTGGGGCGAGAGGGCCGCCGGTGGCGACGCACAGCAAGCTTGAGCGGCCCGCCTTCTATGCGCTGCGGCCCGGGGGCTGGCGTGACCTGCTGACCCTGCTGCACCCTCCTTATACGGCCTGGCACCTCAGTTACGTGGCGATCGGCGCAGCCGTCGCTCCACGTTTCTCCGGCTACCGCCTGATTTGGACGCTTGTGGCATTCCTGCTCGCCGTGGGCATCGCCGCGCACGCGCTCGACGAGCTGGGCGGCCGGCCGCTCGGGACACGCATCTCATCGCGTGTGCTCGTGTGCCTGGCCATTGCCGCGCTGGCGGGCGCGAGCGCCATCGGAGCGATCGGCGCTGTCACCATCTCAGTCTGGCTGCTCGCATTCGTCGTGGTAGGCGTGGTTCTGACCGTCACCTATAACCTCGAGCTGCTGGGCGGTCGCCTCCACTCGGATATGTGGTTCGCGTTTGCCTGGGGCGCATTCCCCGCGCTCACGAGTTACTGGGCTCAGTCCGGCACGATGCGCCTGCAGGGACTCCTAGTCGCGGGCGCCTGCCTGCTGTTCAGCGTGGCGCAACGACATCTGAGCACCCCGGTGCGCGAACTGCGCCGACGCACGGCGTCCGTCAGCGGCGAGCGACGGATGAACGACGGACGGGTGCTGGGACTGAATGCGAGCATGATGGCGGCCCCGATGGAGAGCGCACTGATGGCCTGCTCCGCCGGCATGGTGCTGCTCGCCGCTGGGCTAGTTGCCGCACGCCTGTAGGCGCGTTAGCAAGTGTGAGCAGGCAGCGGGTACTGTTCAGAGACGTGAGATTCGACAGCATGACGACCACGCCATGAGTGAGATCGGCGACAGCCTCTTCAGTCGTGGCCAGCCAGTCTGGGTGGTGCAGAGCGACGGCAGCCGACGGGCGGCCGAGTACGTCGGCGAGGGCGAGATGAGCGCCTGGTTTGGAGGTGCCCCAACGGTGATCGTCGTCTATCCAGACACGCACACCGGCGAGGCCGTCGAGACCGATCGGGTCATTGCACGAGCCAATTAGCGCCCAGCCGGCGGATAGCGGCCCCGTGCTCGCTCCCGATCGCCTTTCGGTTTGGCCGATCGAGGAAGGACGTTACGGTCTCGACGCCACCTACCACGGAAGGACCGGCTTCGAGCGAGCCGAAGCGCAACGGTTGGCTCTCCAAGCCGCCAACCTGCAAGCGTCCGTCCGCCAAGAGCTAGGCGACGATTGGACCCTCAGACTCGGCCCTCTAGCCCAGGGTGCGGTGTGGACAGCCATCGAAGCGTTCATCGGCGCTCGCTGCGGGTAGTGGGCGAAACTTGGCAGCGCGCAAACCACGCGCTGATAGCTGTGTCGATCACTTGACTGGGCGCTGACGCCTCGACACAGAGCGCTCTCAGGGGCCAAAGATCGCACGGCCCCCAAGGCGCAGGCGGGTAGGCCGGGCAGCCGTTTCAACTCAAGGCTTGGGTTCAGCGAGTAGATCGTCAACCCACGCGCGCATCTTCTCGACGGCCCCACGGGATGTCGTGCGATCAAGACGTTCATGGAGCACGTCGTCGTAGCGGAACTCCACCGCCCACGGGATCATTACGCGGACCTCGTCCGCCGAGACAGGCGGAGCCATCCCCGCGTCTACGAGCAAGGAGAGCAGCTTGCCGAGGTGATGTATACGAGGCGGCGCGATACCGGCGTGCGCCAGGGCGGCCTTCAGCAGCTTCTCCAGCGCCTGCTGTGCGTGGAAACCGATGAGATCGTCAGGTACGTCGGGATCGTCGCCGAGCTTATGGAGGGCGATCTCATCGCTTTCGGCCTTACGTGCAAACCGGGCGGCGAGGTCGCCCAGGTCAGGTTTCTGCGAGGACACGTCCCTCTGCCAGCGCGTCGTGGATCAATGTGCCGGGAACTTTACCCCACGCCTCAGCCTGCTCCTGCGGCATGACCACGACATCCGCAGCGACCCTCAACGGATCGAGCACGGCGAGGAGCCGCACCATCTCAGCCGCCTTGCTAACGACTGACGGCTCGATCACGAGAAAGTCGAAGTCGCTATCCACGCCAGCGTCGCCACGGCCATGCGAACCGAAGAGGATCACCTTCGACTCGGGCGGTACCGCGTCCGCCAGCAGACGCCCAGCATGATCAACGATCTCCGCCGCGTTCATAGCCATGACGCTACCGTAGCCGCCCGGCAGTCGCTTCGGTGACAGCGCCCAGCTTCGATTCGTGTGGGTGTTCAGCACCCCGACGGAGGCCTGAAGATCCTGGCAGACGAAATAGATCGGTTCTTCAGATCGCCGTCGTTGGGAGATGACCACCGCGAGGCGTCCTCTTCGAACGGCGACGGGCGATCACACGCCGACCGGATCGAAGCGTAATCTGGCAGCTACGCGATGGGCGTGGCCGCGTAGCGCGTCTGAACAGCGTACTTGTACAGAAGTTGTGCTCTCGACTTGGGCGAAGCCAGCTCCCTCCTGAGCTCGACCCAACCAAGAGCGTGCTCCGCGCCTAGCTCGTGTTGCCACCATTAGCGGAACTGCGCGTACCTGGGCCGAGGCAACGTCCAATGCAGTCAGTTGCCGAGCGCGAATTCTCAGTACCCATGCGGCTTCTACCAGATTCCAGCGATGGGCGATCCTGGATTCGAACCAGGGACCTCTTCCTTATCAGAGAAGCGCTCTAACCGACTGAGCTAATCGCCCGCAGCGGCCGATTCTAGCGCCCATGGATCGACCGGCGATCGGCTCGCCACCGTCAGCTCACCCGTACCCTGCGTGCCAGCTCCTCGGCCTCCTCGACCCCCGCGAACGACAGCTCAGCTCGGTACCCGCTCCCAGCGGGCCGTACGCGCACCTCCGCGCCGAGAGCCGCTTCCAGACTCGCCGCGATAGTCGCCGCGGCCTCGCGCTGATCCGGATGCAGTCCATCATCCTTCGCGTTGCCGCCGGCGCTCTTGCCTTTCGACCGACCTGCCTCATTTGCCGCCCGCGCACGCGCTTCCACCGTGCGCACCGACCATCCGTCACGAACTGCATCGCGCGCCAACACGCGACGTGTCGAATGGTCCTCCGCCAGCAGCAGGGCACGGCCGTGCCCCTCGCTGAGACGTCCCTGCTCGATCGTCTCGACAACCTCGTCGGGTAGGTCGAGCAGTCGTAGCAGATTCGACACGGCGACTCGGCTACGTCCCACCCGGCGCCCGACCTCCTCGCGTGTCAAGCCAAGCTCCTCCACGAGCGCCGCGCAGGCACGGGCCTCCTCGATCGGGTTCAGGTCCTCCCGAGCCATATTCTCGATCAGCGCCAGTTCGAGCGAGGCGGCGTCATCGCGCGGGCGCACGAGCGCGGGTATCTCGGTCATGCCGGCAATCTGCGCCGCGCGCCAGCGGCGCTCGCCAGCTACCAGCTCATAAGCTCCGCCCGGCTTCGGCCGCACGAGCACCGGCTGCAGGACGCCGCGCTCGCCCAGCGAGCCAGCAAGGGCATTGAGGGCCTCCTGGTCAAAGCGCCGCCGCGGCTGGTTCGGGTTGGCGACGATCAGCTCTACAGGCAGATGGCGCAGTTCGTCACCGGCCCTGGCCTCGCTCCCCGAGACGCTCAGGATTGCCTCCAGGCCCCTGCCCATACCGCGCTTGGCCTTAGCCACGGGCTGCGACCTCCTTGGCGAGCTCGAAATAGGCCTCGGCGCCGGCGCTGTGGGGATCGTGGTGGATGACCGGCAAACCGTAGCTCGGCGCCTCGCCGACACGCACGTTGCGCGGGATCACCGTCTCGAATACCAGGTCGGCGAAATGCTCGCGCACCTCACGCTCGACATCCCGCCCCAGACGCGTACGAGAGTCGTGCATCGTCAGAAGCATTCCGGCTACGGTCAAGCGAGGGTTGAGCTCGCGCCGCACGAGATCGAGTGTCTCGAGCAGGCCGGCCAGCCCCTCGAGCGCGAAGTACTCCGTCTGCACCGGCACGATCACCCTATCTGCCGCCACCAGCGCGCTGACGGTCAACGGGCCCAGAGAGGGGGGGCAGTCGAGCACAACATATTGAAAGCGCTCCCTTACGGAGTCGACAGCCTCCCTGAGCCTGTGCTCGAAGGAATCCAAACGCGGCAGCTCGACGTTCGCACCCGCGAGCCCCGGTCCCGCCGGGAGAAGCTTGAGCGCCGGTATGGCCGTGTCGGAGAGCGCCGCTGCAGCCTGCTCCTCCCCTGTCAGGACTTCATACAGCCCGGGCACCTGGCTCCGCGTCGAACCGAGCCCGACCGTTGCGTTGGCCTGTGGATCGACGTCTACGAGCAGCGTCTCGTAACCGGCCTCCGCCACACACGCCGCTACGTTGACGGCCGTCGTCGTCTTTCCCACGCCCCCCTTCTGGTTGGCGATCGCATACACAGTCCCCATGTCGCAGCCACGCTATCGCCAATCGCGGCTGGATGAGCAGCAGTGCCCGTGCGGCTCCTCGAGGCCATCCGGAGCAACGTCACCTAATTAGATCCGGCGATCGGTCGCCTGCGCGCCGCCCCAGCGCGTCGCGGGAACCTCTCTGGCGTGTCCTGAGCCTTCCGATACACGTGGAGATGATGGTTGAGGGCTCCTTCGAACGGCCGCGTACGGCGGACCTCCATCAGCTCGAGCCCCAACTGGGACGCGGCGACGAGCGCGGCCTCCTCCTCGGCCGCATCCCTGCGCCCCCGCCAATCGACGACCACCCCTCCGCACTCGAGCAGCGGAGCCGCGTACTCCAGCACGACCGGGGCGGGAGCAAGCGCACGGGCGAGCACCGCCTGATGGGCGCCCAACCCCTCATGCCACTCCTCCGCTCTGCGCTCGACCACGCGCGCGTTGTCGATCCCTGCCGCCGCTATCAGTCGTCGTAGGAACTGGCACTTCCTGGATTGACTCTCGACAAGCCGCACCTCGCTTCCCGGCAGGGCGACGGCTACCGGCAGCCCGGGGAAGCCGGGGCCCGCACCGATGTCGGCCACATACTTAGCCGAGCGCAGCAGATCGACCTCCAGCGCGGCCAGTGAGTCGGCGATATGGATGTCGATGGCCTGCCCCGGTTGGCGCACGGTTGTGGGAGCACGGTCGTCCGCGGCGAGCGTCTCGAGGATGGCGACCATCTGAGACCGAGCTCGCGGGGGCAGCGCATGGCGGCGAGCAAGCTCCGCGACTCGGCTATCCATCGGACGCTCATAACGGGCGAAGAAGTCGGCGTACTTGGCCTTCATGTCGCGGATGCGCAAGCTGACGTGCGCATCAATCTCCTCGGTCAGGACGCTCTCGACGACCGGCAGCACATCCTCTGCCAATGCGACCCCGCGAGCCATCCATTGGTAGTAGGAACGTTTGTCATGGTGATAGGGCCCGTACAAGCGAGCGCGGGGGAACAGGCCTTGCAGCCACTGGAAGATCGCCTCGTGCCTGACGTGCATCTTGAGCGTGATCTGGGGATGCTTCCCATCTCCGCCGAAGTGGCCCTCGCCGACAAGCAGCCCGGCGACGAATCCTCTCTCGACATCGGTGATCTCATGACCGCGATCGTTGTTCACGCAGCTATTGTTTCACCGGGGAGAAAAACGTGAAACGCTCGTGCGAGCGATCTTCATTCCCTTCGCGTCAGACCTCGGCCGGCTCCACGACCAGATAGCGCTCGGGCTCATCGCCCTCGCTGTGCGTGCTCACGTCGTCGCGGTCACGAAGACATTCATGGACGATCCGGCGCTCGGAGGCGGGCATCGGATCCAGCTCGACCGGCTCGCCACCGGAAAGCGCATCCTCGGCAGCCTCGAGCGCGATCGCCCGCAGCGCCTGGGCGCGGCGTTCGCGGTAGCCGTCGGCATCGATAACCACCCGTGCTTCGGCTGTCCCCCCTTGAAAGACAATCCGCTGTGCCAGGTGCTGGACGGCGTCGATCGTCTGTCCGCGCCTGCCGATCAACAGCCCCACGTCCTCTCCCTCCACACGGCCCGTCAGCGCGCCCTCAGACTCCTCGACGTCGACGTCGACGTCGAGCCCCAGGCCATCGACGATCTCTTCAAGCAGCTCTCGGAGTACCTCGCGCGGCCCCTCGCGCTCCTCATCCTCCACATTCCCATTGCTGCTCATCGGCGCCTGCCCGAGCGCTTCTTCTTCTTACGCGGTGGCGGTGGCGGGCTGGCGCCGCCCGCGCCGGCCAAAGCCGGAGCGGCGCTGGGCGCGCTACTCCCGGCCTTGTCGTTCGATGTCGTCTTAGCCGCACCGGAGCCGGCCTTTGCCGTAGCCATACCCTTCGCCATCGCCGGCGGCGGGGGCGAGCCGATCGTGCGACGCACGAAATAGCTCTGTCCGATCGTCCACAGGTTGGTCGTGATCCAGTACAGCAGCAGGCCCGCGGGGTAGCGGTAGAGGATGATCACGAAGAAGAGCGGGAAGATCATCATCAGGCGCCGCTGTGAGGGATCCGCGGACGCCGACATCATCATCGTCGAGGCCAATTGCGAGCCCACGTAGAGGACCAGCAGGACGATCAAGACGGCGCCGGTCGCCTTGTTGGTGATGTCTGGGATGAACAGGAACTTGCCCGACCCGGGAGCGACCTGCTGGCAGCTGGTCTGTTCGATGTACTTGGTCGGAAGGCCGGCCACACTGGCGATCGGGGCCGCCAGGTGCTGGTGAAGCGAGTTGTAATGACTCACCAGCGCTTCGCCGCAGATGTGCTTCTTCAGGTCTGTCCTGAGCATGTAGAACAGCGAGATGAAGACAGGAAGCTGAAGCAGCAGCGGCAGGCACGAAGCGAACGGGTTGACTTTGTGCTCCCGATAGAAGCTCATGATTTCCTGCTGCTGGCGCTGCTTGTCGTCCTTGTACTTCTCCTGTAGAGCCTTCAGCTCGGGAGCAAGGCGCTGTAGTTCTTGCATCGAGCGGAACTGCTTGAGCGTCAGCGGCAGCAGCACCGCCCTCATCACGACCGTGAGACCGACGATCGCCAGCCCCCAGCTACCACCCACAACGTCGTTGTGGATGAAAACCAGGATCGATTCGAACACCGTGATCAGCGGTGAGAACGCTTCCTCGATTACGTTGGCTGCGATGGGCATGTCGGTGCGGACGCGCTGACGCGCTAGGCCGTGCGGCGGCGATCGGGGGTGGCTCGGGCCTCAAACAAGCGCTGAGCCTCAACCGGGTCATACCCGCCGTGACTCCACGGATTACACCTGACCAGTCGCCACGCCGCCAGTGCGAGGCCCCTCAGTATGCCGTACTCATCGAGCGCCTGTACCGCGTAGCGCGAGCAGGTGGGCTCGTACTTGCAGCGACGTGGCAGGGCGGGCGAGACGAGGCGCTGATAGAGCACGATCGGCGCCTTGGCCGCGCTCGCCGCCGCTCGCACGACCGCTGCGCGGCGGGGAGCTTCATGCGCGTTCGTGCGTGTCATTGCGGCTCTCGCACGTCCTTCTCATCCAACTCGCGCGGCGTCAGCCCGGCGCGGGCAAGCAACTCGCCCAGCGCGTCGCCGATTCCGGCCAGGCCCTCGCGACGAGCAAGCTCACCGGCCTCCGGGCGGGCGACGACGACGAGATCGTGACCTTCGCCCATGCTCGCCTCAGCCGCCGCGAACGCCTCACGCAGCAGTCGCTTGACCTGGTTGCGCTCGACCGCTCCGCCCACCTTGCGCGAGACCGAAAGGCCAAGCCGTGGGCGCGCCACCGCCTCGTTGGGGAACGAATAGAGCACCAGGTGGCGGTTGGAAACCGATCGCCCCTGACGGTAGACGCGCTCGAACTCGGCGCTGCGAGACAGGCGTCGGCCGCGGCGGGCTGCGCGCGCCATACCGTAGCCCGGGCTAGACCGACAGGCGCTTACGGCCCTTGTCGCGCCGGCGCTTGAGGGTCAGCCTGCCCGCTTGCGTACGCATACGCGCTCGGAAACCGTGTGTACGGGCCCGCTTACGTTTCTTGGGCTGATAAGTGCGCTTCACGTCGTTTTCTCCTGCCCTGAGGGGTCCTCGAAGTTGCTCATGGCGTCGGCCGCCGTAAGCCGTACACGCAACGGAAGTATAGGTGCATCGGAGCTCACGGGTTGCGCAGCGGAATTTCTCGCCAAATGCGGGGGACGCGTTCGCGGGCGCGAGTGGCTCGGATATATTCGCCAGACCGGGCCGACGGTCGGCCCCAAGCAAATGTCCGCCGCTCAGTCCCTCCCGCAAGGAGCAGGTCAACGCTGCCGTGAACGCCGAGCTCGAGCACATCTGGTCGCGCATCGCCAATGGGCTGGCGGAGGCAGTCGAGGAACCGGTCTTCCGCATCTGGCTTGAGCCGCTCAGCCCAGTCGAGCTGCAGGGAACGAAGCTCACGATCGCGGCGCCCCCACAAACGCGTGCCTGGGTGAGAGAGCGCTTCGGTCGAGCGTTGCAGGCAGCCGTGGCCGCGGCCTTGGGCCCCGAGGCCACGGTCGACGTAGTCGCCGCCGAGGCAAGGTCGGCCGTTGGACGCGACGCAACGCGGTCCCCTCAGGAGAGCGACCGGGCCGTTGCTCCCTCCGAGCGCGTCACGGCGATCAACCCCAAGCTCACATTCGACCAGTTCGTGATCGGGGACTCCAACCGCCTCGCCCATGCGGCGGCCCTGACCGTCGGCGAGATGCCAGCCCAGACGTACAACCCACTGTTCATCTGTGGCCCCCCCGGCGTCGGCAAGACCCACCTGCTGCGCGCGATCGAGGCGTACGTCCTCGCCCACTCTCCAGGCCTGCAGGTCCGGTCGACGACCGGCGAGGCATTCACCAACGACTTCCGGCAGGCGCTGACATCCAGTCGCATCGACGCCTTCAAGGCCGACTTCCGCCACGTCGACGTGCTGTTGATCGACGATGTTCAGTTCCTCGAGCGCAAGGCCAAGACCGAGGAGGAGTTCTTCCATACCTTCAACGCTCTCTATGAAGCCGGGAGCCAAATCGTACTCAGCTCCGACCGGCCCCCTCGCGATCTACAAGCCTTGGAAGATCGCCTACGCGAGCGCTTCCAGGCGGGCCTCGTGGCGGACATCGGAGCACCGGGCTTCTCCACCCGGCTTGCGATTCTCCGCAAGCGCGCCCAACACGACGGGCTCCAGAGCGTCGACGGGCTCACGCTCGAGACGATCGCTCGCCGCATCTCCGTGAACGTGCGAGCGCTCGAGGGAGCCCTCATCCGAGTTGTCGCCTACAGCTCACTCACAGGCCGGCCACTGAACGCCGACCTGGCAACAGAGGTCCTCGACAGCCTGTACCCGCGGGCCCATCTCCGTGGACGCTCGATCGACGAGATCAAGGCAGTGGTCTCCGAACAGTTCGGCATCACCGCCGACGAGCTCGTATCGCCCACACGGACTGCACGTGTGACCCTGCCGCGACAGCTGGCCATGTACCTGGCGCGAGAGCTGACAGACGAGTCCCTTCCCAGCATTGGCCGAGAGTTCGGCGGTAGAGACCACACGACCGTGCTGCACGCTCTACGCCGCGCAGAGCAACGCATTGCCGATGACCCCGCCTATCGAACCCGCACTGAGGCACTGCTCGCGTTGCTGGGCTGCGCATCCAATGACCGATCCGCCTGAGAGACTTCCACAGCCCAACTCACAGCGACTTATGGCCAATCCCACCCAACCACGCAACATTCGTCTTCATGCCGACCTATGCACAGCCTCTACTAATACTATTTCGAGACAGTTGAGTCCGTGAAGCTTTCCCTTTCGACCCAAGACCTTCTGGCGCAGATGCAAGCCGCAACTCGTGTGGCTTCGACGCGAGCGTCCGTCCAGGCGCTCTCCGGCGTCATGATCGTGGCCGACGGCGAGCGTGCTCTGCTCCTTGCCACCGATATGGAGATGGGCCTCCGAGTTCCACTGCACGGCGAGGTGTTGGAGTCAGGTTCAGCCGTGTTGCCGGCACGTCTCCTGCTCGACGTCGTCCGCTCTCTCCCCGGCGAGACGGTGACGCTTGAGCTGCGTTCCCAAGAGCAGAATGTGGAGGTCGTCTCCGGTGCCGCCAAATTTCACCTTCGCACGTTTCGCTCCGAGGATTTCCCGACGCTGCCAGACGCCGGTGGCGCTACGGCGATCAAGCTTCCGAGCAACGCATTCGTCGACACCGCTCTACAAGTCGCACGTTCGGCCTCGAAGGACGAGACACGCCCGGTGCTCACCGGGGTTCTGATCTCCGCTACCGGGCAGGAGCTGACGATGGTCGCTACCGACTCCTACCGGCTGAGCGTCAAGCACACCAAGATCGAGGCCCAGCTAGATGCCCCGCTCGAGGCGAACGTGCCCGCTCGCGCTTTGCAGGAGCTGGCCCGCATAGCGCAGTCGGTCGAGGAGGCGGAGCTTGGTGTGAGTCTGGGCCAGAGCCAGATCGTCTTCGAGATCGGCGACGTCGTGCTGTCCTCGCGGCTGATCGACGGCCAGTTCCCCAACTATCGTCAACTGTTGCCTGAGTCGGTCGAGCACGAACTGCGACTGGACAGCGCGGAGATCGTCGAGGTCGTTCGCCGCGTCAGCCTGCTTGCGCAGAAGAACGCGCCGCTGCGCCTGGGCTTCGCCGACGGCGAGTTGACGGTATCGGCGCAGACACCCGATATCGGCGAGGCCAGCGAGAGCCTGCCGGTTCCGTTTAGCGGGGAGCCCGTGGAGATCGGCTTCAATCCCGAGTTCCTTCGAGACGGGCTGGAAAGCGTCGAGGCCGAGCAACTGGTGCTGAAGCTGATCAGCCCGCTGCGTCCAGGCCTGATCGAGTCCCCTGACGCCGGCGAGTTCGTATACCTGATCATGCCGATCCGCCTTAATACGTGAGGTCACGGCATGCACGTCATAGCCGTGCAGCTGCGCGACTTTCGCACCTATTCTCGCGCTGAGGCGCAGATCGGGGACGGGCTGACGATCGTGCACGGCCCCAACGGCGCCGGCAAGTCAAATCTTTTGGAGGCCCTGTACTTCGGTTGCACCGGACACTCCCAGCGCACGCGCAACGAGCGCGAGTTGGTCAGCTTTGGGGCTCAAGCGGCAAGGGTGGTCGTGTCCCTGCGCGAGCAGGGCAGCCCGCACGAGCTCGCAGTCGGCTTCCAGCCCGGCTCGCCCAAGCACATGACGGTCGACGGGGCGCCCGTCGAGCGGCTCACCGACGTCGAACAGCGTCCGCTTGTCAGCGTGTTCTCACCAGATCGCCTGGACTTGATCAAGGGCCCACCGACGCTTCGCCGGGCTCACCTCGACCAGCTGGTCGCAGCGCTCTGGCCTGCTCGCGCCGGTACTCGTCACGACTACTCGCGAGCGCTGGCGCAGCGCAACGCCTTGATCGCCGGTATCCGTGCCTCGCGCGCCTCTCGCACGACGCTGCCGAGCTGGGACGCCGAGCTTGCCCGTCACGCCATCGCATTGCGCGAAGACCGCTCAGAGCTCGTCGCACTGCTGTCTCAGCCGTTTTTCGAGCGCGCTGCCCAACTCGGGCTCAGTGGAGGGTGCAAGCTCGAGTACAGGCCGCGCTCGAAGGCGTCGAGCAGCGAGCAGTTCGTGCAAGAGCTGCAGGAGCGACTGACCCGCGACATCGAGCGAGGCTTCTGCACGCACGGGCCGCACCGCGACGAGCTGGCGTTCGTCCGGGACGGTCGCGAGCTTCGCTCCTACGGATCGCAGGGCGAGCAGCGGCTTGCGCTGCTCGCTTTGTTGCTTGCCGAGCGCTCGGTCCTCGCCCGCGAGCGCGATCGCATGCCGCTGATGCTGCTCGACGATGTGATGAGTGAGCTCGATTCCACCCGTCGAGAGCTGCTCGCGGTCGAGTTGGGCGGTGGCGGTCAGAGCTTGATCGCCACTACAGACCTCTCCCACGTTCCCGGCGCCGGCGCCGGCGGCGTGACGCGTCTACGCATCTCGCCGGGCACGATCATGCAGGAGGCGCTGGCGGCATGAGACGCCGTGCCCCCCGTCCGTTGGCGCTGGCGGTGCAAGGTCTGGCCAGCGACCTGGAGCCTGCAGTCCCTCTGGCAAAGGTGCAACGGGTATGGCGAGCAGTCGTCGGGGACGTGGTCGCCGACGCCGGCGAGCCGACCGCGGAGCGAGACGGCGTGCTGACGGTGACCTGCTCGGACGCCGTGTGGTCGGCGGAGCTGGAGATGATGGGAGAGCAGCTCACCGAGCAGTTGAACGCGTCGCTTGGCGAGCCGCTGATCGCGAAGCTTCGCTGCCGTACGGGCTGAGCCCGAAGGGTTCGCGCGGGCGCTGGGCCCCGCAACGCGCCGGGCAGCGTCTCCCAGCGTGGCCACTCTGCGCAATTTGGCTTGTTTGCAGGCGTTTCCGGCCTTCCATGCCCCGGTTCTGGGGGCCGCCTGTGCTATCATTTCCCAAACAGACTTCCCGCCCCGGACCGAGGTGCAGAACACCCGGATCTGGGGCGTTTTCGCGTCATCGGAGGATCATTGGCGACCGACACATCGAGCTCGCGCAGCTCACAGACGGAGACGGCGCCCACCAAGGGCTCCACGGCTGGCGAGGCCAGCTACGACGCGCAAGACATAACCGTGCTCGAGGGGCTCGAGGCAGTGCGCAAGCGCCCCGGCATGTACATCGGCTCAACCGGGGTGATGGGTCTGCACCACCTCGTCTACGAGGTTGTGGACAACTCTGTGGACGAGGCGCTCGCCGGCTTCTGCAGCGAAGTCTCAGTGACGATCCACCCGGACAATTCGGTCACCGTCGTCGACGACGGTCGCGGGATTCCGGTCGCGATGCACGAGAAGGAGGGCCGCCCCGCGGTTGAGGTCGTGTTGACCGTCCTGCACTCGGGCGGCAAGTTCGGCGACGGCGGCGGCTACAAGGTCTCAGGCGGGCTGCACGGCGTCGGGGTGTCGGTGGTCAACGCCCTCTCTGAACGGCTACAGGTCGAGGTGCGTCGCGACGGTCATGTGTTCAGCCAGGAGTATTCGCGCGGAGCGCCCCAGCACGAGCTCGAGTGCGGCGAGAAGCTCGCCGCCGGCGCCAAGACAGGGACAACCGTCACGTTTCTGCCCGACGCCGACATCTTCGAGGCGCTCGACTTCGACTTCCACACGCTCGAGGAGCGCCTGCGCGAGACGGCCTTCCTTACGCGCGGGCTGAAGATATCGATCTCCGACGAGCGTGGTGAGGGGCACTTCGCCGAGTTCCAGTACGAGGGGGGCATCGAGGACTTCGTCGCCTACCTGAACGAGAACAAGGACACCGTTCACCGCAAGGTCGTGTTCTTCTCCGCCGAGGGAGAGGAAGGCGCGGTTGAGGTCGCGATGCAATGGAACTCCTCTTATCAGGAGTCGATCCACTCGTTCGCCAACAACATCAACACGCGCGAGGGCGGCTCGCACATGTCCGGCTTCCGCTCGGCGTTGACGCGCACGCTGAACAAGTACGCGCGCGACCACGGGCTGCTCAAGGAGAAAGAGGACAACCTCTCCGGCGAGGACGTCCGCGAGGGGCTTACCGCCGTCATCTCGGTGAAGCTGCGCGAGCCGCAGTTCGAGGGTCAGACCAAGACCAAGCTCGGCAATCCCGGCATGGCAGGACTTGCCGAGTCGATCGTCAACGCAGGTCTCTCGGAGTTCTTGGAGGAGAACCCAAGCGAGGCACGCGCGGTCATCCTCAAGGCGGTCCAGGCGCAGCGAGCCCGCGACGCGGCACGCAAGGCACGCGATCTGACCCGGCGCAAGTCGGCGCTCGAGAACTCCACGCTCCCCGGCAAGCTCGCCGACTGCTCAGTCAAGGATCCGAGCCTGGCCGAGCTGTTCGTCGTTGAGGGCGATTCAGCGGGCGGTTCGGCCAAGCAGGGTCGCGACCGCAATACGCAAGCCGTCCTGCCGCTGCGCGGGAAGATCCTCAACGTCGAGAAGTCGAGGATCGACAAGGTTCTGCAGAACACGGAGATTCAGGCACTGATCACGGCGATCGGCACCGGTGTGCGCGACGAGTTCAACATCGAGAACGCGCGGTATCACAAGGTGATCTTGATGACAGATGCCGACGTCGACGGAGCCCACATCAGGACGCTCGCGCTCACCCTGTTGTTCCGCGAGATGCAGGAGCTGATCGAGGCCGGCTACGTCTACATCGCCAAGCCGCCGCTTTACAAGATCAAGCAGGGCAGCAAGGAGCGTTACATCGAGAAGGAGCACGAGCTCGAGGAGATTTTGCTTGCCGACAAGTGGGAGAAGCTCACCGTGTTCGACCGTCACGGCAGCCAGTTCAAGCTGACCGAGGCCCGCTGGCAAAAGTTCGTGCGGCTGCTCAAGCAGTATGAGGGCTGGGCCTCCTCGCTGCGCGCCGTGCACGGGCACGAGATGGTGCAGTTTCTGGAGGAGTCCTCGCTGCTCGGCGAGCAGGTGATGAGCGCTGAGGCCGCCGTGAAGCTGCTCTCGCGCGAGGGTATGGAGGGCGAGACGCATGCGACCGAGCTGGTCGGGCAGGATGAGCAGGAGTTGCGCGTGAAGGCAATCGAGACCCGCACCGGTTTCGCTCGCACCCACCGCCTCAAGCGGGGGCTGTTCGAGTCGCAGGAGTACCGGCAACTGGCCGCTGTGCACGCTCAGCTGATCGACCTGGCCGGCACCCCCGCCTTTGATGTGAGCCTTGGCGACGCACGGGACGCCGCTCCGTCGTTTGAGGCGCTGCGCGAGGCCGTCATGGCTGTGGCGCAGAAGGGCGTCAAGCTGCAGCGCTTCAAGGGACTCGGCGAGATGAACGCCGAGCAGTTGGCTGAAACGACGATGGACCCGGCCAGCCGCACGCTCGCGCAGGTGACACTCGAGGACGCCGCCGCCGCCGACAGGATCTTTTCGATGCTGATGGGCGATCAGGTCGAGCCGCGCCGCGCTTTCATCGAAGACAACGCCCGCGCGGTAGCGAACCTTGACGTCTGAGGAGGTGAAGCGCAATGGCGACGCCTGAGACTTTGAGCGGCGGCAACATCGAACCCCGCGCGCTCGAGGAGGAGATGCGCACCGCGTACCTCGATTACGCAATGTCGGTGATCGTCGGCCGCGCTCTCCCAGACGTGCGCGATGGTCTCAAGCCCGTGCACCGCAGGGTTCTCTACGCAATGAACGAGCTGGGTCTCGGCCCGACCCGCTCTTACGCCAAGTGCGCCAAGATCGTCGGCGAGGTGATGGGCAACTATCACCCCCACGGCGACTCGGCCATCTACGACACGCTCGTGCGAATGGCCCAGGACTTCTCGATGCGCTACGAGCTGGTCGACGGTCAGGGCAACTTCGGCTCGGTGGATGACGATCCGGCAGCCGCCATGAGATACACCGAGGCCCGCCTCGCCCGCATCGCCACCGAGATGCTGCGCGACCTCGACATGGACACCGTCGACTTCGTGCCCAACTACGACGGTTCGCGCCAAGAGCCGCTGGTGCTGCCCGCGCGTTTTCCCAATCTGCTCGTCAACGGCTCCTCCGGGATCGCGGTGGGCATGGCCACGAACATACCTCCGCACAACCTGCGTGAGGTGATCGCGGCCACCATCGCCTACATCGACGATCACGACATCGACGTCGCCGGGCTGATGGTTCACGTCAAGGGGCCGGACTTCCCCACCGGCGGGATCATCCTCGGCCGCGCGGGCATTCGCGACGCTTACGAGACCGGCAAAGGGCGCGTGCGCGTCCAGGCCAAGGCTCACATCGAGCCGCTCAAGCAGGGCAAGGAGGCGATCGTCGTCACCGAGCTTCCGTTCATGGTCAAGAAGGGCGGCGAGGGCGGGCTGATCCAGAAGATCGCCGATCTCGTGCACGAGAAGAAGATCGGAGAGATTTCAGACCTGCGCGACGAGTCCGACAAGCGCGGGATGCGGCTGGTGATCGAGCTCAAGCGCGACGTGATCCCGAAGGTGGCGCTGAACAAGCTCTACAAGCACACCTCCATGCAGAGCACCTTCGGCGTGAACATGGTTGCCCTCGTCGACAACGTGCCGCGCACGCTCGACCTGCGCGCCGTGATCCACAACTACGTCGCCCACCAGCGCGAGGTGATCGTCCGGCGCACCAAGCACGAGCTGACCGAGAAGGAGGCCCGCGCGCACATCCTCGAGGGACTGCTGATCGCGCTCGACAACCTCGACGCGATCATTGAATTGATCCGCGCCTCGCGCGATCGCGAAGCGGCACGCGAACAGCTGGTGGAGCGGTTCGGGCTGAGCGCGATCCAGGCGACAGCGATCCTCGACCTGCGCCTTTCCCAACTCACGGCGCTCGAGGCCGACGCGATCAAGCAGGAGCACGCGGACGTGACCGAGCGGATCGCCGAGCTGCGCTCGATCCTCGGCGACGAGAGCCGGGTACTCGCCGTGATCAAGGAGGAGCTCGGCGAGATCGCCGAGCGCTTCGGCGACGAGCGGCGAACCGACATCAGCCACTCCGAGGACGAGATCGACATCGAGGACCTGATCGCCGACCAGCAGATGGTGATCACGATCACCAACACCGGCTACATCAAGTCGCTGCCGCTGACGACCTACCGCCAACAGCACCGCGGCGGTCGAGGCATCACCGGCATGGACATGAAGGACGGCGACTTCATCGAGCACCTGTTCATCTGCTCGACTCACGACTACCTGTTGTTCTTCACCAATCGCGGCAAGGTGTACCGCTCGAAGGTGTACGAGCTGCCGGAGGCCTCGCGCACCGCCAAGGGCAGGGCGCTGGTGAACGTGCTGCCGCTGCGCGAGGGCGAGCGCGTGCAGGCGGTGCTCTCGACGCGTGACTTCACCGAGACCAAGTACCTGGTCTTCGCGACTCGCAAAGGCACGATCAAGAAGACCGCCCTTGAGGCCTACAACACCCCGATCAAGGCCGACGGGATCATCGCGATCAACATCCGCGACGACGACGAGCTGCTGGCCGTGCGCGCGATCGATGAGGGTGACGAGGTGATCATGGTCTCTCGCGCGGGATTGACCGTGCGTTTCGCCGAGTCCGACGCCCGCGCGATGGGACGCGACACCACCGGGGTGCGCGGTATGGACGTCGGCCAGGAAGGGGAGGTGATCGCGATGGACGTGGCGCGAGACGACATGGACCTGCTCGTGGTCACCGAGAACGGCTACGGCAAGCGCACGCAGATCGCCCAGTACCGCAAGACCAACCGAGGCGCCAAGGGCGTCAAGACGATCGGGCTGACCGAGCGCAAGGGGGGGCTCGCCGGCGCGCTCGTCGTGCGCGAACATAACGAGCTCGTGTTCATCAGTGTCGGCGGCATGGTCCAGCGAACCTCCGCCGCCGGCATCTCCCAGCAGGGTCGCTCGGCCACCGGCGTGCGTGTGATGAACCTCAAGGACGAGGACGCCGTGAGCGCTGTGGCGCTGGTCGTCGAGGATGGCGACGCAGAGGACGTCGCCGAGGACCCGCAGACGCCTCTGCCGCTCGACGAGCCGCCGTCCCCGCAGCCGCCGGTCGCCGAGTAGCTCCCGCGCGCCAGCCGTTCGGCGGTCACGCCCGTCGCATCTTGCGCATTTGTGTCCCTCTTCAGCGTCCTCTCGTTCGCGGTCTGCCCCTGTAGTAAATCCGGCGTGCCCACGCCGTGTGGCGCATCAGGCGGCTGTTGCGCACGAGCTCGAGCGCCTCGCTGACGCCAGCCAACTCGCCGGTCAGCTCCTCAACCCGCGCTTGCAGCTCCTCAACCCGCGCCTGAGATGCCTCGGCCCGACCTTGCCAGAGCCGACCGTCCTGAAGCGCCTGCGCCTGCGCCGCGCGGCTGTCCTGGAGCTCCGCGATGGCGCTCATCGCCCCGGCTAGCAGCTTTGCTGCGTAGGGCTCGTCGGCACGAACGCCCGCCGCCGGCAGCTCTCGCATGAAGTCCCGCAGGCGCCGGTCGGCCACGATCGCTGCGGTGCGAAGGCCCGTCTGGAGGGCGGTCTCGTCGAGCACGAGCTCTTGGTAGTAGGCCGGCAGTCCCCCGGCGCGCTGCAGCTCGAGCAACTGCAGCTGATCCTGCCCGACGCCGGGAGAGCGATCGGCCAGCAGCTCGTAGCCGAGGCCGATCTGAACGACCTTGCGATCGAACTGCTCGTAGGAGCGCATCGGGAAGTGAAAGATCTCGAGCAGGCCCTCGAGCGGCAGGGTCGAGAGGTCCGAGGGAGTCAGCCAGTGGTTGCCCGGTGCAACCACGATCCCCTTCAGCGGGCGGTGGGCGACCTTCGGCTGGTGGGCCAGGCTGGGCGAGAACGCCTCGCGGTAGACGAGCCGTTGATGAAAGGGGACCCTCGCTTCGCCGGGCGCCGGGTCGGGAAGAGGCCTGAAATTGCGACGCGGGACGGCGATCTGGGCATACCGATCGGGCACGGTGGCAAACACGTCGCGCAGGCTGCCGACCTGCGGCCACCAGAACTCGTCGGCGTCGTTGTTGATCACCCAGTCGGCGCCGTGCTTGACGCGGGCCAGCTCGACCATGCGAGTGACGCGGCGACTCTGATGGTGGCCCGGTTCCTCGTCGCTGATCGTTTCGGCGACGCCGCGGCGCTCGTACTCGTGCAGGATCTCGGCGGTCCCGTCGCTCGAGCCGTGATCGGTCGCGATCACGAAGTCGACGCCGTTGGCGAGGTGGTAGTCGAGGTTGGCCTGAAGGATGTCGGCCTCGTTGCGCACCACCAGGGTCATCACCAGCTTCATCGCCGGGCTGATCCTATTGCCCGCGACCGGCTCTATCCGTGCTTCCAGGCGAAATAGCCGGGCTTCTTGGCGCCCGTCGCGTAGAGCAGGCCCCCGGAGGAGATAGGTGGTTCGTCGTAGAGGTGGATCCAGCCGACGTCGTAGAGGCGAGGCCATCCTCGGGCGAGGCGCAGTCCGGCTGTGATCCAGCGCGCCTGAACGAGTGGATCGACATAGAAGCTGAACTCGTAATCGACGTTGGTCGGCACCGTCCACTCGGAGATGAACAGCTCCATGTGCCTGTGCCCCGCGCGCCCCAGGTTGCGATCGACCAGCTTCGCCAGGCGCTTCAGATCGGAGAAGTCCACCATCTGATCGGCCGAAGGGGGGTTGGCGAAGTTCGGTTCGCGAAAGGAGAACGGGTTGTGCCCGTACATGTCCATGCGCGGCGGCCTACCGTTCGGCAGGCGCAGGTTTTCGATCCACTCCTGCGTGGAGATGTCGCCGGTCGTGTAGGTCATGCCGCCGATCACGAGGTTGGCGCGGTTGAGATGCTTGAGCGATCCGTAGGAGGCGTCGACCAAGCGTGCGTAGACGTGCGGAGCGACCTGCTGCTCGGCGTCAAGCTTCGCAAACGGAGGCGCCTTGATCAGCGGGTTGAAGTTGGGCGTGCGCGAGGGCTCGCCCCAGATCATCCACAGGCGCACCGACGGGTAGCGACGCGCGGCTGCGGTGATGAAGCGCGCGTAGTCGTAGGCGCTTTGGGGCGCCCAGTTCCATGCCTTGCCGCCATTGGCCCAAGACGGCGCGCCGATGACTTGCAGCGCGACCTTCATGTGGTAGCGCCTGGCCTGCGCGACGGCCTGGGTCACCTCGGCGGGCCAGTGGTAGGCGGGGTCACGCGGGTCGGTCGGGTGGCGCGGCCGCTGCTGGGCGATCTGCGCCCAGGGGAGGCGGTCCTGGTAGATGCGCATGCCGAGGTCGCGATAGATCGGGAAGCGCGAGACGCCGTCTTCGATGCCAGGCCCCCAGATGGCCTTGAGCGCCGCGCCGTCCGCGCGGGCGGGGATGCTGCCGGCGAGAGCCAGGACAGTCGCTAGGGCGGCGGCAAAGCGGGCGCGTTCTGCCATCGAGAGAGCGGACTCTAGCCTCTGCGGGGGCACTCTGGCGGCGCTGATCGGTCATGATCTACTCGCCTCCAGACCGGCCCGCGGTCACGGCGACCCTCTATCGTCGGCGCGATGATCGCCACCACGCACATGCTCGTCGGCGCCGTCGGCGCGCTGAAAGCCCGCTCCATTCCCGGCGCGGTGGCGATCGGCGCGCTCACGCATCTACTCCTCGACGCCGTCCCGCATCGCGACTACCGCCGCAGGACGTTGGGTGGACTGGCCCTGCCGGCCGACCTCGTTGTGGGCGCGGTTGCGGCCTGGGGCTTGTCGGACGGCTCGAGGCCAGCGCTTGCGGGCGCTATTGGCGGGGTGCTGCCCGATGTGCTGCGCGTCGCCGAGCAAGCGACCGGAGTCGACGTTACGAGCTGGGCGCACGATACGACGCACACGGACAGCCGTCCCTCTGCGTGGGGCTCGGCGGCGATCCAGGGGTTGACATCCGTGACGGCCGCGCTCGCGCTCAGCTGGCTTTCCAAGCGCAGTAGCCGGGCTTGCCGCTCTCTTTAGTTGGGGCGCTCGTCGACACACCGGCCGCGGCTCATCGGGACGATCGCTTTCCAGACCGGCGGCTACCGACAGTGGGCCCGCCCGGGGCAGGCACAAGTACGCGGCCGGCGGCCAACGCCCAGCCCTCGCCAAAGAGATGACGGTATGAGCTGACGGCTTCGGGCTGCGATCGCCTCCCAAGCCAAGCGATCCGGGGAATCGTCACCAAGACCATCAGGATGCCCAGCAGAACCTGCTGCCAGCGCGGCAGGTGCTTTTCGCCGTAGCGCAGGGTGCCATGGTAAAGACGCTTGTGCTGCTCGTGGCGCGCCCAACTGCTCGTGCTCGCCCTGCCCACATGCTCGAACATCGCGGTGGGCACATAGAGAGCGCCTCCAAGCTCAGCCAGACGTCTGGAGAGATCCACGTCCTCGTACCAAAACCAGTAGCCCTCGTCCCATCCCTGCACCTGTTCCAGTGCTTTGCGACGTACGAGCAGGCACGCGCCGGCGGGTTGGCGATTGGTTTCGGTGGTAGCCCTAATGTCGAGTGGGCGACGCAGATGTTGGCCCGTCCAGGGATTTCTCGGCCATGCCCGCTCGACTCCGATCAGCCGCACCGTCAATCCCATCAGCCCTGGCAATGCTCGCGGCTGGTAGGCGTCCTGGGCGTCCTCGGTCCCGGCGTCCACAAGGCGGCCGCCAGCGCTGGCCGCGAGTGGATTTTCTCTGAGTGCTCCACACAAGTGACCGACGGCTCCATCTACAGGGAACACGTCGTTGTTGAGAAACAGCACGAACTCGGAGGTCCCCGTCTCAGCGCCGCGATTGAGTGCGTAGGCGAGGCCGCGATGACGCTCGAGTACGACTAGGCGGACATCGGGGAAGCTCTCAGAGAGCGTTCGCGAGGTTTCGTCGGTGGATGCGTCGTCGACCACGACGATCTGCGCGATGGCAGGATCGTCGAGGCGCTGCAGACACCTCAGCATCAACTCCCTGGCGTTGAAGGTCGGTATCACCACATCCACGCTCACGCACTGATTTTCCCACAAGGGTGGGTCATTAGAGCGGCGCTTAGCGTTTAGTGGGCCGGCTCTCCAGGCGCTCGCGCGCTTCTGCCGCCACCACGCTCAACTGGAGACGTGTCAGTCTCGCCGCCAGCACAGGGTGACGGGCGTGACGGGCGAGAAGACGCGGATAGCGTTCCCACCGGCCCGGACCCTCTAAGGGGTGTACTGCCCCAGACCATCGTCCCGGCCCAGCGGGCGGCGGTGGGGAGGTGGATCGTGCCCACTCGTGCCATGCGCAGAGCGCCGGCGCGAAACCCTGGTTGAAGAGCACGGGGTGTTTTACTTCCACCAAGTCACGAACCGCAGCCCGCTGGCGCTGACGCGAAGTGTCGCGAGTCATGGCATGGTGGCGTACCCGATAGTCGAACAATACCTCGGGCACGTACAGAAACGCCCAGCCGCGCTCGGCAGCCGACAACCACAAGTCGTAGTCCTCCCACATCGTAGACATGCGGGTGTCATAACCCCCACTCTCTTCCCAGACCTCGCGTCGTATTACAGCGCAAGCGTCGATGAAGTTCCGCTTGAGCAGACGGGCCAGATCAAAATGTCCCACCTTCCAACGGCCCTTCCATGCGCCGAAGTACATAGCGTCGCCGTAGACGACGCCCACGCGAGGATCAGCGTCCAGAGCTGCGATCCCCACCCGCGCGTAGCTGGGGCGCAGGCGATTGTCAGCGTCCAGCGGAAGGAGATAGCGTCCTCGCGAAGCCTCAATGCCGGTGTTACGGGGAGCGCCTGGCCCACCGGACGGGTGGGGGCGGACGATCACTCGGATTCCGGACTCTCGCAACCGTTCGAGTTCGTTGCGCGTATGTTCGTCGTCGGATCCGTCATCTACCACGATCAGCTCGTGTCGTCCAGCGCATGTGGCCAGCGCGCTAGCCAGCGCTTCGGTCAGGTACTGGCCGTCGTTGAAACAGGTCACGATCACCGAAAGGTCGACCGGACGAAGTCGCGCCCGCGCTGCGCGCGTCTGTTGCTCGGCGACCTCGGCCTTGCGAATCGTCCGGCGGATGGGCAACTCAGCGGACTGCTCGAGCGATGCGTAGAGCTCATCGCACTCCGGCCAGACGCGCGAGAGCATAGTCCGGACGACCGTCTCGGCTTCGGCCTGCTCACCCACCCTGTCGCATACGAGGGCTGACTCCTCAGGGGGCGTACCAGCAGCTTGATCGGTGCGATTGAAATCGGAGGGCATCCGATCGGTCAGCAGTTCGACAAACGCGGTTGGGTCTGCGCGCACCTCGTCGCCGTTGACCAAGATGCAGCGGTCGGAGTGACGACGATGGAAGTCGAGCAGCCTCCGGTTGTGGTGACACCACAACCGGACCGCATAATCTGCCCGCGCTCGAAACTCCGGGCGCAGCCGTATGAGCGCGGTGATACATGACCATGGAGCGCGATAGACGAGCACGAAGCGTGCCGCTGATCCCAGCAGCTGCTCCCAGAATGCGAGCAACGGCACCGCGAGGGGGTCGTGCAGACCCCAGCTGCCGGTGTCATCCCGGCGCTCGGCGAGCAGCGACAGGGCCTCCTGGCGATGGCGCTCGAACACTGTGTCGTCGAATGTTTCGGCCTCGGTCCATCCCCAGTCCGGTACGCCCCGATCAGCGCCCGTGCACCCATCCCGCAAGATCGACTTGTCCAAGCGCAGGAGCCGCTCGCCGGTCAGAGCAGAGTCCTCGGCGGAGGGGCCGAAGGGAATCCCGAGAGTGGCCAAGAGCTGGGTCGCCAGCTCGCTGCCCGACCCGTGCGTGCCGGTGACGAAGAATGTTGGCCGGGTCATCGCGCCCTGTCAGTCCCGTTGGCTCTGTCACCGGCGGCGGGTTGGTAGCCCGCCAGCTCACACAACCGTTCATAGATATCTGCCGTGGATCGCGGGATGTCGGTCGACGCTGTAGAACGGTTGAGGCTTCGGTCGACAAAGGAGGCATCGATGCTTGTTCCGAGGAACTCTTCGATTCGCGGAACCGCGGAGCCGTCAAAGATCTGGTCATAGTGGACGAACAGCCACTCTCCCTGAGTCATGTGCTTGATGAGAATGTGCTCGTACGCTCTGGCCCATGCGTGGAGGGCTCGACGCCTGGATATGTGCAAAAATTGAAGACGCGTCTGCTTGCGGATCTCTGCAATCATGCTGGTAGCGGTGCGACCAGGCTCGCGGAAGACACACAAGAAGACAGCATCTCCGAGTACTGGACGCCACGCATCGATCGTATGGCAGAAGCGGGGGTCCTTGAGACAGAAGGGCCTTCTGCTGGTAATGCTCTGCATTTGGTCGGTAATCTCGGGAGTGGCGTGTACAGTGGCTTCTATGTCGAGGGGAGCGATCCAGCGGTGGCCGTGGAATGTTCTCCACGGGTAGAGGCGCCCTCGAATTCCAGCCCGTTTTACCCTCAGCAGTTGGATCAGGAGATCCTCATTGAGCCCGTTTATCGTTCGATCCTCGAAATAGCCCTTGGGGTTCGAGGAGGTCGGGGGGAGCAACTGATTGCCCACGTAATATCCTGCTGCATGCAACATACCAGCGAGCATGCTGGTGCCGCTACGGTCTGAGCCCATCACAAGGCAGCTACGCATAGCTGTCTTCCTCGCTGTAAGCGCTTGGTGCTTGGCATCTAAATGCTGGAGCGACGGTTTGGTCAGGTCATATGATCCTGACATCTCGGCAGAGAGAATGCGATCTTTAGTCAACCGCCTGGCTACATCCTTCAAGCGCGTCCGGTCTCGATGAGTAACTCCACCGACGCCAACGCCAAAAACGACATATACGACCGACCCGGCGAGCAGTGCGATCGCGAGGCCGAGAATGCCGCTTATCTCACATTCGAGCAGGTGCGAAACTGCAAAGCCACTGGCATATGCGACACCAAATCCGGCGATCTGCCGATAGTGCGTCAAGGTCGGGATCGGGATGCCCAGGTTAAGCCGGAGAAGAACGAGGTAGGCACAGGAGCTCACGGCGGCCCCAGCGGTCATGGCGATCGCCATCCCGGTCACACCAAGAGCCAGCGCCAGCGCGACCCCACCGGCAATCGTGACCGTCAGCCTTAGAAACTGTGCGATCGCGGTCAGCAATGGCCGATTGGATGCCATCAGGGCAGTCCCCTGGATGGCGATGATCGTCTGTAGTACCGGAACGAACAACAGCCAGCGCAGCGCGGGAGCGGCTGCCCCGAAGCCGGCCCCGAAGGTGCGCATAACCGCATCGGCGGCCCCTCCGCCAACCGCGGCGGGAAGCAGCATGCCAAAGGCGGCATAGCGAAGCGAGTCCATGAGCACACGATCAAACCTCTCGTTATCGCCTGTGTGGCGATGTTGCACGAGCGTTGGAAGCAGCATCTCCGTGATCCGCCAATTGAGTTCGCCGAGTCGCGCTACGAGAGTCCAGGCTCGACTGTAGGCGCCGACCGCCTCGACGGACCTCGTGACGCCGAGAATCCAAGTGCCACTTGTGTCGCTCAAGCTGGCAGCGAGCGAGCCGGGGGTCAGCTTCAGCCCGAACTTGACGATCTCACGCAGCGTCGAGAACCCCGTTCGTATCTCCTCTATCGGCACTCGCCAGCGGACGATTCGAGGCAGGATGAACAGGCGGTGTATGAGTGCCGTCAGCCAGGAGCCGAGAAAGGCCGCGACCAATCCCCACACACTGTGCGTGACGAGAGTAAAGGCCGCTATGAGCACTCCGTAGACCACGGCCTGGTGCAGGCGGACCGCGAACAGCTCGCGACCGGCACGGAAGGCTCCCAGGACGCCGTCTATGTTCCAGCAGGTGTTGATGATCAACAGGTACCCACACAACCCGGTGGCGGCTGGAGCAAACAGTCCTGGTTCGTGAAGCGGTCCGCGAAAGACGAAGTAACAAACGACGAGACCAATGGCGGTGACGGCGGCCGTGAGCGCAAACGAAAAGGTGAAGACAGCCAGAAACACACCCGTGACGCGCGGGTGCCTCGGCTGGAGCTTGGCAAGCTCACGGACCATGGCCGGCTGCTCGCGGACCGTGGAGAGGAGCGTTACGATCGCAACCGGCGCGAGGGCGAGGGCCGCCTGGCCGATGACCGTGATTCCATAGAGACGGGCGGACAGGATGCTCGTGAACAGCATGACGACCGCGATGGAGGTGAAACTGGCGAGGCTGAATGCGACGCCAGCGCCGTAGGACGAGCCTGCCGCGATTGTACGCCGCCGGGGGCGTGTGATCGAGCGTTGCTCATCATGACTGGCGCGTCCCTGTGTCGAGCGGTGCCTCATGTTCGACACCGCTGATCACGTTCGGCGGCAGGCCCCGCGGTCACGGCACGAACCAGCGCCTCGTTGCCGGCCGGAACGGGTTTGGTCACCATGTGTTTGTCGAGCGCGGCCACAGGCGAGTCTAAGATTAAGGCGCTGTCGCCAGTTTTACCACCTCGAGGACTTTAGCCACTCGATCCACGGTGTACAGAACCGCGAGTCCATCTTCACGTCCGAGCAGGAAAATCGTTGTCCGAGGTAGATTGTCCGATAGGTTTACCGGACTTTGCTCGCCATAGGTCTGGAAAGCTCGCGGACCAAGCAGTACGTGCACCTCGGTATGCGACGATCGTGTAGAGCGACGAGTGACAAGCATCAAATCGGCAGTGGATGAGTTCACTGCGCCGATGAGCAGCGAGAAATCACCAGGCAAAAAGGGACCTCTCGGGACGACCACGTCGACGAGCTCGTCACGGAAGCCCGATGCAGCTGAGAACACATGGACACGCATAAAGGGAGCGGTGGCGGAGCGGTCGACCACGATCAGATCGGGGACGGTGCCGGTCCAAGCGGCTAGCGCCATATCACGGTGTTCATGCAACGCCAACGGCAGCGCGCGCGTGGTTCCCGCGATAAGAGTCCTCCCAGCACGAGCCAAGTCGCGGAGTTCGACGTGGATGTGTGACCTAAAGCTCGTGATCACGCCCAACACGCGCGGATGGGCCTTACCAAGGCTGACAACGCTGAAGCGCGGGTTTTCACCGCGTGGTCGAGGACCTGCAGGCAGGGCGGGATCTGCGAGGATCCGGTCGGAGTTCAGGCGCCACCGTGATGCCAGGAGCGTTCCCTTGGCAGATGTCAGACTCCACAGGCCGGAACCGCCGGCCTGGCTGTCATCGGACACCAGTTGTGCGGAGCCGTCGCGGAGGTAGCCCGATGGCAACCTCAAGACGCGGCGCGCAGCTGATGGTATCGAGGCGGGCTTTTCAGTTGAGCCGATCCCCTGAGCGCCTGTCGATTGTATAGCTCGGCGTGACCGGCCAAACTCCGCGATACCGAGCACTCCGACGAGTGCCACGATGAGAAAAATGGCAGTGGGCCGGCGAGGATTAACAGTTGCCAGTCTGATAAACGCAGGGATTTGCAGCGGTGCGGGGGCGACGGTGGCACCGGTTGTATTAGGAGGCATCGATGATGTGGGCGCTATGGCGTGCTCGGTCATTACCAGCAGGACCGCTAGAGCGAGCATCCCAACTGAGGTCATCAGGTACGGATTGCCTCCCGAGGTGAGCATGAAGCCGGCGATGCCCCCGATTGCGGCGGTGATCGCGATACGTCGATCCGGATCGACGCTAGTAAGCGAGCGGACCCCGCGATACAGCGCCGTTGCCGGGGCTGCTAGCAAGAAGATAATGCCGACCACGCCCAGCTGGAAGAGCAGCTGCAGATAACTGAGCTCAAAGGACCATGGCTCGGATCTGTTGCGCCGGAAACCTGAGGGAAGCGTTGCGCCGAGCCCGCTGCCCAGTGCAACATGGCGCTGAAAGCCGCGCAGCAGCTGAGGCGCCTGTTCCAAACGGTAGGACGTGGATAGCTCGTTTCGCTGGGTGACAAGCGATACAGCGCGGTGGGATGCGCTTGGATCGGCGTTAACGACAAACGTCACCAGAAACGCGCAGGAAAGCAACGCAGCCACGGTGCGCGCTCGACGGGGGGGCGATCGCAGAATACCCGAGAGCGAGAACATCACCGCCACAGTGACCATCATGCCAAGCCATACGCCGCGAGTGTGAGACAGGTAGGCAGTTGACAGGAGCGCAAATGTCACTACAAGGCCAAAATTCCCAAGACGCTCGCTGCGCGCGCTGCCAAGGAGGACGGCCATCGCCGGGATCAGCATCACGTCGTCGATTAGGTAAGCACGGAAGGTTCCCGTAGATTCCAGCGCGATCTCGCCCTGAAACGGACCCACGTTGCCGTCGCCATAGTTGAGCCCGAGTAGAGAGTGGCCAAGGAAAAAGAGCAGTGTAATCCCGCACAAGGCGAGCGTTGGCCACAACCAGACACGATGGATGCCCAACAGTCGATCGGGGCGGGCTCCAGCGATTGAGGCACATCGTCGTACCTCGTCGAGGATCGGGAAATAGAGCAGTAGGTAGACGAATCGGCTGGCCTGCTGAACCGCGTAGCTGGTGTCCGACCCCTGAGCGGGATCGTGACGATGATGAAGCAGAAGCGCGACCCCAAACCAGACGAGAGGGACAAGGACGCCGCCCGCGAGCACAGGCACGGCGAACGCGAAGGACCGGCGCAGACGGCTCCATGGTCGATTCGTCGCCAGCCAGCCGATCAGCGCGAATGCCACTACGAAAAGCTTCAGGGGCACCCGCGCGACATCGATGTCTGACGTGGTCAGCGTGATGTACGCGACGGCCAGATAAAGGGCCGCTCGCGCCATGAGCACCTGGTGGCCCGGTGCCGCGGTGGTCACCGACACAGCTTGCCTGGAGTTGGCCACGGCAGGGCAGACTAGACCATGCGGAAGGTTGGCAGATAGGCTTGCCGCGAATGAGCACACCGGCGCTCTCGGTGGTCGTCCCCAACTACAGACGGCCTGACCTGTTGAGGCGCTGTCTCGAGTCGCTTCGAGACAGTTGCCGTAACACTCATATGCAGGTGGAGGTGGTCGTGGTGGACGATGGCTCCGGTGACGAGTCCTGCCAACTCGTATGCGAGAGCTTCCCCGAGTTCACCCTGGTGGCGCTGGAGCGCAACGGCGGGTACCCGGCCGCCGTGAACGCAGGCATAAGGACGAGCTCAGGGGAGTGGGTACTCACCCTCAACAACGACACGACCATCGAGCGCGGGGCGCTGGAGTCGCTGATGGCGGTGGCACGCTCCAGCTCCGATGTGGGCTCAGTGGCCGCTCAACAAAGGTTCCTGAGCCATCCACAGGTGATCTACTCGGCAGGAGTTGCGGTCGACCGTCGCGGTCAGGCCGCAGATCGCTTGATCGGTCATCCGCTGGCCGACAGCGAGCGCGAGCCGGTCGAGGTCTTCGCCGCGTGTGGCGCCGCCGCGCTCTACCGTCGGGCGATGCTCGATGAGCTCGGGGGCTTCGACGAGCGGTTTTTGTTTGGCTTGGAGGACGTCGACGTGGCCTGGCGCGGGCACATGCGTGGTTGGCGCTGTCTATACGCGCCGAGCGCCATCGTCTACCACGATCTGGGTGCGACTGTGCCGCACGGATCTGAGCTTCGCTTCGTGCAGGCCGGACGCAACCGTTTGCTGTTGATCGCCAAGAACATGACCACGCGTCAACTGCTCCGATATGGGCCGGAGATCGTCCTCTTCGACGTCCTGTACGTCGCCTACGGGCTCCTGCGCCTACGTACGCTTTCGCCCCTTCGGGGTCGACGGGATGGGTTGCGGCTGTGGCGGACCATGCGACGATCGGGAGCATCTGGGCGCCGCCCGGTCGTGCTGGCGCGGGCGACAGGGTTTAGAGAGGTGTTGCGCCGGCGCGGAGCATGGCAGCGGTTCGCCACCGCGAGCTCGGGCGATCCTTCGACCCAAGCAGCGAACGCGGTGGCATGGAGATGACCGCGGGCGGACGGATGAACGGCCAGGACCCCCCCGCTGCGGACAACGCGTCTGTCGGCAATCGCCGACAGCGAGTGTTGATCCTCAACCAGTACGCCGCTCCCGACACGACACCCTCGGCCCACTATGTGTCGACGGTCGCCCAGGCGCTTGCCGACGCCGGCATGAGCGTCACGGTGCTGGCTGCCGAGCCGAGCTACGGCGAGGGTGCGATTCCCGCACCCCTCCGAGAGCTTCGAGCTGGCGTGAGCATCCGGCGGCTGCGGATGGGCTCGTGGCGGGGACGGCAGTCGAAGCTGAGGCGCTTCGGCGGTTATCTGCGCTATCTAGCGGGCGCCGCCATGGTTGGGCGGCGGATAGTCCGAGCCGATCCACCCGACATCGTCATGTGCTTCTCCAACCCGCCGTTCGTGGCACTGGTGGCGAGTTGGTTGGCACGCCGAGTCGCGGGCCGGATGGTCTACGTGATTCATGACATACACCCGGACATCCTCCTGGCGACCGATTGGATCTCCTTGCCATCGCCGATCGTCCGCCTCTGGAACTCGCTGAACCAAGTCATGCTGAGGGCAGCTTTCAATGTTGTCGTGCTCGGCGAGGGGATGAAGCGGTTGCTCGTGGCCGAGAAGGGGGTGGCTTCGGAGCGGGTACACGTGATCCCTCTCTGGGCCGAGCCCGAGCTTCGACCAACCGAGCGAGACGAGGATCTCCGCGACGAGCTGGGTGTCGGAAAGGACGAGCTGCTGGTGCTCTCGACGGGCAACCTCGGAGTCATGCACTCGCTTGAGCCCGTGGTGGAGGGCGCTCGCAGGCTGGACGGTCGCCCGGTACGTTTTGTGTTCGTCGCATCGGGGGTGCGTTTGAACTACTGGCGGACACGATTCCAAGAGTTCGCCAACGTGTCCTTTGTGCCATATCGAACGGGTGAGTCCTTCCATCGGCTGGTGGCGGCCTGCGATGTCGGCCTCGTGCCCCTAAGCCCTGGGATGGAGCGCTTTGCGGTTCCCTCTCGCGCATACACCTTCCTGTCCGCGGGACGACCGCTGCTGACGGTGATGGACCCCGAAGCCGATGTGGCCCGGGTGGTGGCCGGTAGCGGCTGCGGTTTTAACGCCACATGCGGCGATGGTCTTGCCGATTGGGTCGAACTCAACCTTGCAAACCGCGCGGAGCTGCAGGCGTCCGGTAGACGCGCCCGCGAAGTCTACGAGGCGCGGTTCACATGCAAGGTGATACTCGATCGGTACGTCGCTTTGTGCGTCGGCACTCAGACCGAGCCCGTCTGAGCCGGTTAGGCCCTCGCATCCGCTGACTATGCGACGGACACAGGTTCTCCGGCGCTACCCGGAGTCGTTGGATACTTCAATTAGCGGTATCGACCGTCCTGTAGTGCGCGCGCGACGGCCGGTCGGTGGACGATCCGCTATCAGATGGCGCCCAAACCCCGACGCGTCGAGCAAGACGACGAGGGCGCCGCCGAGCACCAGCGCGACGAGACCAGCCATGCGAAGCGCGTCCCCGCCCAGGTCCGCTGCGCCAATCGCTACCGCGCCAAGCGCTGCCTGGCCGACGCCGAGCGCAAGGGCCACCCAACGCGCCGAAGGCAACCGTGCATGCAGCCAGTTGGCCACGCTGTCGGGACCGGCGGTGAGGAGCGTATCCCCGCGCCGCAGCCGAGAGAATATGCGAAATGTCATGTCGAAGATAGGCAGACCGCACAGCAGTACCGCTCCGCTGAGCGCGGCGAGAGCGCTCGTCCTACCCCACGGCAGCGCCTCGATCAATACCGCGGTGAGCATCCCGAGCGGCATTGTGCCGCCATCGCCGAGGAAGATTCTCGACGGCGACCTCAAGTTATGCCACAGGAAGCCCAGGCACGATCCGCAGAGCGCCAGCGCGAGGACCGCGATCGGAACGTCCGAGAACACCCCGGCTACGGCGGCGCAGGCGGCGGCGGCGGCGGCCACAGTGCCCGCCGCGGCACCGTCGAGAAGGTCGAGCAGGTTGATCGCGTTCACGACGGCGAGGACCCAAACGACGGTCATCGCCAGGTTGGCCCCGTCGCTGGAAAAGATCGACCAGCCAAGACCCACGTCCCACAGCGCCACAGCCGCGATCACCGTGGCGAGGAGGCGCAGGCTCGCCGTCAATCCCCAGCGGTCATCCAGTGTCCCGACGACGCACATTCCCACGCTGCAAATGAGAAGCCACAGGAGGTCGGAACTCTCGGCAAACGCCACGGCGGCGATCGAGAAGCCGCACAGAAGCGCCGCGCCGCCGAGATAGGGTGTCGGCCGGGCATGGCGCTTCCAGCCCTTCGGGTGGTCGAGCAGCCCCCAGCGCCGAGCGGCCGAGATGGCCGCTGGGACCGCGAGCACGGTAAGCACCAGGGCAAATGCACAGGCAGCGGATAGGCGCAAGGCGACAGGCAAGAGAGAAATCGGCAGACTAGTCGATCGTGAACGCGACAATGCGTCGGCGCCCCCATCGTCGGCCCGGCGTGATCTTCTTCACGAAAATGACCCACCTACCGCCGCGCGATTCGCCGGCTGCCATTGGCGTCCTGCTCCTACTCGGCCTCGGCGCGGGCCTGGGCCCATTCTTCTTCGCCTACTACGACGCCTCGGTCTGGGTGCCCATCGGGTTGGGGATCGTCGTCGCCTGCGCGATCGGCGTGGTGGCACGACCGCTGCGCCCTTCCGGACCGGCCGCATTGACTCTGGGCGGCCTGCTGGGGCTGGGCGTGTGGTCGCTGGGCTCGACCGCCTGGGCGGAATCGGTGGAGAACGCGGTGGTGAGCGGGAACCGCTGGCTGGTGTACGGCGCCCTGCTCACGCTCATGCTCGTGCTCGTGCGCAGCGATCGGCGCGCCGTGTGGCTGCTCGGGGCGGCTGGGGGCGGAGTCGGCGTGGTTGCCCTGTCCGTGCTCGCGCGATTGCTGGGGAGCGATCCGGCGACGCTCTTCCTGAACGGTCGTCTGAACGCCCCGCTCGGCTACATCAACGGCGAGGGTTGCCTGTTCGTGATGGGCTTCTGGCTGTGCATGGCGGTCGTTGAGTCTCGCCGCGCGCTAATGGCCGGACCGGCGGCGGCATTGGCCACTCTGATGGCCGGTCTGGCGCTGCTCTCACAGTCCCGTGGCGCCGCGCTCGCTATGGCTGGCTCGCTGATCGTTGTCGTGGCGCTCGTTCCCGGACGCACCCGACGCGTCTACGGACTGCTGGTGGTGGCCGTCGGGGTGGCCCTGGCTGCACCTCCCCTCTTGCACGTCTACCGCCACACGGCGGCTGGATCGGTCCCGCCCGCGATCGGTCATGCCGCCGGCCGCGCGGTGTTGCTGGCCGCCGTGACGGTGGGAGTAGCGTGGGCGCTGCTCACCGCGTCGTGGCGGTTCGTTGGCTCCCAACGCCATCTCGCGGCCCGCGCACGGACATCCGGGTCGTTGCTGCTGGTTGTTCCCGCCGTGCTCGCGCTGGCGGTGGCCGCCGGCTCGGCGCACCGGATCGAGCATGACGTTCGCGATCAGTGGCACGCCTTCACCCACCTGGCCGGTCCAGGCGCCAACGGCGGCACCACCCCCTCCGCCACGTCCTCATCGGCCGCCACCTCCCGGTTGCTGTCGGGTGGAGGCAATCGATACGACTACTGGCGCATCGCCTGGCGAGTGTGGCGCGAGCGTCCCGTGCTCGGCGTGGGAGCAGGCAATTACCCGCGGCCCTACTACCAGCGGCGGGCCACGACCGAGGACATCGAGCAGCCGCACTCGATTGAGCTGCAGGCCCTCTCCGAGCTGGGCCTCGTCGGTGGCCTGCTGCTCGCATGCTTCCTTGCGGGGGTCGGCTGGGGGGCTGTGCGGATGCGCCGGCGAGCGACGCACGCTCCACTGCCCCGCGCGCTGACGGTCGGCGGCCTTGGAGCATTCGTTGCCTGGCTGGCCCAGACCAGCGTCGACTGGATGCACCTGCTGCCGGGGCTCACCGCGCTCGCGCTCGCCGCCGCGACGGTCTTGATCGGGCCGCGCTGCCGATCCGGCCCGGCGGAGACGAGCGCCTCTCCGGCGATGAAGGTGCCCCGTTCCCGGCTCGGACGGGCGTTCACGAGCAGGTCTGCTCTTGCGCTGGGGGCCTCGGCGGTGGTCGCGACGCTGGCCGTTGCAGGAGCCAGCCTCAGCCGGCAGGGCCTCGCTGACCTCTACCGCTCACGCGCCCAAAGCGAGCTCCACGCCAACCCGGCCTCGGCGATAACCGATGCGAACCGCTCGCTCGACGTCGACCCGGACGCCGTGCAGACGTACTACGTCAAGGCGGCCGCGCTCGCCCGTTTCGATCAGGCCGCCGCCGCCGAAGCCACGCTGCGGCAAGCGTTGGCGCGCGAGCCCGCGAATTTCGTAACGTGGACTCTGCTGGGCGACATCGCCGTTCGCGAGCGAAGATTTGGAGCGGCCGGGCGCGACTACGCGCGCGCCCATGCGCTCAACCCTCGCAATGTGCCATTGCGCCAACTGGCCGACGATCCAAGGGCGGTCCTGCGGTAGTCGAGCCGGTATTGTCCGGCGGGTGCGTATCCCAGATGCTTTCCTGTTCGGAGCCGCCCTGTTGGTCCTGAGTCTTTCCGCCGTCGATGCAGAGGCTGCCCTGGGCCTCGAACCGGGTGTCCATGTCGATCCGGGATCGCCGGCGGCCAAGGAGTACGCGCTACCGCTCTCACAAGCTAGGCAGACGGGAATTAAATCCTCCTCGCGTAACCATTCATCCGTGCCCTTCGGAGTCGGCATCGCGCCACCCGTGTCGTCCGCCCCGCACCAGCGCGCTGCGATAGGTCGCGCGCGAGCCGGTAGGCGCCCGGGCATCCCGGATGCCCGTGCTGGCTCGCAGGGTGCGAATGCGACGCCCTCCTCGCTGGCGCTCCAAGCATCGCGCATACGGTCCTCGCCGGGCGGAGATGGATCGATCCTCTCCCTGCTCGGCGGGGGCGTTGTGGTCCTCGCTCTCGGGGCGCTCGGAGGGACGGTGCTGCGAGGCCGCCACTCCGCAAGTTCAGGCTAGACGCCGTATTCCATCTGGCGCCTCCTTTAGCGTGATCGTAAATTCGTCCAACCTCGCACGCGGCGGGCGACCCGAGGTCAGGCATCAGCGCTTATCGTTCGTCGCGGCTCGGTTGCCACACAGAAGGACTTCATGCGATTTCTCATAACCGGCGGCGCCGGCTTCATCGGGTCTCACCTGGCCGAACTGATGCTGGAGCAAGGCTTCCACGTCCACGTGCTCGACGACCTCTCGACCGGCAGCATCGGGAACATCCGGCACCTGAAGGGCAAGAACGGCTTCAGCTACACGATCGGATCGTCGGCGGACCCGCAGCTCGTGGCCGAGCTCGTCGATGAAGCGGATCAGGTGATTCACCTGGCGGCGGCCGTTGGGGTGAGTCTGGTGGTCGAAAGCCCCGTGCGTACGATCGAAACGAACCTGCGTTGCACCGAGGTCGTGCTCGAGTACGCGTGCAAGAAGCGCAAGCCTGTGCTCGTCGCCTCGACCAGCGAGGTGTACGGCAAGAGCGAGGCGCTGCCCTTCAAGGAGGACG
>Ga0105240_10001701_pt1 | contig 37224 bp, 36 predicted proteins | sample KBSC54metaG_FD_80426 | JGI IMG/M metagenome (GOLD analysis project Ga0105240, IMG submission 80426) | Corn rhizosphere microbial communities from Kellogg Biological Station, Michigan, USA - KBS C5-4 metaG | ecosystem: Host-associated > Plants > Roots > Rhizosphere > Soil | place: Michigan, USA... | reverse complement strand
GCCGTCGGGCGCGACCGATGCCTGGATCCAATTTCCTTTACAGTCCGGCGAATCTTCCAGGTTTGCAATCATGTCTGGCGTGGTGTTGTGCTTAGGGTCGGGATCCAGCAGCGACAGGTGCCCTTGCCAGATGCCTTCTATCCCCGGTAACTTGGCGAGCCGGAGATAGGCGTTCTTCTCGTACGGCGCTACAGATTTGCCCGGCGGATTGTTGGATTTGGCACTTGCGTCCACTTGCCCCATGCCCTTGCGGGGTCCGTTGTTCACTACCACCACCTGCGGCTGAATCGCTCCCAGAAGCGCGGGCGCCCCGGCTCCATCAAAGGAACCGTGGCGGCCGGTTTGATACAGCGTCACTTTCCCTAGTTTGTTCACCGGGCACGCCAGTTCCATTTCCTTGGCCCAATCGAGATCGATCAGATTCAAGTACTTGAACTTTCCATACGTGAGCAGCACGCCGACTCCGCGAGCGTTCTCGGGCCCGGCCGATGCTTTCTGTTCGGCGTCAGCGCACAGCGGATTAGGACCGCCGCCATTTACCGGTTTCGCGAGCATCTCCTGATTCGAGGACACGATCAGGACCTGGAGTCCTTTGATCGGAATGGTGTCGCCCGGCTTCACGATAGTTCGTTTGCCGGCGGACGCGGTGTGGTAATCGTTCAGCCAGCGCTGGTTCTCCGCTTCAATTACGTCGCCGCGATCGAAGAACCGGCCGATGGGGATCATTTTCGAGAGCGCGGCCAAGCCTCCCACGTGATCGGCGTGGAAGTGGCTGATGACCAGGTAATCGATTTTCTTGAGGCCGGCGTGCTGCGCCATGGCGTAAATGCGCTTGGCGTCGCGGTCGCCGACACTCCAGCCGGTGTCGATCAACAGGGATTCGCCCGCGGGCGAAACGATTAGCGTGGACGCCCCGCCTTCGACATCGATCCAGTACATATTCAGGTGGGCCGGTTGGGCGTTGAGCACGAATGCGAATAGCAAAAGCAGACCGGGACAGAGTGTGCTGTTCTTCATAGTTTTCGCAGGCGCTCGGCGGCGGCTTCTAGGGTTGCGGGCTGTTTGGGAAAGCAGAAGCGGATTAACTGGTTGCCATCCTGGGGGTCGGAAAAGAAGCAGGAGCCGGGCACAGCCGCAATGCCTATATGCTCCACCAGATAGCGGCCGAATGTCATGTCATCTTTGAAGCCAAACCCGGAGATGTCGGTCATGACGTAATAGGCGCCCTGGGGCCGGAAGCAGCGGAACCCGACGGGTGTCAGCATGTCGATCATGGCATCGCGGCGTTCGCGATATTTTTCAGACAGGTCGGTGTAGTATTCGTCGGGCAGCGCAAGCGCGGTTACCCCGGCGATCTGCAAGGGGTGCGCAGCGCCCACGGTCAGGAAGTCGTGGACTTTACGGATCGAATCCGTCAAATCCGGACTGGCCAGCACCCAGCCCACACGCCAACCGGTCACCGAATAAGTCTTGCTCAGGCTATTCACCAGAATGGTCCGGTCACGCATGCCCGGGAGCTGCATCATGGGAATGTGTTCGGCGCCGTCGTAGAGAATGTGTTCGTAGATTTCATCGGTCACCGCCAGGGCGTCGAATTCCTGGCAGAGCTCCGCGATGAAAGTGAGCTCGTCGCGGGTGAAGACACGGCCGGTGGGGTTGTTGGGCGAGTTCAGAATGATGGCCTTGGTGCGCGAGGAAAAAGCCCGGCGGAGCTCGTCGCGGTCGAAGGTCCAATCCGGCGGACGCAGCGCCACCAACTTGCGGGTGCAACCGCACAGCACCGAATCCGGGCCGTAGTTTTCATAGAACGGTTCAAACACCACCAGTTCGTCGCCGGGATTGGTGACGCCGGTGAGCGAGGCGATCATGCCTTCGGTGGCGCCGCAGACCACGGTGATTTCGCGCTCGGGGTCGAAATCGAGCTGGTAGTCGCGGCGATATTTGGCGGCGATGGCGTCGCGAAAGGGCTTGGCTCCCCAAGTGATGGAATATTGATTGATGTCGGCTTCGATAGCTTGGATAGCGGCGCGCTTCAGGATATCAGGAGCGGGGAAGTCGGGATAGCCTTGCGCCAAATTGACGGCGCCGAACTGAAACGCCAGGCGTGTCATCTCGCGAATGACGCTTTCGTTGAGTCCGGCGGCGCGGTCGCTGCGGAAGCGCGGGCGTCTGTTAGCGGGCGCCGGTGGCGCGAGAACTCTTCCTTCGCTGATCGATCCCATTTGAATAGGATACCCGTCTGGCGGGGGCGGCGCTTTTGATAACGGCCGGCTCGGGGGCGGGCGGTTTGGCATTGGCATACAACTGGCGGTAGATATCGGCGTTGCGCAAGACGATTTGAATATACTCTCGGGTCTGCGTAAAGGGCACGGTCTCGACGAACTCGGCGGCCTCGCGGAAATCGCCCCACTTGGACCAGTCTTTCGCGCGGCTCAGTCCTGCGTTATAGGCGGCGAGCGCAGCCTCCCAGCGGCCCGACACGCTATCGGCCACCGACTTGAGATAGAATGCTCCCAACTTTAAGTTCACTTGCGGCTGAAACAGGCTGGCTGTCGAATACGGTTTGATCCGCAACTGGCGGCTCAGCTCGCGGCCGGTGGTGGGCATAATCTGAGTCAGCCCGCGAGCGCTCGAACCCGAGACCGCCTTGGGGTTGAACTCGGATTCCTGGCGCGCCAAGCCGGCCACCAGGAAGGGGTCCAGATCATTCTGGCGGGCGTAACGTTCGAGATCCGCGCGATAGGGCAAAGGGAAGGCCAGCTTCCAGAATTCATCCGGCGCCGAGCTGATAGGCAGATACAAATAATCGGGAGCGTAGCGCTTCAAATAACGGATGGCCTGATCCTGCTGAGACCGGCGGCTGGCCATGACGGCCAGCTCCAGTCCCATGACATGCGGCTGATCTTCATTCTGAGCGGCGTAGCGCAATTCGATTTCGGCCCAATCGTCCAGGCCAGCGGAGGCCAGCAGACGCGCGCGTTCCAGCCGGACTTTGGCCCTGGCGTTGGGCTCGAAATTACGTACCCGGGCGCGGGGACTGAAGGCGACCGTCCGCAGAAATTCGCCCGCGGAGGAAGTGGCTGCGGCGGTGGGAGGCATGGCGGCCATACGTTCGCGCGCGAGGCCGGTGTAAAAGTAATTGGGATATTCACGGAGGATTTCACCGTAGTAGGCGCGAGCGGAAGCGGGATCGTCGGCGCCCTCCGCCAGCCGGCCGAGGAAGTAAAGAGACGCAGACGAATGATCCGAATTGGGGAACAGGCGCAAGTGTTCGCGCAGCATCTCGCCGGCGTCATCTTGACGGCGCAGGTAATGCGCCCAGGTAACCTTCCAGTGGCAGTCGGCGGCACGCGCCTCCTTGGGGAAAGATTCGTAGCAGGCGCGATACAGCGGCTCGTAGGCGTCCACCTGATTTTCCACCAGATAGGAATTGCCCACGGCGAGCAGAGCTTCCAGGCGCCAGGTGGAATCCGGGTGCGAGCGAGCCAATTGGTCGAGCACGCCAGTCATACTGCCACGATCGTTAGCGCGCCGCGCGCACAGCAGGAGGTAGTACAGACGCTCGGCGTCGGCTGACGGAGATTCTACGCTTAGATCCGTGAGATATTTTTCCGCGGCCTTGGTGTCCTTCCCGTTGTATTGGGCTACGCCGATTTTCACCTGGGCGGTGTCACGTTCCTCGCCCGCGAGCCGGGGCAGCAGCGCGGTGAGCTCCTTTTTGGCTTGTGCCGTTTGCCCGGCATCGAGCAATTTGAGTGCGCGCCCCAGCATGGCGTTGCCCATGGCGGGCGGATATTTATCGCCCAGCTGCGATTCGAGATTTGCAGCCAGGGTATCGGCTTCGGCGGCTTCGCTCGATATGGGATAGCCGTAGTAGACCCGCTGCGCGTACACCGCCGCGCTGACCGGGTCGCCCGCAGCCGCGAACGCTTTGGCCAGGGACAGATCGCCTTGCGGCTGCGCGAGCGCCGCATAATATTTGCGCAGCAAGCTGACCGCGGCCGAGTAATTGCCGGTCTGCTGCAACGCCTGTGCGCCTAACAGAGCGGCCCGTCCGATCAGCGGCGAGGTGGGCGATTGCGACCATACGGGTTCGAGCGCCGCCGGCACCGCCGCATAATTTCCAGTACTGAATTCGGCCGAGGCGCGGAACCAGGCGACGTAATCCGCCAGCTTCGGCAACGTTCGGTTGAGATCTTTGAGAATGGCAACGGCCGCGGTTTCGTGCTTGGATTGCAGCGCGGCGACAGCCGACTTGAGTTCGGAGACAGGATCGCCCTGCGCTGCCAGCGAAACCGCAACGCCGGTGAAGGCCAACGTTGCCAACACCGGAACACGCCAGTTCGCGCGAAACCATTCACGCCGGATCATGTTCAAAGGGAATTGTCGCACTGATTGCACCCGGTGGGAAGGGGGGCGGCTTCAGCGCGGGAATTCCGGATGACTACGGACCAGCTCGGCTTGCCATAAATGACGGCGGTCATGGGCGGCAATCAACTCGAAGCGGGCGCCTAACGGCATCCTGACGACCGGGCGCAGGAATGCCGGGAGTGCGTGCATCCGGGTCTTCACGCGCACCAGGTGCAGGCCGGCGGCGCTTCGCGCGAGCTTACGAAGCTCCGCGCAAATCCTGCGGTATTCGGCAAGCGCAGCCTGGGGTTCGGATTCGGCAGGGGGTACGTAATCGTTGGGCGCTGTGAATTTGCGCTTCACCGGCGGTTCCATGCTGGCGATGACTTTTCGGCTCAGAAATCCGTAAGTAAAGGGGCCGGTACCGGTGAGGCGACGGACTCGGCCGGCATCGATTGCTGCGCGTAGAGGAGCGAGGTCTAGTTGATCGACCGTATTGAGGTGCGCCAGACATTGCCCGATCGACCAGCTAGCCGGTGCGGGACGCCAGTTGAATTGCTGGTGCGACAACCCTTGGGCAAGCGATTCCGCGTGGCTCACGTTGGCCTCGATCTCGGTGATTAGAACGGCGAGATCGTTGCCGAGAGCGCTGGTCATAATTTAACGGCGATCAGCAGCCCGGATCAGTTGGCGGGTTCCAGCCTCAGCAGTGCGCCGTCTTCTTCCTCGGTGAGAACGTAAAGCAGTCCGTCGGGACCCTGGCGAACGTCGCGAATGCGCTGATGCAAGTCGAGCAGCAGGGACTCGCGGCGGATCTCTTCCATTTTGGAGTTGAACACCACGCGTTCGAGACGCCCCGTGCCGGGGATCTCGCCCTGGCGCATACCACCCACAAAGATGTTGCCTTTCCAGGCCGGGAAGCGGTCGCCGTTGTAGAACGTCATGCCGGAGAGCGCAATCGACGGCACCCATACCACCAGCGGTTCGGTGATGCCTTCGCGCGATGGCGACTCCGCCAGGCGCGGCCCTTCATAGGTGCGCCCGTAACTCACCAGCGGCCAACCGTAGTTATGTCCCGGCAGGATCAGGTTGATCTCGTCGCCTCCATTCGGTCCGTTCTCGTTGGTGAGGACGGCGCCGGTTTCCGGATGGATGATGAGCCCCAGTTGATCGCGATGTCCCAGAGAATAGATTTCCGGCTTATAGCCGGCGCGTCCGACGAAGGGATTATCGTTAGGGACGGTTCCGTCTTCGCGCAGGCGCAAAACTTTTCCGTAGTCGCTCGCAGGATCCTGAGCCAGGTTGCCGGTAGCGGCGCCGGTGGTCATATAGATCATGCCGTCGCGGCCAAAGGCGATGCGCGAGCCACCGATGACGGTGGTGGGCTCGCCTACAAAGAGGTCATGGACATCTTTGAGGGCGGAGCCATCCAACCGGCCCCGCGCGAGGGCTGTAGCGAACTGGTTGTTTTCGCCCGGCTTGGTGTAGGTGAAGTAGACCAATTTGTTTTCGGCGAACTTGGGATGGAGTACCACGTCGAACAGGCCGGCGTTGCGCAGGTGAACCACTTTGGGCACGCCGGACAAAGGTTGCGGATCGAGTACGCCATCGCGCACCAGGCGGATCTGGCCGCCGCGCTCGCTGATCAGCATGTTGCCACCCGGGAGGAAAGCCAAGCTCCAGGGATGCACCAATCCTCGCGCGACCACCACGACGCGGAGCTTGTGCTGTTCGGCGGTATCGAAAGTAAACGGACCCGCGCCCAAAGCGACGTGAGGCACGCCGATCGGTGGCGGTTGCTGCGCGGCGCCGGGGATGGCTGTCAGGAGCGCTAAAGCAATTATGCAAAAACGGGTGGGCATGGTTTCGATTATATCCAGCGGCGCACGCGAGATCGATAGGCGGCGTACTGGCTGCCGAAAAGCGAGGTAAGCGCGCGTTCTTCGGGTGCGATTTGGAAGCGGTTCATATAAAAAATATAGGCGGGAAGCAGCAGAAAGGGCAGTACGTTCGACAGAAAAATCGCCCAGCCGGTCAGGACGAGAAGCAGGCCGAGATACATCGGGTTGCGAGTCACCGTATAGATGCCCCAACTCACCAATGTTGAGGACGATTGCGGAGTGGTCGGGTTGACCGTGGTTTTGGCTCGCGCGAAGGTCGCGACGCCGGTAATCGCGACGATAACTCCGGCGGCAGCGAGGATGGCGGCGATGAGACTGCGCGCGGGAATGTTGAAATCGAGCACCGGTGCGGCCTGCGAGACCAGCCACATCAGCACTGCCGTAACCAAGGCCACGGCGGGAGGCGGGACCTTCAATTCAAGAGATCGCATACCGCTCAGTCTAGTTGAACGGCAGATAGGCCGCGCCATAGAGGCCTGCGTCGCCGCCGAGCGCGGCGCGTTCAATGCGCGGCGGGTTCTTGCGATAGATGAACGACCGGCGGGAGGCTTCGGCCAGCATGGGTGGTTCGAATAACTCCCAGGCGGCGGTCATGCCGCCACCCAATAAGTACAGCGGGAAATTGAAAGTGTTGATCAGTGAGGCGAGCAGCGTGCCGAGCGCGATGCCCACCGAGTTGAAAATGGCTTGAGCTCGCGGATTGCCGCCTTTGGCGAGATGGAAGACGTCTTCAGAAGATAGATCGTGCCCCAGATTCATCAGGCGGGCCATGGCGGAGACGGCGGTGGCGGAAGCGTATTTCTCGACGCATCCGGTGTTGCCGCAACCGCAGGGATAGCCGTTGGGCGAGATGGTGGTGTGGCCGATTTCACCAGCCATGCCCAGGTAGCCGCGCAAGATATTTCCGTTAACGATAATGCCGCCGCCGATGCCGGTACCGAGCGTGAGCAGGATGAGATCGGTAACGTCGCGGCCGGCTCCCATCCACTTTTCGCCGATCGCGGCGGCATTGGCGTCGTTTTCGAGAATCACCTTGGCGCCCAGACGTTTTTCGATTTCGTCGCGTACCGGATAGTTATCGAATTCGGGAAGATTGGGAGCGCCGACGACGATGCCTTTATCCGCCAAAATGAACCCCGGCACACCGACTCCGACGCCAGCCAGTTTTTCACCGTGCAAACCGGATTGCAGTTTTTCGATGGATAGCACCATGTCGCTGATGACGGCATTGCGTCCGGCCCCGACGGGCGTCGAGCCGGCGATTTTATTCAGCATCTTGCCGTCGCGGCTGATGGCGGCAGCGCGCAGGTTAGTGCCGCCTAGATCCACACCGATTGCGTAATCGCCCATGGCAGCTCCTTTTTCATATTTGGATTTTCGAAAACACGTAGCCGCCGAGAGTCAATACCGCAGCGGTGACCACCGCGAGGACCGCCAGATCCAAAGGCACTCCGAAATGGGTGGCTCCGATGAGCGCATAGCGCAGCCCATCGACGCTGTAGGAAAGCGGGTCGAGGCTGGCGATGATGCTCAAAGCGCGGGGTACGTTGGTTAAAGGAAACAGCGCTCCGGAGAGGAAGAAAATCGGCATCACCAGAAAATTCATGACCAGTTGGAAACCCTGGAAATCGGGCAGCAGACAACCGAGCGCGGTACCTACGCCGGTGAACAGTAACGCTGTCAATATCATGAAGGCGAGCGCTAACGGCAATAACGACAGCGACGATGTGCGGAAGCCCACCGCCAAGCAGATGCCAAACACCACGATCCCCTGGAGCAGCGACACGGTAGCGCCGCCGAGCGTCCGGCCGATCATGATCAGGAGGCGCGGCACGGGAGCGACCAGAGTTTCTTTCAGGAAGCCGAACTGGCGGTCCCAGATCACTTCGATTCCCGAAAAGATCGACGTGAACAAAACCGACATGATAATCACGCCCGGCGCCAGAAACTGGATATAGTTTCCCTGACCGGCGCGTTGAAACATGGAGCCGAAACCAAAGCCGAAGGCGAGCAGAAACAGCAGCGGCTGTCCGAACGAAGCAATGATGCGGGCGCGCGCCCGCGCCGAGCGCTTCAGTTGCCGCAGCCACAGAATGTAAATGACATTCATCGCTGCTTTCTCCGGCCGAAGGCCCGGCTCATACTGCGCATCTGGTCGAGACCGCTGGCTTCCTCCTCGCGGATCGTATTGCCGGTGAGCGCGAGGAAAGCTTGTTCCAGAGAATCGGTAGCGGTCTGCGTCTTGAGCTCCTCGGGAGTGCCCTGCGCGATGATCTTGCCATGGTCGATGATGGCGATGCGGTGTGCGATGCGCTCGGCTTCTTCCATGTAATGCGTGGTGAGGAAAACTGTGACCTGTTCCTCTTGGTTGAGCTTCTTGACGTGGGTCCAGAGCTGGTTGCGGGTTTGGGGATCGAGGCCCAGGGTGGGCTCATCGAGGAAGATAATCTTGGGCGTGTGCAGCAGACTGCGAGCGATCTCCAGGCGGCGCCGCATGCCGCCGGAGAACTGTTTGACCGGGTCTTGGCGGCGATCCCATAGCTCGAACATCTTGAGCAGGCGTTCGATGCGCTCCTGGCGAAGCTTGCGCGGGACGCTATATAAGACACCGTGGAAATCCATGTTCTCGTAAGCGGTGAGTTCATCGTCGACGCTGGGGTCCTGAAACACGATTCCGAATTGCCGGCGCGCGGCGGTTTGGTGGGTGACGGGGTCGAGACCGTCGAGCTCGATGCTGCCGCTGGAGGGCGTGAGCAGCGTGGTGAGCATTTTAATGGTGGTGGTTTTACCGGCGCCGTTGGGTCCGAGGAAAGCGAAGATCTCGCCTTTGGCGACATCGAAGGCGATATTGTCAACGGCGGTGAAATCGCCGAATTTCTTGACCAGTCCCTGGGCGCGGATCATGAAGGGCTCAAGGGCTTAGTGTAATACGTCAGGCTCGGGTAGCGACGCCGCTGCGTTCTGACACGGCGTTGGCGTATTCTTGCACCAGGGAGACTTTTAAATCTTTCCACCCTCAAGGAGAAGTTGTGAAGAAATTGGATACCAAAAATACCCAGAGTCTCAAGCATCGGCTGAAGGCGCCGCTGAACACGCCCACCGACTTGAAGCCGGCGGCCACCAAAGACATCACGGGCGCGCTGAATGCGATCCTGGCGGACGTGTTTGCCCTCTATCTGAAGACCAAGAACTTCCACTGGCACATGAGTGGTCCGCACTTTCGGGACTATCATCTGCTTTTAGACGACCAGGCCGACCAGATCTACGCCATGACCGATCCGATCGCCGAGCGCGTTCGCAAGGTGGGCGGCACCACGCTCCGATCCATCGGCCATATCGCCCGTATCCAGCGCGTGGCCGACAATGATGCCGATTACGTCGAACCGGAAGACATGCTCGCCGAACTGCGCGAGGATAACACTTCGCTTGCCGCACGCTTGCGCGAGACTCACAACGTCTGCGATGAGCATAAAGACATTGCCACTGCCAGCCTGATCGAAGTCTGGATCGACGAAACCGAGCGACGCGCTTGGTTCCTGTTTGAGGCCAGCCGGCGCGGAGATTTCAGCGGGCACTGAGACGCGCTTCGCCGGCGTTAAGATTGGAACAAATGCCAGCGAAACCGTAAGCGGTGCCTGATGTCCGGCCAGAATTCGGTCAGTAGATTGGAGATCGTGTCATTGCCGAGTTGCATTCCATAGCGTTCGACGGCCTCCGAGGCCGACCGGCTATCGGGATAATACCCGGCAGTGATAGCGACAACCGCGGCGTTGCCCGCCACCTCCGAAACATTGAAGCGTATTTTGCCGCTGTCGACGCGGGTAACGACGATGCGCGAGGTGGCGTAGGACACCCGATGCCAGAGGGTTCCGCTTCCCAGCCGCAAGAACCGGGGGTCCTCGTGCAGCAGGCTGGGGAGGATGGCTTCAGTGACGTAGCTGCCGATAATCTGGTCGGCAAACGATCGAGCATAGAATTTAGCAAATCCCGCTATGCCGCCATTATGGGCGAATCCGCCCGCCGCTACCTGCGACTGGATAGCATAGCCTGCTAGCAGGAAATAATTAGGCCAGTCAAAACTGTCGCTGCGTGCGATGTGGTATTTCTCGGCCCTCGTCAGCGGCTTATAGCTCTCCTGAGTTTGGTCGGCACGGTAATTCGGAATAATCCCGAAAAGCCGCTTGGATACGGAATCTGGCGCGGGCGGTGGGGCCTCGACGGGGGCCAGTTCGGAAATTTCGGTGCCCTCGGTAACGGGCTGTTCCTGCGGAAGCGCGGCTGGCTCAAGCACCCAAAGCATAGACATCAGGCCGAGAAGCACGTAAGGGGGCGTGATGCGCTTTGGAATCATACGCGTCTACATGACGACGAAAAACGTCAATCGGCTACACCAATGGGCGATTTTTTTGTTGGTCTGCCGGCCACGGCTGCGTTTCCGCTGAAGTGGTTGCCCGGTAAAGGTTAATCGCGCAGGGGCGTCGCTATGGTCGAAGCCGTCCGGAATAATTCGAGGAATCGATGCTTGGTGGCCTCGGTTTTCGTGCCGGGCTGGTCCAGAAGATGCGCCGCGAAGTCCGCGAAGCTTTTTCCTAATTCCGCGCCAGGATCGATGAGCTTGCCCTGCTGAACCGCCTGATTGACCGCGTGGTAATCATTGGGGAACACGCACACCACGGGCATGCCCAGCACATCCTCCACCTGATTTTTGTCAAACAGCGGCTTCTTGTGCATCCGATTCAGCACCACCGAAACACGTCCGCTGAGACCCAGGTCTTTGAGAAATACCATTTTTTCGCGGGCCAGATGCAGCGATGGAATCTCCGCGGTGCAGATTAATAAGATGCGTTTGGATTCTTGCATCAACTCGAGCGAGTATCTCTCCAGGTTGCCGGAATGATCAAAACACAACACCTGATACATGCGCCGCATAAACTCGACCAGCTGGCTTATCTGTGCGGGATCAATGCGTACGTTGGGATTGAGACGGCCGGCGTGGAGGACGTCCATCCCCTGGACGGAGGTGACCAGTTGCGGCCACAGGTTTTCGTCCATGTCTCTTAATCGCTCGATAGCGTCCGGCACGGAACACTCATTCGTCAGCTTCAGCATGAAGCGCACCATGCCTGAGCTCAGATCGAAATCGGAGAGCAGCACGCGCGTGTTTTTCTGGCGGCCCATGGCCGCACATACGTTGGCGGCAATCGTCGAGGTACCAACGCCGGCCTTCGAAGGTAGGAACGAAAAGACCTGGTTGGTGGATTCGTGGACCACGGGCCGCCGGTCCAGCAGCTCCTTGATATTGGCCAGCGTTTCCATAACCGGCTCGCGCTGAAACGGGTCCATCAAGAATTCGCGCACTCCGGCGCGCATGGATTGTCTGAGCACGTCCGGATCGGCGTGCTCGTCGAAGGCCACGATCTGTACCTGGCTGGCCCGAGCTTCTATCAGCTTGACGATCGCCAGGGCTTTCTCGACGATTGCGAAATCGACGAACAATACGTCGGCCGCGTTCGCTCGCACCGAGCGGATCAGATCGCCCGCTTCCGGGTAGTCGTCCATCTTACGGGTTACGTTTACATGCCCAGTTGCCTCCAGAGCCGTGGTCAACCGGTTGCCTAACTCTTGTTTGGCGGAAATAACAATGCTGCGGAACAGATTCGCCTCCTGAACTCATTGCCGCTTAAGTAAGTAGATCGGCTGGCAGGATTACGATTCGCTCCCGAGGGCAGCGGAAAAAGACCTTAGTGAACCCTAAGGCATTCACCCTGGACGTTTGCCGTGGGTACGGGTCATCCCGCACGGCGGAAACCGGCGGCAACTGCTGACGCAGCAGGCACCCGCGGTTTCGCTTTGGAATCAGGGGCCCTACAGTCGACCTCGCGCGATGCCGATGTCAAGGCATCGTGGTAACTACTGAAGCAGCACAGCGACGGAGGGAACTCCGCAAAAAGAGCGACGCTCGGGTCATCCGCCTACAATTTAACGATCGCATGGGGCATCCCAAGTGGGTGACTGCCGACCTTCTGGATATTTCCGAGGGCGGGATCGCTATTTCGGTTCTGACGCCGTTGGCCGTCGGTTCCAAAGTGGTGGTTCGAGGCAAGCTGGGCGAGAGTTTGAGCGAGGTGGCGAGCGCCGCCACCGTGAAATGGTGCACCGAAAAGATCAACGGCAATCTCCACGCAGGCCTGGAATTCGGGGAGCGCGAGTCCTCCGCGGAGAGCAACCCGGACGTGGGTAATGAGAAAACGCCGGATCAACTGGATTGCTATGAGATCATGCAATTAAGTCCCAACGCCGACGCGGACACGATACAGCGCGTATATCGCATATTGGCGCAGCGTTATCATCCCGATTCACTCGAAACCGGGAACAAGGAAATCTTCCTGAATCTGTGCGAGGCGCATCGAATTCTCAGCGATCCTCAATTGCGCGCCCAATATGACGCGCGCTACCGGGAAACTAAACAGCTGCACTGGAAAATCTTTGACCGCGCCGAGGTGGCAAAGGGACCCGAAGCGGAACAGCGCAAACGACAGGGCATCCTGGAATTGCTGTATGCCAAAACTGCCCAAGACCCTGAACACGCTGAAATGAACGTGTTTGAATTCGAGCAACTCCTAGGCTGTCCTCGCGAGCACCTGGAGTTTGCGCTGTGGTATCTGAAGGGAAAAGGTTACGTGAAACGCGGCGACAACGGGCGATTCAGCCTTACGATTCCGGGATCCGACCAGGTGGAGAGCTTCGCCCAGCCGGGCGAACATCGAAACCTGAAGTTACTGAAACCTGCTACGCCCGCCGATGACTGATCGAATGGCAACAAACACAAAGTGGAGGTGAGCGATGACTGAAATCATGGCCAACGGCCCCTGGATCGTGGCGCAGATGGTTCGGGTGCGAAAATTAGAGGCTGATATTAAGAATCTTCTGGTTGTCCGCAAGACGCCCGCGGCGGAACTCAGCGGGCGAATGGCAGAATTGAAGTTTCAGTTGACGTTACTCGAACTTGCGATTCAGTAACAGGCGCGAGTTTAGGCGGGCTGTGATCGAATCTTCCCCAGCCCATCCGAGCCGCGTTTAGAATCCACCTTCATTTGCGATTTGTGCTGATACATCGCTTCGTCGGCCCGCTGAAGAAGGGTGGTGGGGGTATCGCCTGCCTGCCAGGAGGCAATGCCGCTGGCTGCGCTGATTTGAACCTTGCGCTGCCCGGCTTCGGTAGTCACCAGGTATTCGCCGTCCACCCATTTTTGGATCCGCTCTACGCGGGTAACGGCATCGCGAAAATCAGCATCCAGCAGAACGATGAATTCGTCACCGCCCCACCGTCCTACCATGTCGGTCGTCCGGAAAGCCGTCCGCAGTTCGCCGGCAAACTGCTTCAGTAAATCGTCGCCGGCTTGGTGCCCCAAGGTATCGTTGATGTATTTGAATCCGGTGAGATCGATATAAATGATGGAGAACGGACGGTTCCGGGTGGCCAGTAACGCAAGCTGAAGTTCCAATTTCCGGCGATTCATTAAGCCGGTGAGCGGATCCTGAGAGGCGATACGTTCCACTTCGTCCAAACGGGCTTCGTATACGCTCATTTGCGCGCGTAATCCCGCCACGGAATCCTGGCCGTCTTTAGCCATTTTGGTTACGCAATTCTGCAATTCCGCCACACTGGCGGCCAGCGACTGCCGAATTGCAGTGAGATCGTTCAGCTTCGCAGTGGCTTGCAAGCGTTCCGTCAATTTTCCGAACTGTTTGGCGTAGCGCTGATCGCGGTCGCCCACCTGACTGGCAGCCTGGGCCACCATGGTAAGGATTTCCTTCACTTCATTGGTTTTTTCCTGGTAGAAATGGGCCGCCCGCTCACCCCACGTTTGCAACTCCGCTTCCACGAGTTGCTCGGTTTCTACGATCAAGCTGGCCGAGGCGTCCGCCTTCAGGCGTTGCTTGAGATTCAGCAGACTCTCCCGTAGCTCTTCTCCGGCGGGAGGACACGCCTGCGTCCCAGCTTTCCCGACAGCGACAAACACATCCCCGTAGGATTTCAGAGCGGATCGAAGAACTTCTTCCGCCTGGCGTTCCATTGATTTACGCAGCGATATCATCTTTTAAGTAGATTCCGTGTCTTGATGACACAAGTCGTATGTCGAACAACAAATGTCATTTGTTCTTGTAAGGTATCCGTATCATCGGGCGAAGTAATGGCGCACTTTAGTGAGCCGAGATTGGGGATGCAACCGGGTACGCGAGGCAGTCTTTATAACAGATGGAGATCGCGGCCAGTCATCTCTTTCGGCGGAGTAATGCCGAAGAGCGCAAGAAGCGTCGGTGCGATATCCTGCAGCGCCCCGTTGGCGCGCAGTGGACGCCGAGCCTCATCCACCACAATGAAGGGTACCGGGTTGGTGGTGTGATAGGTGTGCGGGCCGCTGGTCACCGGATTGATCATCATCTCGGCGTTGCCGTGATCGGCCGTGATGATCCAGCGCCCGCCCTTGCGGCGCAGCGCGTCGTAGATCTGTCCCATGCAGGCGTCGACGACCTCCACGGCCTTCACGGTTGGGGCCATTTTGCCCGAGTGGCCTACCATGTCGGCATTGGCGAAGTTCATCACGATCACATCGAAGTCACGCTTTTCGATGGCGCCGGTCACGACGTTGGCGATCCCCGCGGCGCTCATCTCCGGCTTTAGGTCATAGGTGGCAACTTTAGGAGACGGAACCAGTTCTCTTTCTTCACCCGCGTAGGGCTTCTCATTACCACCGTTAAAGAAATAGGTTACATGTGCGTACTTTTCGGTCTCCGCCACCCGCAGGTTCTTCCAGTTCATCTCGGCCATGACATTGGCCAGAATATGGGTGGGCAGCTCCTTCGACAGCACGAAAGCCGCAGTTTGGGATTTGTCGTACTGCGTCATGGTAGTGAAGTGGAGCCTCAGATCCGACGCTGTAAGTGACTGAGTCATCTCGCGTCCGCGATCGGCGCGATAGTTGAAAAAGATACCGGCGTCCTCCGGGCGAATGCGCCCGTTGGGTTCGTTTCGTTCCCCACAGATCACTACCGGCTCGATGAACTCATCGGTCACGCCTTTTTCATAAGAGCGCCTGACGGCGGCGAGCGCATCGCGTGATTGTTCGCCAATTCCGTCGACCATCGCGGCGCGCGCGCGTTCGATTCGGTCCCAGCGCTGGTCGCGATCCATGGCGTAATAGCGTCCGGAAACTGTCGCGATGCGCCCGACGCCGATACGGCGGATCTCGCGCTGCAATTGCTCGATGTAATCCGCGCCGCTTTCGGGAGGCGTGTCGCGGCCATCCATGAAACAGTGAATGGCCACGTCCATCACGCCCTCGCGCTTGGCCATCTCGAGCAACGCATAGAGATGCGTGTTCATCGAATGCACGCCACCGTCGCCCAGCAGGCCCATCAGGTGCAGACGCCGGGTGCGCGCATGCTTCATCGCCGCGAGAAGAGTCGGATCTTTGAAAAATTCGCCGGTCACGATCATGTGATCGATGCGGGTGACATCCATGTGAATGATCCGACCCGCGCCGATGTTCAGATGGCCCACTTCGCTATTGCCCATCTGGCCATCGGGGAGGCCGACGTATGGCCCTGACGTGTGAACCAGCGTATTAGGAAATTCACGCAACAAGCGGTCGTAAATAGGTTTGTGCGCAGCCGCAATGGCATTGCCTTCGGCCGCGCCTGCCGGCGAATAGCCCCAGCCGTCCAGAATGGTAAGAATGACGGGGCGCCCCGACATCCCGGGCACGCTGCTCATTGCCGGAAAGCCTTGCGGCCCGCGTATCGCGCCGCAGTGCCTAACTGTTCTTCAATGCGCAGGAGCTGATTGTACTTGGCGATGCGGTCCGTGCGGCTGGCCGAACCGGTTTTGATTTGCCCGCAACCGGTGGCGACGGCCAAGTCCGCAATGAAGGTGTCTTCGGTTTCGCCCGAACGGTGCGACGTCACGGAGGTGTAGCCGGCGTCCGCGGCCATCCTGATCGCCTCCAGCGTCTCGGTCAGGGTACCGATCTGATTGACCTTGATCAGAATCGAATTGGCGATGCCCTGCTCGATGCCCCGGGCCAGCCGCTCGGTGTTGGTTACGAAGAGATCGTCGCCCACCAGCTGAATCTTGCCGCCAAGCTCGACGGTCATAGCCTTCCAGCCGGCCCAGTCGTCCTCGGCCATGCCGTCTTCTATGGAAACAATGGGATACTGCCGGACCCAATCCGCCCAGAACTTCACCATTTGATCGGAAGTCCGTTCGCTCTTGTCGGATTTCTTGAAGACGTATTTTTTCTTGTCCGGATCGTAGAACTCACTGGCTGCGGGATCGAGTGCGATGCCGATCTGATCGCCCGGCGTGTAGCCGGCGAGCGTAATCGCCTCGAGGACCACTTCGAGAGCCTCTTGATTCGACTTGAGGTTAGGCGCGAAACCGCCTTCGTCGCCCACCGAGGTCGAGTAGCCGCGTTTCTTCAGCACGCCTTTCAATGTGTGAAACACCTCGGCGCCCCAACGCAGCGCCTCGGAAAACTTTTCGGCGCCATACGGAGCGATCATGAACTCCTGCGGGTCGACGGAATTGTCGGCATGCGCGCCGCCGTTGAGGATGTTCATCAGGGGCACCGGCAGCAGGCAGGCATTGACGCCGCCCAGATAGCGGTAAAGCGGAGCATCGTGGGATATGGCCGCGGCGCGCGCTACCGCCATCGAAACGGCCAGAAGCGCATTAGCACCCACGCGGCTTTTGTTGGCGGTGCCGTCGAGGGCGATCATATGCCGGTCGATGACAGCCTGGTGTTCCGCCTCCATACCGAGGAGCGACGGCCCGATCTCATCGGCGATATTGCGGGCGGCGTTGCGCGTGCCCTTGCCGAGGTATCGCGTCTGGTCGCCATCGCGCAGCTCCACGGCTTCATGCTCGCCGGTCGAGGCGCCGGAGGGCACCGCGGCCCTGCCTAGGCTGCCATCAGCTAACTGTACGTCAGCTTCTACCGTCGGATTGCCACGGCTGTCTAAAATTTCTCGTCCTGCAATGCGTGTGATTTCCATAGAGAAGGGACACTCGGCGCGGAGGCTATTTCTCAGCTTAGTGCGAAGGCGGCGGCAGGATCAAGCGAGCGTCTAGCCGGCTGCGCCCTTGCGCTTCGCCTTGGGCATAGGCGCTTGAGCGGCGGCGGGCTTTTTGGGCGGCGATTTCCGGCGTAGCAGACGGTTGACTGAGCGAATCAGGTGGGAAACTTCGTGGGCGCTTTTTTGAATCACCACGTCTGCGCCTGTCGCGGCTTCGTTCAGACCCAGCGTATCCACGTAGCCGGAGACTAGCACGATCGGCAAGTCCGGCGTGTACTTTCGCAGGCGGGCGATAAGGTCGAGGCCATCCATGCGCGGCATCTTGTAATCGGTGACCACCAGGTCGAATTTGTGGGACGCGAATTGTTCGAGCGCGTCCGCGCCGCTGGTCGAGGTGACGATGCGATAGCCCAGTTCCTCGAGCACGCTCTTACGAGCCGCCAAACCGTTAGCATTGTCATCGACTAAGAGAATGCGAGCGCGGAAAATTGAAGACGAAGAATTTCGGGAAATCATGTGCGGGAACATCGCGAATTTAGCAGAGCGCTCGAACCGTGTCAACGGTTTTGTAAGAAACTCAAAACGGAGAAGATTCAGTGCTTGACAATCGCTCCGCTACAATTGCGCCCGAGTTTGTTGCCGTGAGGTTACAGTTGGGTGACAAAGAGGTGATCTATTCCACTTCGCGAGGAGCGGTATATCCCGTCTTAGCTACCACTTTGTACTTGATGGGCTTGCCTTTATCGTCGTTCAGACGTACCGCTTCGTTAGTTTCCGGGTTAACCAGTTCCACTTTGATGCGGCGGACTTTACCGTCGCGCGCCTGATTGGAAGGATTATAGGTCAGTACGTAATTACTGCGCATCGTCTGCGCGATGCTTTGGAAGATTCCGGGAAATTCGCCGTAAAACCGCGGGAAATAGCTCATGCCGCCGGTTTCCGAAGCGAAAGTGCGCAGTTGGTTATCGGCTTGCAGGAAATCCATTCTTTCGATGGGACCCAGGTAACCGGCGGCGTCGGCCATCTCGCGCGCGCTTTGCATCAGGCCAATGGTATAGATCGGCACGCCGGCATCCTGCAGGGCCTTGCGGGCCTTGTCGTAGGTCAGCTTACTGAAAGTGTCGATGCCTGAAGCGATCAGCACAATGGCCTTGCGGCCTTCGATATCCTGCATGCGCTGCGCCGAATCGACCAGCGCATCGTACATATTGGATTCCGAGAAGCCGGCGATCCGCAGGCGAGCCATGGCTTCCGCGGTCTGCTCGCGATCATTGGTGAAGTCCGAGAGAATCTCTTCGCGCAGGTCGTAGGCGATGACGGCCACGTAATCATCTGGCTTTAACGTTTGAACGAAACCATAAGCAGCCGTCAGTGTCTGGAACCAAGCTTCCGAGTAAAAACTTTGAAAGCGGTTGGAGAACTCAATCACCATGCACACAGTCATGGGCGCCTCTCCCAGCGAAAAGCCGGCGATCTGCTGGGGTACGCCGTCCTCGAGGACACGGAAATTCTGCTTGGGGATATTAGGGATGAAGTGGCCCTTATTGTCGAGCACCGCGGTGTCGACAGTCACCGTAATGGCATCGGAGCGGAAGGTGGGCACGCCCGCCGGCAGTTCGCCATCTTTGGGCTTGTTGAATTTCGAAGGAATCTTGGGCTGATCTGGTTCCGCGGCAGGGGCGCCGGTGCTTCCGGGCTTGCGCGGCCGCGCTACGGTAGTGCTCGAATCGGAGTTGGGGCCCTGTTGAGCCTGCATGTGTCCCGCCAAGAACACACCCAGTCCCAGCACGCCCAAAAAAATGGCGATAAGAACCCGTTTAGCCTTCATGCCTAGATTATGACGCAAAAGACGCGCGGAGGGTTGCAAGCCCGGAATCAGTTTTAGTGGATGGTGCGGTCGCGATCCGAGCCCTTTTTGCGCATGTATACCTGAAATTTTTTCTTGGCCCGTTGCAGCTTCCAGGTTTCGTAGGACTCTCTGAGGGAACCGATAGGATCGACGCCACGCATGCGGGGCAGCTTCAAGAAAACGTAGCCGAACAGCATGCCGCCCAGGTGCGCGATGTCGCTTACGGGGCTCGCCGGGTCAAACGAATTGAGGAAGGCGATGGCTCCGATAATCATCACGAAATACTTCATCTTGAGCGGGATGAGGAAGTAGAAGAGCATCTGGCGGTCCGGCCACAATACCGCGGAGGCCAGCAGGATCCCATAGATGGCGCCGGAAGAACCCACGGTGGCTATCTCGGGGTTGCCGAACAGATAGTTACCAACGATCACGCACAACCCGGCGCCGACGCCGCAAAAGAAATAGAACTGTAGGAACCGGCGCGTCCCCCACATCTGCTCGAACTCGGTGCCGAACATCCACAGTGCCAGCATGTTAAACAGGATATGCCCGATCCCCTGATGCAGGAACATGTAGGTGACCAATTGCCATACATATAGGTGGGTCACCACGTCCGCGGGCCGGAGCGCCAGCAGTTCAAACGTTCCCGCCAGGCCGCGGAATAAATAGTGCTGGATCAGAAAAATTGCGACATTCGATATGAGCAGCAGGCGCATTCCCGGCGGAAGCCCGCTCGAAGAAAGATAGCCGCGTGTGTAAGACCGTGTTCCGATTGCCATGCCGGATCTATCGCCAGCATAACATCCGAACGGGCTCGCGGTTGCTATCGCGCAGCAGCAAGCTATTCTGGAAGCTGGAGGCAAGAATCTTGCGAATGAATCTGGTTGTATTAACGTTGCTAGCGGCACCCTTATTTGCGGCCGATCCGCTGGCGAATTTTTACGATAGCCAGTTGAAGGGCGTTGAAAGAGATGTGATGGGCCTGGCGGGCGCCATGCCTGCCGACAAATACAACTTTGCGCCCAGCAATGGCGCCTTCACGGGGGTGCGCACCTTCGCCCAACAGGCCAAACACCTTGCGACGCTAATGTACCAGGTCTCGGCAGTGGCGCTGAATCAGAAGCCGCCGGTGGATATCGGCACGACCGACAATGGTCCGGATCCGGTGCGCACCAAAGAGCAGGTACTCGAATATCTGAAGGGCGCATTCGCATTTGCTCACAAGTCGATTGCAACATTGACGCCGCAGAACCAGATGGAAACTTTAAAGTCGCCGTTTGAGGGCACCATTCCGCGCGTATTCACGGCAAGTTTCGTTACCTCCCACAGCTTCGACCATTACGGGCAGATGGTGGTGTATGCGCGCATGAATGGCGTGGTGCCGCCCGGAAGTCTGCCGGCTCCGGCGCGTTCGGCGAAGAAGTAGCCGCTATTTCGAAATCGTTTCGAGGGACAGCCGATTGGTGCGCGGTCCGAAGATTCCGATGGCCAGCATCACCACGATCATGCTGCCGGCGATCAGCGCGAACACGCCGGGGACGCCGAAGCGATCGAGGAAGAAGGCAATGACGAATGCGCTCAACACCACCGACAGGCGGCTCCACGAATACACGAATCCGACGGCGAGCGCGCGGATGCGGGTAGGATACAGCTCTGCCTGATAGGCGTGGAACGAAAACGAAAGAATGTTATTGGAGACGGTTAGCAGAATTCCCAGGCCGATCAGCAGGGGCGCCAGGGTCATTTGTCCGAAGAGCATGCCGAAGACAGCTACGCCCAGCGCCGCCAGCACGATCTGCCATTTGCGCTCGAACTTGTCGGCGAGCCGGTAAGCCAGCAGCGGGCCGAAGGGCGCCGCGATGGCTATCAGGAAAGTGTATTCCAGGCTGTTGACGATCGAGATCCCACGCTTGATGAGGAACGTCGGAACCCAATTGGAGAATCCATAGAACCCGACAGTCTGGAAAACATTGAACACCACCAGCATCAAGGTGCGCTGGCGATAGGGCGGCCTCCAGATCTCAGCGAAGCTGCCGCGTGGCGGGAAGGTTTCGGTATCGGCCGGGGAGGGAAGCGCGCAACCGGACTCGGTTACGATGCGCACTTCCAACTCCGTGAGGATGGCGTCGGCGTGCGCGAGTTTCCCGTGCTGCGCGAGCCAGCGCGGACTCTCAGGAACACTGCGGCGAATCCACCAGACCAAGACGGCTCCGGCGGCTCCGATCAACACGACCCAACGCCAGCCATCCAGGCCCAAGGGCGAATGCGGGACCAGCAGCCACGCGAGCAAGGCCACTATGGGCACCGAAGAGAACTGAATGGTCTGGTTAAAGGCAAACGCGCGCCCGCGCAATTCCCTGGGGACCAGCTCAGACAGATAAGCGTCGATGGTTACCAACTCCACGCCCACGCCGATGCCGGAAATGAAACGCCACAGGTTCAGTCCAAACACGTCGTTTTGAAATGCCATCATGACGCTCGCCAGGGTGTACCACAGCAGCGAAAACGTGAAGATGGTGCGGCGTCCGAAGCGATCCGCCACGAAACCGAAGAGCGCCGTACCCAGGAACAATCCGGAAAACATCGCCGCGACGAAACTGGCTACGCCGGTGGTGCCGAAAAGGCCTCGGGTGGAGGCCGTCAAGATGCCGCTGCGCACTAAACCCGGTGCGATATAGCCGGTGAAGAACAAATCGTAGAATTCGAAGAATCCGCCGAGCGACAGCAGCGCCACCAGCCGCCAAACGGTGCGCGTGGCCGGTAAGCGGTCCAGTCGAGCGCTGATGGAACCCGCCGCGCCGGCCGTGTGCATAATGGGCGGTTCTTACTCCACCCCGAATGCCAACAGCACATTCCCGGCGATGCCGCCGTTGCGCGGGTAGCCGGAGTTGATGAAAATCATGCCGCCAGAGATCACCGGACCGGCGCCGTCGAGCGAGCCGCCCTTTGCGGAGACTCCGTTGACGGTGGTGAAATCGCTCACAGTATCGAAATCCCACAGCACCTTGCCGTCCTCGGCGTCGAATGCCCGCATATGGCCGTCGAGAGAACCGGAGAACACCACACCGGGGAGCATGGTCACGGCCGCTTCCTGCGCTGGGCTGCAGCCGGGTTTCGGAGGATTACACGCCGCTGGCGGAGCGAACCAGGCTTGCGATCCATCGCCCAGGCGCAGAGCCGTCAAGCCGCCGCCCGCGGCCGGATCGTAATTCGCGTTACCGACCAGCGAAGCCCCGCTCCCGCCGGGTACTTTCATCGAGTCACCGGTGGCGGCGTATACTTTCTGGCCGTCGCTCGCCATGCCCCACTGCACACCTCCGTTCACGCCGCCCTTGCCAACACGCTTCTGCCACAGGATCTTGCCCTTCTGCGCGGGGTCGAGCGCATACACCACCCCGGATTTCTGTCCCGCCACCAGCATCTCTTTTCCCTCCGGTGTATGTACCAGCAGCGCCGAGGAGCCGAAATCGAAATCGGGGCCGGAGTTCGCCGGACAATTGGGCGCGGTCTTATCGGCGCAGGCGGAATTATAAACGTCGGACGGCAGGGTTTGCTGGGACCACACGATTTTGCCGGTCTTGATCTGGAGCGCCACAATGGCGTCGCTGGTTTGGGTCGCCGGGTGCGAATAGTTATCGCCGGTGGTCACGTAGAGCAGGCCGCGTTTGGCATCGATGGTGGCGGCCGACCAGATGCCGGCGCCGGAGGGGCCGTAGGTCGCCGTGCCGAGCTTAGTGGCCCCGGTCTTCTTTGGTGCATCGATCATGTATGACTTCCACACCACCGAGCCGTCGTTCACGCGCAGGGCGGTCAAGCTGCCGCGGAAGGTACAGCACGGATATTGCGGGTCGAGCGATCGCGTTTCCTCCCAGGACGCGGCCGGAATGTATACTACGCCGTCGTGCTCGACAGGCGAACCGGTAAGGCGGGTGGCCTCGTGATCCTCGACGCGTTTGCGCCAGAGCGGTTTGCCGGTTAGCGCATCGAGCGAATACACCCAGCCGATCTGATCGCCGAAAATCAGCGAAGTTCGCTGACCGTTGGGAACCGCCAGAATTGCCATACGCTCCGGGCCGTTGGCTTGAAATACCCAATGAGTGCAGCCGGTCCTGGCATCGAGTGCATAGACGCTTCCGCTGGCGCTGCCGGTGAAAACCGTGCCATTGAACACCGTCGGCGCGGCGAAGGCGGTAATGTCACCGGGGAATCCGAAGGCCCATTTGAGCTTCAGGTTGCGCATCTGGCCGATATTGATGCCGGCCTTTTCCGTGGGCACGTAACGCGCATTGTCGAGCGCCGGGCTCCAGCCATTCCAGTTGCTCGCGGCCGAGCCGGAAATGGGCGCCTTACCGGCGGGGCAGGTGTTCGCGAGTGCCGGCGCTTCGCCGCCGGCGACTCCCAGGAAATTGGCGACGGCTTCACGTTCGTCGCGCTTCAGCGCATAGGCGATGTTCATCATCAAGCCAAAGTCGAGCGTCCGCAGGATCCTGGTGGAGGGCAATTTCCGTAAGGCATCGCGCGGAGGAATGCGCGGCGTATTCTGGTCATGACATCCGGCGCAGTGCGCCTTGTAGATATCTTCGCCGGAGGGAGCGGCGGCAGCACAGGCTGCGAGAAGCAGGACGAGGAAGGCGATATACAGGTATTTCATGGCGTTGAGTACTAGTGTAATGCGATAATCCGGACATGCGGCAACTCCTGCTGATCCTGCTGGTATCGCTGCCGGTACTAGCCGCGGATGTCACCAAACTGAAGATTGTGGTTACCAACGATCTTGGCAAGCCGCTCGACCGGGCGGATGTCATCGTGCGTTTCGGCGGACGTTCGGTGGCGAAATTGGGGAAGCTGGTGCATACCACGTGGGAGATGCGGTCGAGCCAGCAGGGCGTCGCCGAGATTCCCGAAATGCCTAAAGGCAAGATCCGGGTGCAGGTGATCGCCAAGGGTTACCAGACCTTCGGGCGGACGTTCGATGTCAACGAAGATGAGCGCACGATCGAAGTGCAGCTGAATCCTCCACAGCCGCAGTACTCAACCCATTGACAGTTTACTGATAGTGCACCTGGCGACCGCCGCTCAGCAGATCGAGCACCAGTTTGCCATCGGCTTGCGTGGCGCCCTCGCCCGAGTAGTTGTCGCTGCCCTGCGTCAGTTCCAGACCGGAAAGTTTCCACTTGGGGCCGGCGGCGGTCATACTCATCTGGAAGCGCCCGGCGACGCGCCGGAATTCGGCGTCCGGGGAAAAAGTGATGGAGCGCCCGCGCAGAGTTCCTTCCGCTTTGACGCTGGCGAGCAACGCCGCGCCGCTTCCGGCGGCGGTCACGCTGCCCTTGAAATCCAGCTTGCCGCCTTTGTAGGCCAGGTCCTCGATCTTGCCCTCGAAACGATATGCCGGCACACGTCCCAAGAGGTCCACCCGCAGGTCACCGGTGAGCGCAGCGTCGGCGATCTTTCCCTGGATCCCGGAAACTTTGACCGCCGCGCCATTCCAGGCCACGCGAGCAGTGTTCACGCTGAATTGCGCATCCGCCACTGTTAAAGCCTCAATGGAAACGGTGCCTTCGGCATTACGATCGGTGAGCCATTGGGGAGTGGCGCCAGCCGCACCCAGACGCAGAGTCCGCGCGAGCAGACCACCTTCGCGGGAAGTGGTCGGCTGAAACAGGCGCTCAATTTCGTCCCAGTCGGCCTCGGGGATGTCCAGCCGGAATCGCTGGGGATGGGCCGCATCTGCGCCCCAACGATATTCGCCCGTGAACGCGATGTCGCCTAGCTTGGCGCGGATACGGGTCACCGCTATTTGCTCGGCGTCCTGCTCCAGGCTGATATTGACCGACGCCGACTGGATCTGCACCGGATCGATGACGCCATCGACAGTGAGCCGCGTGTTCTGCACCTCAAAGTCGCCGGACCAGCCTCCGTCGGCTGAGAGCGGCGGCTGGGTATAAATCGGCTTCGCATAAGGCCTGGCATAGGTCAATGCGCCGCGCCACGTGCCATTCGCAAGACGATCGAGCAGCGGGATGGCGCCCGCGCCGAGTGCGCCCACGGCACGCAGGTCCCCCAGGTTCATCCGGCGCGTGGCGATCTTGACCTCGATCCCGCCGCCTTCCCCAGCCTGATAGGTGGCGCCGACGTCGGCCGATTCCTGCTCGCCAATGGCGACTGTATTGGGTCCGGCGACAATGGTTTTGCCTTTCAGTAAAACGGTCGCGGTGGCGATTTTCAGGGGCGCCACGTCAGGGATGGTTACGACGGCGTCGCGCACCTCAAGATTGCCGCCGAGCCCCTCCGTATTCCGATAGCTGACGGTGCCGGCAACCACACCTTCGGCGGTCATTTTCTCGGGCAGCGGCGCGCCCAGTTTGCGAGCCATATCCACGGCCGAACCCAGCGATGCATCCCGGAAATCCGCCGAGACTTGCCACTGCGGCGTGGTCAGCAGATCGCGCGTGATGACGTGCAGCCGGGTATTCAGGCCCAGGGGCGAAGTGGAATCGAGCTGCAATGTTTGGCCGGCCAGATCCAGTTTCCCCTGATAGCCTACGCGCCACTCACCGGCGCCTTCAAATTGCAGAATGCCCTTGACATCGATACTCGCGGGCGATCCGGAGAGTTGTGCGTCGAGCGATACCACGCCGTTGAGCCCCATGCCGCCGCTGTCGAACAGGCGCGCGACGGCATCGAGGGCGCTCGGTTCCAATTCCACTCTGAGATTGAGTTGCTGGCCCGACGCCGAAGGCGCCGCGGTACCGCGCACGTAGAAGTGGCCGAAGTTCTGAGCGGCTTGATCGGTGCGCGCGGGAACTCCGGAGAAGCGCAATTCCACTGCGCCGCCGCCGGCGGGCGATACGTCGAGGTCGGTGTCGTCGAAATACAGGACAGACTTGGTCTGGGCGAACTTGAAGTTGACGCGTCCGCCGCGCATTTTTATGGACGGCAAAACGGCCGGCAGCGCTGGCAAAGCGGTGGCACGGCCCAGCACACTGGCCCCGGCGGTCTGATTTAGCAGCATCTGGAAGTTCCAGGGCGCGTTGTCCGGTTTCACCAGATTGAACGTAGCGTCGTTCAGGTTGAGGCTTGAAAGCTCGAGGCGCCCGCGCAGCAATGCCAGCAGATCGATGCGGGCATCTAGCGTATTGGCGTAAGCGAAGGGTTCTATCCCAGCGCGGCTGTCCTCGTGGATGGTAACGCCGTCGAGCGAAGCGCCGGGACCGGAAAATAGCGTGAGCGAAACGCGGTCGACCTCAACCTTCCGGCCGAGCCCGCGCTCCAGGGCGCGTTCCAGCGGAGCTTTCAGAAACTCGACAGGCGCATACGGCAGCGCGGCGCCGATTACGGCAATCGCGAGGATGACGATGATTCCCGTTCGCAGGATCGCGGAGCGCTTCATTTCGCGGCCTCCGACAGACGGCGGTAGGCTTCTCGATCGTCGATGTCGGTCAAGATGCCGGGATCGTCTACGTCCACGTAAACTGTTTGCGTCACATGGCCGTGAATCACTTCGCGAGCCTGCGCCGTGAGGGGCAACTTGCTCAGCTCCTCCGCGATGGCGCGCGTTGCAAAAACCGGGTGCCCCCGTTTTCCCCCAAAGCGGGGTATCACCAGCAGCGTTGAGGCTTCGCGCCTACGGAACTCGACCGCCAGGCGCTCGACGGTGGCGATCTCGACGGCGGGCGAGTCGACCGGCGTAAACAAGAATCCCTCGGCGTCGGCCGGCAATGCCGTAAGCGCGGTTTGTAAAGAGCTCAATTGCCCGCATTCGGGAGCCGGATTGACCACAATCGTGGCTGGGCCGTTTGCGATTCGGGTGCGGATTGCAGCGGCGTGATAGCCCAGCACCACGATCACGGGATCGCCCGCGGCGGAAAGAACGCGCACCAGTCTTTCAATAAAAGTTTCACCGCGGTAATCGAGCAGAGCCTTGGGACTGCCCATGCGGCTGGAAGCTCCGGCCGCCAGGATAATACCGGCGATCACTTCAATAGCGCCCGCAGATGGTCGTGGGCGAAAACGGATTTCGAAAGCGAGCGCCACTCCACTTTCGGCGTACGTCGCATGGCGATCATTTCAGCAACCACTGAAATGGCGATCTCTTCCGGTGACTCGGCACCGATTTCGAGGCCCATCGGCGCGAAGATTTTCTCGAACAGGTCTCGCGGAAGGCCTTCTTTTTCGAGCTCCTTGACCACCGCGATGGTCTTGCGCTTGCTGCCGATCATGGCGACATATTTTGCGGGAGTTTCGACGGCCCAGCGCAGCACGCGCATATCGTCGCGATGGCCGCGGGTCACGATGATCACGTAGCTGGTGGAGGTGATGGCCAGCTGGGGAAAAACGCTTTCATATTCTTCGGCGTAGATTTGGTCGGCCTCGGGGAAGCGTTCTTTATTCGCGAAGGCCTCGCGATCATCGATGATGACGGTGGCGAAGCCAGCCAGATTGGCGACCTTCGAAAGGCTCTTTGACACGTGTCCGCCGCCGAAAATGAAGGCTCGCGGCTGCGGCATCACCGGCTCGACGAAGATGTTCAATTGGCCCCCGCAGATCAGGCCGTTGTCATAGGCGGCATCTTCGCCCAGGCTGAAGTTCAGGTGGCGGGGCTTGTCGGTTTCGATCACCTCGCGAGCCGCGGTCCAGACTTCGGCTTCGACGCAGCCCCCGCCGACGGTACCCACCATGGAGCCATCCTCGCGCACCAGCAGTTTGGCGCTTTCATAGCTGGGGATGGAGCCGTTAACCTGTACGATGGTGGCTACAGCGCACTTCTGGCCCAAGCGGCGAAGACGCACGATTTCATCGTAGATATCCACTCGGTTCAATTATATATTGGCGCAAGGCAAATCGAGTAGTTGACGGCGGATTTGAACGCCAGATAGACTCCAGGAGTAGCGAACGCCGATACCGAAACCCGGTGATTGTGACGGCTTCGAGTATCGCGATCTTTACTTCGCTTCATCCGATTGAACCTGTTGCACCGTAAGTTGGGAGGCATGCGTGAAGGGCATTAGGACCATGAGTGTATTGGCGATGCTGGCGTCGCTGTCCATCAAGGCGGTAGCCGGCCCCCCGTTTCAAACTGACGATCCGCAGCCGATTGACTTCCGCAACTATGAGTTCTACACGTTCGCGGCGTCGGATGGCACTGCGGCCGAAACCGATATCGTGACGCCCGGCTTCGAATTCAATTGGGGAGCGCTTCCTAATGTCCACCTGCATATGATTGTTCCTGCCGCGGGGATTCTGCCGGCCGATGAGCCGCGGGCCTTCGGCTTAGGAGACATCGAGCTCGGAATCAAACTCCGTTTTGTCCAGGAAGGTAAGCACCGGCCGATGCTTGGCACCTTCACCATGTTTGAGATACCGACGGGCAACGCGGCTAAAGGTTTGGGCTTGGGCAAAACCTGGTATAAGGTGCCGCTGTGGGCACAAAAAAGTTTCGGTCCGTGGACCACCTATGGCGGAGGAGGAGTGACGCTGGTGAACGCGCCCGGCTATCGTGACTATCCGTTTGCGGGCTGGCTGTTGCAGCGGGATTTCGGCAAAAAAGTAACCCTCGGAGCCGAAGTCTTTTATCACGGGCCCGAGGGGCCGGCTACCCCGCTCTCCAGACCGGCCACGCTGGTGGATGTCGGCGGATATTACAAATTCCGCGATCCTGGTTTTCAGTTGCTGTTCTGTTACGGCCATAGCGCCATTGGCCTCAGCGAAAACTATGCCTACCTGGGGCTGTATTGGACCTGGGGTAAGAAGAAGGCGGATGGCGACAAACCCGACGCTCCTGCCGGCGCGGCGTTTAACGGGATGCATCCCGGGCTTATGGGCGCCTTATAGAGATTGTCGATCCGCGCCCCTTAGTCGCCATCCCTGTGAAGACCTTAGAATTTGGCTAAAGGATTCCTTCCTGCGACCCGGTCAATGCTCGGTCGATAAGCTTCTTGAGCAGGAAAAAGGAGCGCAGTATCCGTGTATCGGAGCATTGTCATATCGCCAGACGCAGAGTTGAGTCAGGAACTCATCCTGGCGCTCGAAGCCAGCGGAAGGATAGAGATTGTCAGAACCCTGGACCACTATCCTACTGAGGTCGAGCTGATCCGGTCGGTGCGGGCTCTCGCGGCTGCCATTCTGTTTGTGAATTTTCAGTCGTTGAAAAAGGGTCTGGAAATTGTCCAAATCCTGGAGTCGGGGGGAATCCCGCTGCAGGTTGTGGGCTTCGACCGGAAACTGGACCCGGCGGTGCTTCGCGCAACCATGCGGGCTGGAGTCCGCGAATTCCTGACAGAGCCGTTTGAGGTGCGGGTGGTGCTTGAAACGCTAGCGAGCATCAAGACTCTGCTCGACCGGCAACCCGCGGTTTATGGAGCCGCCAATCACCTGTTTTCGTTCCTGCCTTCAAAGGCGGGCGTGGGCACATCGACAATCGCGGCCAACGTAAGCGCGGCGCTGGCTCGGCGGCCGAATACGCATGTGCTGCTTGCGGATTTCGACTTGAGCTGTGGCATGCTGCGCTTCATGCTCAAGCTGACCAACGAGTTCTCCGTGTCGGACGCCATCGAACGCGCCGGCGACATGGACGAAAACCTGTGGCCGCCATTGGTGACCAAGATCCAGGGGATGGATGTGCTGCACGCGGGCCGTCTCAATCCGAACTATCGGATTGAGGCCACGCAGGTTCGCAGTCTGGTCGCGTTCATGCGCCGGACTTACGAGGTGCTGTGCTTCGATCTTTCCGGGAATCTGGAGAAATATTCGCTCGAATTGATGCAGGAATCCAACCGGATTCTGCTGGTGTGCACGGGCGAAATTCCATCGCTGCATCTGGCTCGTGAGAAACTGGCGTTTCTCAAGGAAGAGGGTTTGAGCGCGCGAGTGTCGGTGGTGCTCAACCGCGTGCCCAAGCATCCGCTGTTTTCGAAAAATCAAGTCGAGGACTTGCTGGGCTTGCCGGTGGCATGCGTGTTTGCCAACGATTACCAGGCCGTGAATCGGGCCGTCGAAGGCGGCAAGCTGCTCGAAGCGGATAGCGATTTGGGAAAGAGCTTTACGGAGTTCGCGGCGCAATTGACGGATCAGCCCGGTTCCGGCTCGGAACCTGCGAAACGCCGGTTTCTGGAGTTCCTGCGGCCGGCGGCGACGATTGCAGCGCCGGGACGAGACTAGCGAAGCAAGCACGGTTTGAGATCCACCACTGCGCTATCGTGGGACAGATGGAGGCAGTGTTCGGGTGGGTCGCGACGTACGGCTACGAGGCGCTGTTTGGACTCCTGATCTTCGGCATTGTGGGATTGCCGATCCCGGACGAGACCCTGCTAGTGTTCTGCGGTTATCTGATTTTTAAAGGTAAGCTGAACGCCACGGAGACTTATGTGGCGGCGCTGGCGGGCAGCTGCTGCGGGATTACGGTCAGCTACTTCATCGGGCGGACGGCGGGCCTTGGTGTGGTGCACCGCTTCGGTAAGTATCTCCATGTGAACGAGCGGCAGCTGCAGCGGGTTCACCGCTGGTTTGATCATAGCGGCCATTGGGCGTTGTTCGGCGGCTATTACATCGCGGGAGTGCGCCACTTCACGGCCATTATCGCGGGTGCCTCCAAGCTGGAATTCCACACCTTCGCCGTGTTTGCGTGGTCGGGTGCGGCCACCTGGGTGGCGGTGTTCCTGACGCTCGGTTATATGCTCGGCGAACAATGGCGGACCGTGGCCGAACTGGTGCATCGCTATCTGCTGTACTTCTCCGGCTTGGTGATCGGGCTGTCGGTGCTATTGCTGGTATGGCGACGGCGGGCGAAGGGCCGAGACTCCTGACTCCTTCCCTGAGACGGAATCTTAGCGCCTGTAAGGTTCCTAGGTGTCTCCGGTAGGGTGAGTGCCTGACGGGCATATCTAGAAGATGCGTGTAGATTAGATGCATGTTCCACTGGATTTGCCCGGAGTGTGGCCGCGAAATCGCTCCCACGGTACGGGAGTGCTCGGTTTGCGATCCGGTTGCAGCCACAGTGGAAAATGCGCTCGCGGGTGAAGTGGAAGCGCCCGCGCGCGCATCGAAGGAAGAGTCCGGGCCTGCCATGAGCATGGAATTGCCGGTGCTTGAATCGGCGGCCGTTGAGGTTGCACCCGTTCCGGCGATTCTGCCGAAGAGTGACACGTTTTCAGTGCCGGCGGCCCGGTTCGACGCACGCTCGCCGCGGTTAGCCCAGGGCTTCGATTCCGCACTTCCACAATTTGGGATATGGGCCGCCGGCGTCGACCCCCTGGATCATCTCTCCGCCATGCTGGACTCACTGGAGCCGGAGCCGCCGCTATCGCGCGATCCACTGCCACTTCCTCCGCCAGTGCTGCCGACGGCGCCCCTATCGCTGCATGCTTGTATAGCGGAACTCCAGCCGATTGAGGCTAGGGCGAGCTTTCCGTTGGCACTTCTCGAGCCAGCGCAAATGGTATCGGAATCGCCCTCGCTGACTTTGGGTACACGCCTCCCTCTGGAGTTTGTGGGGCAGGCGACCTCGCGGCCGTTGGGCGCGAAGCTATTGTCGTTGCAAGGGCCTCCGCTGGAGCCAGTCCGGCCGAAAACGTCACCGCTGGAACTGGCACCACCGATGGCGCCACTGGGCAAGTATTCGCCTTTGGCGGGGCGGCCGCTGCGGCCCGCCGTCCCGGAGACACAGATTCTCAAAAAGGATTGCGCACCCCGCGTCACTCTACCGGGACCAATGCTGACCCACCGCCTGGTGAAATTCGCCGACCGGGAGCTCAACCCAATCGCACCCGCGATGCTGGGCGTGAAAAAGCGCCTGATTCCCGGTTGGATGGTGAGCGCATTGATTATTGGAACTTTATTAGGAGCAGGGTTTACCAGCGTGATGTCGCTGGTACGTTCCGCCGACGGCAAACAGCCATCGGTGACCGAAGCGGCCGCGCCCGTTGTGCCTAGCGTGCCTGCATCGCCGGTTGCCCAGCCCATTGAGGTGACGGGCTTCCGCATTCAAATGGATCCGGGAAAGAAATCCGCAATCGAATATCTAGTGGTGAACCATTCTGCGTCGCGCGTGACGGGCGTCACGGTGAATGTGATGCTGTACGCGACGGATGCCAAGGCGGGACAACCGCCGCTCTGTAAGTTCCAATTCGCGGCGCCCGACCTGGGTCCTTTCCAATCGAAAGACATGACGAGCGCTATCGATCCGGTGACTCGGCCCGTGGCGCTGCCGGATTGGCAGAACCTGCGGGCTGCGGTCGACATCGCGCAATAGTTAGTACAGCGCTTTCCACAGCAACAGTGCAACGCCTGCCAAGAAGCCCAGCGCGGCCTGGTACTCGCGGTTATGCCGGTACAAAGCCCAACTAAAGTGTTGCGGCGTTTTCTGGCGCGGCGGGCGGGGAATCAGTTGGGGTACGCGGCGGGTATAGCCGGCGTAGGCGGGGAACAAGCGCGCCAGATGCTGTTCCTCCAGATCAACGACCGGCAAATAAATCAATGCGAATACGGCGGCGAACAAGGCTCCCAGCTCCCAACGGCGCGATGCGATTACAAATCCCGCGGCGGCGGTGAGCGTTCCCAAATATAGCGGGTTGCGCACCCAGGCATAGGGGCCGCTGTCGGTCAGGGTGCTGTCCTTTTGGAGATGGCCGGCAGCCCAACCCCGCAGGGCCAAGCCCAGAAGGGAGACGGGGAGTCCGGCGGCGAGCGACGCGAGCGTAGGCGCGGAGAGCCACAGGAACGCGGCCACCAAAACGAATCCGCAGGGCACGCGGAGCTTGGCGACGGCGTCGGCGTAAGGCTTCGAAAAACTCACGCCGGGCAACCCGCGGATTTACCTTCGAGAATGCCGGCGAGTGCGTCGGCTACCATGCGCGGCGAGATGGCGAGCATGCTGGGGTGCGGCGCTGAGCGGCGGGAGTAATCATCGACGACGCCGGCGATACGCAGCGCGCGGATCGTTCCCCCGTAGGGGCCGTGGCGCGCGGGGTTAGTGGGCCCGAAGATGGCGATGCCAGGTTTAGACAACGCCGCCGCTAGGTGGAGCGGACCGCTATCGACACCGATTACGGCGTGTGCGCGGCGCGTGGCGTCGATGAGTCCGGGAAGTCCAGAAAGGTGGACGTGGGCGCCGCGGATTTGTTCGAGCGTGGGCGCGGCGTCCGGAGGCCCGTTCACCACCAGCGGCAGATCGAGCAATGCGCTCAGCTGCGACCAGTATTCAAGCGGCCACTGCTTCGCGCCCCATCCCGCCAGGGGACATGCGAGTACAAACCTGCCGGCGGGCAGCGGCGCTTCAGGCGCGCCGGCCGGAAGCGGAAAGGTGCGCAGGAGATGCCGCGCGCCCAGACCTGAGGCCAGCTCCAGGTTGCGCTCGATGGCGTGTTCGGCGCGGGTTACGATTTCAGAAGAATAGAACAAGGCAGCGGGGCGCTCGCGGACCCGCTTGCGGTCGAAGCCGGCCAGACGAACGGGTTTGGTGGCGGCGGCGAGCGCGGCGGATTGGATCAGCCCTTGGAAATCCACCGCAAGATCGAAATGGCGGGCGCGCAAGCGGCGGGCTTGGGTGAACGAGACTGCCACTGACCGCTCCACGGGAATAATTTCGTCCACGTAAGGATTGCCTTCGAGCAGCGGCGCCCAGCGCGGGCGAATCAACCATGTTACGCGGCTGTGCGGAATGCTGTGCTTGATGCTGGCGACGGCCGGCAGGGTATGGATCACGTCGCCCATGGAACTGAGGCGGACAATCAAAATGCGAAATTCAGCGTCGCTCGATTCACCCATCGGGTTCAGGACGTGGCCCGCTGCCGGGCGTGCACATGATCGATCAACTTGGTGAGGACTTGGGCATGCTCGTCTTCGAGATGGATTTCAGACGGCAGGCCGTTGGGCGCAGCGCATACGTAATCGACTATCGACAATCCGGCGATCAACTGGGCGCGGGCCAGGGCCGGGAGGATCGGTTCAGGCGGATTGGCGACGAGCACCAGCAGCGGCCCGCCTTCGCGTTTCAATACCGCCAGACGTTCGGCGTGGGAGGCGATCATGGGATCGAAATAACCGCTCACCACGGTGGCGCCGGCTTGGGCGATGCGGGCGGCGTAGGCCGCATCAATGATTTTGGTTCGAGTGTCCAAGGTTCTATTTCAACACGAAAAAGAGGAACGGAGCCGGTTGACAGTCCGGCAATAATCAGGCTCGGTCGCCGCTTTTCGCCAGGAGATCGAAGGCGGCCGTGGAAACGCGTTCGGCGCTGACGCGGGTCATGCAACGGTGATCGATAGGGCATTCTCGCTTGAGGCAGGGGCTGCAATCAACCGGTTCGCGGACGACGCGCGCCAAGGGGCCGGTGGGGCCGGTGCCCAGATCATCAGTGGCTCCGAAGATGGCGACGGTGGGCACACCCAGCGCGGATGCAATATGCATGCCGCCCGAGTCATTCGTAAGATAGACGCGGCAGGCGGCGGCTAGGTCGATGTATTCGCCCAAGCTAGTTTCGCCCGCGAAATTGTGGACCGGAACCGCAATGGCAGAGGCGATGGCAGCGCACAATTCACGTTCGCTTTTCGATCCGAAGATCGCCACCGACCCTCCGAGCTCACGAGCGACACGGGTGGCGGCTTCGGCGAAACGTTCCGGCAGCCAGCGTTTGGCGGTGCCGTAGGCCGCGCCCGGGCTCATGCCAACCACGGTGTTGACCATGCCCAGTTTATGAAATCGCGCAATACCGGCAGAGCGCGCTTCAGGCGCGCCCTCCAGGCGAATGCGGTCATTTTCGGGCAGCGTATCCAGAATGCCGGCGCGGTGGAGGAGCTCCAGATAATAGAAACGTTCGTGGCGCGGAATTTCACCTCGGCGAGGCACGGGGATGGCGCGTGTCAGTAGCAGGCTACGGCCGTCGCGCGCGTAGCCGATGCGTTCTGGAATGCCGGCGAGCCGGGCGACCGCGGCGGCTTCGAAGGCGTTCTGCAGGAGAATGGCGCAGTCGAAGTTTTCACGGGCGAGGGCGCGACCGGCCTTCCACTTCTCGGCCAAGGTCGCGGGAGTGTAGGGGATCATGCGGTCACAAAAGGGCTCACGGTGATAAAGATCGGCAACCCACGGCTTGGCCAGAATTGCGATTTCGGCGCCGGGAAATCGCTGGCGCAGCGCGCGCAAAGCGGGCAGGGACATGACCGCGTCGCCCACCCAATTGGTGGCGCGGACCAGGATGCGATTGTAGGACACTTCTCTTAAGAGTAACGGTAAGCTGAAGACATGCGCGACATGCTGCTAGTAGTGGCGGGGCTGAGCGGCGTTTACGCGGAGTTCATTTGGCCCTGCAAGGTGATTCCCGGCGCGGCCGGCGGCGTGGTGTTAATGCTGGGCATCGCTCGGATGATGAAGGGGCCGGTGGATCTACGCGCCGTGGTGCTGCTGGGCACTCCCTTTGCGCTGCTGACGATGGCTTTGCTGGCCATTGCCTGGCGCGCACGGCGGAACAAAACAACGGCCTGAGCCAACGGCGCGAGCCTTTTCGCCGGCGAGAAGCATGATACGCTCGATTCTCAGTTTACGTATGACGAATGGCGAACTGGTGGAGCACCGGGGTGGCGCGGCGATCAATCCGCCGGCGCCGGCAGGCGGCGTTAACGGGCGGGTTCAAAACGCAGGAGTCGGACTCGTCCATCGTCATAGCGGTCGGGCAGGAGGGGCGGTGTGGTCTAGAAAACGGATTTTCTGGATCAGCACGGTTCCCTCCGGGATGTTTTCGACGGCGACTGTGGTTTCTTCCTCGACCCAATGTTCGACGTCGGGATGGCGCACGACGTCTTGCGAAAAGGAAACGCTGGGCAGCAGCAGCGAAATATAATGGATCTACGTGGACAAGACTGTTCAATAATTTAGAACCGTCATGGGGTGGATGCAAGCGGCTTGTGACTGTAGAATGTGGGCATGGTAAAAGTGCTCGTGTTCAGTTTGCTGGGCGCGATGACGGCGTTCGGGCAGAGGGTCACCATCGAATTCGATCAGGCTGCGGATTTCGCGAAGTATAAAACTTTCGCCATTCGCGACGGCCAGTTGAACAGCAGAAACCCGGCGCTCAACAGCGAACTGGTGAAAAAGCGCATCGACGCCGACATCGAACGTTACTTGACGGCGCGGGGTCTGGAGGCGACTTCAGGGCGAGCGGATCTTAACGTGCGCTATCGGTTTGGATCGGCGCGCAAGGCCGAAATCGAGCGATATCCGGCGGGGTGGCGCGGGCTGGGAACGCGTGTGGTAAGGGTGCCCTATACCGAAGGCACGCTGGTGATCGATCTGCGCGACCCGGCTACGCGATCTTTGGTGTGGCGCGGCATCGCAAGTGAGGAAAAGAACGACGCTAACAAGATTGAAGGCAAGCTGGACGACATGGTTCGGAAGGCGATCGAAAAGTATCCACCTAAACCGAAGTAGCCCTGGCGGCGCGGTTACGCCTTGCGAGGGAACATGTCGAACGGCTCGAACTCACCGTTCAGAAGCTCGCGCGTATCGCGGTGGCCGAGCCAGCCGGCGATCATAGTGGCGTAGACCCGGCGGAAATCGGTGGTGTGGAGCAAATTGTCGCCCGGATCCAGTTTCGTAAGGCTGGGGACTTGGCCGTAGTGTCCTCCCTTCACCTGGTTGCCGGCGACGAACATCAGATTGGCGGCGCCGTGATCGGTGCCGAGGCTCACGTTTTCAGGAACGCGGCGGCCGAATTCGGAGAACGCCATGATTACCACGTCGTCGGCGCGGCCGATTCGCTTCAGATCTTGGAGGAACGCGGAGAGAGCATCGGACGCATAGGTTAGAAGCCGTTGGTGGACATCGTTTTGGAACACATGGGTGTCAAAGGCGTTATTGCGGTAGGCGGTGTAATAGAGACGCGTGGGCATACCGGCTTCGATGAGCGCGGCTACCTTGGGGAGGTCCAGGCCGACGATTCCGTAGTCGACTGGAGAATGATATTTCGACCAGGCTTCTTGCACTAGCGTCGAGGCATCCTTGGCGCTGCGGGCGGTATCGAGAAGAAACTTGCGCGAGGAATTGTCGACTTTGCCG
>Ga0105240_10001700_pt1 | contig 37236 bp, 48 predicted proteins | sample KBSC54metaG_FD_80426 | JGI IMG/M metagenome (GOLD analysis project Ga0105240, IMG submission 80426) | Corn rhizosphere microbial communities from Kellogg Biological Station, Michigan, USA - KBS C5-4 metaG | ecosystem: Host-associated > Plants > Roots > Rhizosphere > Soil | place: Michigan, USA... | reverse complement strand
AGCGCGTCGCGAGTGCCGTCGAGCGTGAGGCTGAAAAGGACTTCATGCGCCGCCTGGAGGCTGCGCATGCGGAGCTCGGCGCCCTCGCTGCCAGCGGCGCGACGAGCCCGACGCAGCTCGGTTGGGTGCAGCCGGTGGGCCCGACCACCGCTGAGTTGGCGAAGCCGTGATGCACTCCATCCGCGCTAAGCGCATCGATGCCGGTATCTGTTGCGAATGCGGCGGCACTGTCGCTGGCGCGACCCTCTATTGCGCTCGCCATCGTGCCGAAGCAAACGATCGCGCACGCCTTAGGGCGCGCATCAAACACGGCTTTACTGGCAAACGTAATAGGTGCAGCGAATGTAGAGGCCAAAACCACAACGCTAGGACTTGTCCACGTGTAGGGCTCAAGCCGTGAGCGATCTCCTTGCCACCTTCACCATTCCCGTTCGCACGGTGAGCGAAGCGAATCAACGCGAGCATTGGAGCAGAAAGCACAAGCGCAAAAAGGCGCAGCAAGAGGCTGCGTTCTGGGTGCTCGGCGTCAACCGTGTCGCTGGGCCGCGCGCGTCCTACTCCCTTCGTCTCACACGCATCGCGCCGCGCACGCTCGATGCGGACAATCTCGCTGGCTGTTTCAAACACATTATCGACGCCGTAGCCAAGTGGCTTGGCGTAGATGACCGCCATATCCCCATGACGTTTGCGCAGGAAAAAGCTTCCAGACGCTACGCTGTGCGGGTCGAAGTGTTCGCGACGTTCCCATAGCTCTTTGCAAAGTTTGATGGTGCTTCATGCGTCGATTTACGCGCGCCGATCCTTGTCCCATTTGCGAAGGCTACGGCTCTATGCCGCGCGGAAAGGAAAAGCGCTGTCACGGATACATGTCCGATGATGGCAAATGGGCGTTCTGCGCGCGCATCTCCGAAGGCTCGCACCATGAATCACACTCAGAAGCCGGGCCGCTCTACGCCCACCTCCTACGCGATGAGCCGCTCATCAATGAAGAGTCATTCACGATGAATGGTCTGGCTCCGAACGTCGCGCCTAGCTTGCCGTCGCGGGAGGTCGCCACCTACGACTACTTCGATGCGTCCGGCGCGCTAGCGTATCAAGTCGTACGGCTCGAGCCGAAGAGCTTCCGGCAGCGTCGTCCCAACGGCTCGCCTGGGTCCTGGGTGTGGAGTATCGCAGGCGTCGCTCGGCAGATGTACCGCGCACAGCAGGTGCGAACTTCCGAGGGCGTCATCTTTCTCGTGGAGGGAGAAAAGGACGCTGACGCGCTCGCACAATTGGGCCTCCAAGCAACGACGAGCTCGGGGGGCGCCCGTGGTGTCAAACTAAGCGCCGACGCTGGCAAGGACCTCCTGCGCGGCCGTGACGTGTGCATCATCGCAGACGCTGACGCTGAGGGTACGGTCTACGCGGAGAGCTGGCGCGCGGAGCTCGAGGGCGTTGCGTCATCGACGCGCATCGTGCGTTTGCCGCAAAAGGATGCAAGCGACGCCATCGCCGCCGGCGCAACGGCAGGGACGTTTCTCGAGGCGTGGAAAAACGCGGCAGAGGCTGTGCCGTCGTACGCGATCGAGACGCTCGACCCGACGACGCTCGCGCAAGACCTTGGGCCGGTGCCGTGGCTTCTCCAGCCGATGCGGCTCGCGCCCGGACCGGTGACCCTTATCGCTGGCGAGCCTGGCAGCGGCAAGACCTACGGCGCGCAGGGGATCGCAGTGTCCGTCCCCACCGGGCACAAGGTATTTGGACAGTGGGAAGCGGCGCGAGGCCGCGCGATTCATTTCGATTATGAGCAGGGAAAAAGGCTCACGCACGCGCGTTACAACGAGATTGCGCGGGGTCTTGGGCTCGACTGGCGCAGCCTGAGTGTCCGAGATCTACGCGTCGAGGTCATGCCGACCATCTTCATGTCGGACTTGAAAGACGTCGACATGTGGTGCCGCGCGCTCGACGGCTACGCGTTCGCACTCATCGATTCGTTCCGTCGCTGTTGCCGAGTCGATAACGAGAACGCACCGGAGGCCGCACGCCCGCTTGAGGCATTTTGGCGCGTCTCAGAAAAAACCGGCTGCACAATCGCGATGACGCACCACTACAACAAAGGCGCTTCAGCGGGCGCATCGGGCGGCAAGAAATCGGACATCGAACGTGTCGCAGGCAATTACGCGATTCTCGGCATGTGCCAAGACGCGTGGGGTGTGAAGCGTGATCAGAACAAGGTCGACGCGCCAAGCATCTGGACACACATCCGGAGCCGCTTTCCTGGCTCGCGTGAGGAATCATTTCAGCTTGCTGGCGTCTGGAGCCTCTCCGGCGCGCTCGAGTTCAAGATGAAGCCGCTTGGCAAAGCGGAAGAGGATAACCGCCGAGAACGCATGCAAGCTGAGCGCGCCAATCTGCTTCTCTGTGTACGCGACAATCGCGGCCAATCCGGTCGCACGCTCGCGAAGCTTTTGGGCCGCTCCAAATCTTCTGTCGCTGACGACTTGGCCGAGCTCGAAAACCTCAATGCGGTGAAATCGGTGCCCGGACCTCGGAACGGAAAATTATGGTTTGCGGTGTAAAGAAAATGGCTCTGAGTGTCCAGTGTCCGCAGTGTCCGCGAGTGTCCGCGGTGGACACTCAGAGAGTGTCCGAAAGGAGTGTCCGCGCAGTGGGTATTTATACCCACTGCGGACGCTCCGGACACTCAGGACAGATTGCATGTCCAGTGTCCGCCAATTCGTTGCCCTTCAATGGCCCAGGAGCCGACCGGGGGCCGAGGCAATGAGACTCACTCACGTCGTTTGCTCTGTGCCAACGCATTGACGTTTTTGCCAATCCGTTGGAATATAATCCCATGCGCGCGCGCGATGGAAAAACGGACAACGAGCGGATCGCGGAGCTCGAGGCGCAGGCGGAGTTCCTCACGGAGCAGATGCACACCACCGATGATAAGAGCGACGTGGCCAAACTCGCCAACGCCATCAGCCAGACACACCACATGCGCACAGCCATCGAGCACCTCAAGCTCATGCGCAAAAAAGCCGGAGACCCCGATGCCGATGCGTTGGATCAGCTGTCGGCTGAAGAGCTAAAAAAACGCGTGGACGAGACGATCACGAAGCTCAAAGCGGTCAAATGATGGCGTGCGCGGTGAGACCGCTCCACGAAAACGACGTGCCTTATGTGCTCGAGTGCTGGGTGCAGACTGAGCGGCGACACTCGCGCGCGAGCAACGCTCACATTCGCGCCCTCGCGCGCGAGCAATTGAGCGCGCACGGCGCGCGCGTCGCGGTGGTGCCTGACGACGCAGATGCCATCCTCGGATTCGTCTGCGTCGAACGTGGAGGCCGCGTGCTCATGGCGTACGTGCGGCGCGCGGCGCGCGGGATGGGTATCTGCAGACAGCTTTTCGAAAGGTCGACGACGAATGCGAATCATGGAGATTGAATTTGACGGCAAGGGCGTGAGGCTGAGCGTACCGGAGACGGCAGATCTCGAGCAGCGCATGCTGGCCAGTCGCCCACGCACGCTCTTTCGCGAGAAAGACGGCGACAGCATCGACTACGATCCGGCAAGCGGGCTCGTCGCCGTGACCAACAGCTCCGGCGCTCGCCGCGCCATCCACGTCAGTCGCGCCGCGTGGATGACTCCTGCGGAGACTGATGGTGCGCGTCGAGGCCCCGGACGCCCGCCGAAGAGCATCGCGCAGGCACTAGAGCCGAAGGCTACGTCGTGACCGACGCGCCGAAGCTGCTCGATCTGGACGTGGCGGACTTGCCCAAGCGCCTGGGCGAACGCGAGGTGTGGCGACCGACCTACGAAGTTGGCGGCAAGCTCGCGGTGAAAAACCTCCACGCCGTCTCTATCGAGCTCCGCAAGGCGCTGCGCGCCGGCTTCAAAAAGCGGGAGCTCATGGTCTGGCGCGGTCACGACTCGAACGCGCGCCTTTTCTTGGTCGCTGGATTTGTCGTCAAGCACATGACCGACGAGCCGGACCTGTGTGGCGATCTGCTCGACCGGTATGAATGGCTGCGTGCAAACGGCTACGACGGGGATATGCTATACGTCAGCATCCTCGACCCCGAGACGCGAAAGTATGAAGTCGGCTTTCTCGATCAGCCCAAGCGCACAACGCACTCAATCCCCAGCACGCGAGCGGTCAAGCACATTGGACTCTTGCACGCGTCGGGCATAAACCGCGCAACCCGTCGCGCGCTGGGCGGTGTCATGAAGGTCAGGCGACATGCACCCGCTCGCGAGCGCTGATCGGCTACTGCGCGAAGTCGAGCGCCGCACGACAGGGCGATCGCCGTGGTGTCCGCACGCTCCTCACCCCAAGCAAGCGGAGTTCCTTGCGCTCGACGACGAAGAGGCGCTCTACGGCGGCGCCGCAGCGGGCGGCAAGAGTGACGCGCTGCTCATGGCGGCGCTCGAGTATGCGCACATCCCCGGCTACAACGCGATCCTCTTCCGGCGCACGTTCGCAGACCTCGCGCTCCCCGAGGCCATCATGGACCGCTCGCACGAGTGGCTCCGCGGTACGCGCGCGCACTGGAGCGGGATCAACAAGCAGTGGACGTTCCCGAGCGGCGCGCGCCTTTCGTTCGGCTACCTGGACACGCCGAAAGACAAGTACCGTTACCAGTCGGCAGCGTTTCAGTTCATCGGCTTCGACGAGCTCACGCAATTTCCGGAGGCGAGCTATCGCTACTTGTTTTCGCGCTTGCGCAAGACGTCCGGCATGGACGTGCCGCTCCGCATGCGCGCCGCCAGCAACCCCGGCGGCCTCGGGCACGAATGGGTCAAGGAGCGCTTCATCGACGGCGCGTGCAGGTTCGTCCCCGCACGCCTCGAGGACAACCCGAGCGCCGACGCAGACAGCTACCGCCGACAGCTCGCGAAGCTCGATCCGGTCACGCGCCGTCAGCTCGAGCTGGGCGAGTGGATTCAAGACGCGAGTGGGCTCGTCTATCACACGTTCACCGTCGCCGGGAACGTCATCCCAAGGCCGCCGGTCGACGTCGCGCGATGGGCGCTCGGGATCGACTTCGGCTTTCACGATGCATGCGCGTTTGTCTCTGTGGGCTGGCGCATGCACGACCCGGTTTTGTACGTGCTCCAGTCGTTCAAGAAAAAGCGCATGCTCCCCGACGACGCGGCGGAGTACGTGAAGGGGCTTCCGTTTCGGTTCAATCGCATCGTCGGTGACACGGCGGGGCTCGGCAAAGGCTACGCGGAGACGATGCGGCAAAAGCACGCCGTACCTGTCGAGCAAGCCGAGAAGGTCAACAAGCAGGGCTTCATCGACCTCATGAACGGAGCGCTTTCGCGTGGCGAGGTGAAGATCGTCAAAGAGACGAACGAGGATTTATTGCGCGAGCTCGGCTCACTCGCGTGGAACGAGAAGCGCACCAAAGAGGTCGAGGGGATGGACAACCACCTCTGCGATGCGCTGCTTTACGTCTGGCGCGCGAGCCTGCTGAACCTCCAGAAACGAAAGGTCGAAACCCGGAGCTCCGAACGGAAAGCGGTCGACGACGAAATTCGTGATAGATACGAGAAGAACAAGGCGCACCATGACCCGAAGCGGCACAACTCGCGCGACGTGGACGAATCGCTCGGAGGATTCGGGCTGGGTGGCGTCGACGATTGGATTGGGTGAGCCGTGACGAACGCCGCCGAGCTCGCCACGGAGCTCCAGACCATCGCGACGAAGATGCGTGAACTTGGCGTGGTGAGGCTCAAGACGCCCGACGTCGAAATCGAGCTCGGCGCGCTCGTCGTGCCGCCGACGAAGCCCGCGCGCGAGCTCACGGACAACGATTTCATGTTCGCGGCGACCGAGGGCGTTGCGCTCGACGATGAAAGCGAAGCGGGCTGATGGCGCGCACCGGCCTTCCTCGCGTCTACCGCAAGACCGACGATCGCGGCCGGCCCGTCGACCCGCCCAAGCGCGCGGAGCTCGAGGACGGGCGATGGTGGCTTGCAGAGGCCGGATCTCGCGAGTGCGCGGAGCAGATCCGCACCGTGCTCGAGCGCAACTACCAAGCGCAGACGACGCTCCGCGCCGACATGACCACGTCGTGGCGCCTCTACGACAACACACCGATCGCCGGGCTCACGCCGAAGCTTTACCGCCCAAAGGTTCCTACCGCGCGCATGCGGCGCATCCCCTGGAATCTCGTCAAGAGCGTTTGCGATACCTACGTCGCGATGATCACCGACGAGACGCCGAAGGTTTCGTTTTCGACTTCGGGCGGTAATCGCACGCTCCAGCGCAAGGCCAAGCTCTGCGAGAAATTCGTCGCAGGCGTGCTCTACGACAACATGTTCGATGGGCGCACCAATCAGGCGTGCGTGCTCGACTCGGCGATCTTCCCGTTCGGCGGCGTGAAGGTCTACGCCGACTGGACGAATCCCAAAAAGCCGCGAATCCAAATCGACCGCGTGCGTGCGTGGGAGGATTACACCAACGAGCATGACGCCGTGTACGGCGACCCTCAGAGCAAGATGCTCGCGACGTGGGTCGACAAGTACGCGCTGGCCGATGAGTTCCACGACAAGGCCGACGAAATCATCAAGACCGTCTCCGACCAGCTCCAGGGCGGCGGCGGAGGCATGGCCGAAGCGTACGGTCACGACGGCATGAGCACGATGGCGCTGCTTATTGAGTCGTGGCATCTGCCCCGCGTGCCGGGCAAGGACGGCAGCAAGGACGGCCGCCACGTGCTCAGCGTCGGCGGCGTCGTGCTCGTAGACGAGCCTTGGTACCGAAAGAGCTACGGGCTGAAGTACCTGTATCGGCGCCGGCCGGTTGCGGGGATCTGGGGCCAGTCGTTCCCCATCGAGCTCGCGCCGCTTCAGGTCGCGATCGCCAAGACGCTGCACAACGTCGACCTCACGATCACGCGCGGCGTGCCGCACCTGCTCGTGCCGGAGGGTTCGGACATCAACACGAACGCAATCGACGATCGCCCTGGATCTATGATCCGATTCACCGGTACACCGCCCGAGTGGTCGCAGTGGGCGCCGATCGGCCCGGACGTCGTGAATTACCTAAACCTTCAGTGGCAGCGGGGTTTCGAGATGCTCGGCATTTCGCAAAACCTCGCGGCGTCCGAGGCGCCCTCGCAGTTTCGAAGCGGTGAAGCGCAGAAAGTTTACGCGCAGATCCAGCAGCAGCGTTTCGAGCCGTGCTACCGCGAGTATCAGCAGTGGTATGTGGATGTGGTGAAGGAAATTCTCGCCGTCGCCAAGGAAATCGCCGACGAGTTTCCGGCCTTCGAAGTGAGCGCGGCGGGCGGAAAAGAAATGATGTCCGCCGTGCGCTACTTGGACGCGCACCTCGAGGAAGACGAGTTTGTTCTGAAGCTGCTCCCGACGAACAAGCTCGCGGACGATCCCGCGGCGCAACTCGATTACGTGCAGAACGCAATGAACGCCGGGATGATGACGCAGGAAGTTGGACAGCGTCTCATCGATTCGCCGGACACCGCCGAATACAACGCGTACGAGTTCGCGCGGTATGATTACGTGATGACGAGCGTGGACAAGATGCTCGACGACGGCGACGAGGTCGCGCCGGATCCCGAGGCCATTGGGCCTGATTTTCTGATGCAGGCAATCGAGCTCGTTTCGAAGGCGTACACGAAGGCTTGCATCGACGATGTCGATCCGAAGCGGCGATTGCTCCTGCTCCAATTCCGCGACGTGATGAAGGGCTGGGTTCCGCCTCCACCGCCTCCCGCGCCGCCCATGGGTCCGCCAGGAGCACCGCCTCCCGGCGCCCCGCCGCCTCCGGGCATGCCTCCGGGCGCGCCTCCGCCCATGTCGGCGATGGTCGGTCACGATTTGATGAAACAGGAAGCCGGCCAAGCCGCGGCGGCCATCGGCGGTTAGGTCATCATTGACACCATGGTGTCCTACGTGACACCATAGAGGCAATGGGTGCAACCGCGCAACCGTCGCCTCCCCCCGCAGGATTCGAAGTCATCCAATCTTCGGAGCCACAAAAGCCGGTTGTGAAGCTCAAGACCGAGCCGGAGGCGCCTGCTGTCGAGGCGCCGGAGGCGCCGGCCGAAGTCGCCGCGCCCGTCGAAGAGTCGAGCGCGTACGACAAGGCGAAAGCCGCTGCCGAGAAGGCGAAGAAAGGGGCCGCGGCGAATCGCAAGCTCCGCGAGCAGGGCGTGCAGCTCCAGCGACAGCTCGAGCAGCAATCGCAGCACACGAGCGCGCTCGAGACGCAGCTGCGCGAAGCGTCGCAGCATCTTCAGCACGTGATTGATGATCCGCTCGGCTTCCTCAAGGCCAAGGGCGTCTCGCCGCAAGACCTCGCCAAACGCGTTGCGCTCGACGGCTCGCCCGAGGGGCAGATCGAAGCGCTGCGCGCCGAGCTCCAGGCGACGCAGCAGCAGCTCCGTGCGCAGGCTGACGCCGCACGCGAGCGCGAGGAAGCGACGCGCCGAGCGCAGATCGAAAACTCCTACAAGCAGGAGGCTGCGAACGCCGCGAAGTATCCGAACCTCGCGACCGTGCATCCCGACTTCATCCTCTCGCGCACGAAAGAGATCGTGACCGAGCTCTGGCGCAAACACTCGGCGAACGCCGCCGCGTTCCGTCGCGCGACGGGCTACGCCAATCCCGGCGAGATCCCGAGCTCCGATTTCCTCGCATACCTGAACGACGCCTACAAATCCGCGCCCCAGAAAACGGCGACGGAGCAAGAAGCCGCAACCGAAACGAGCGGCAAGAAGACGACGACGATCACAAACAAGCTCGCGTCTGCCAAGCACGCCGCGCCCGTCGACTTTTCGAAGATGAGCGACCGGCAGCAGAAAAAAGTCATGGCCGAACAATTCCGACAGCTCGGAATCGGCCGCTGAAACTTCGTTCATAGCGCTCCCTGAAACCTGAGCGGTCCCGACCAAACCGCGACGCCTACCGCGTCGCCACGGAGACCCCATGGGTGCGAATTTCGATATCACGGCGGCAACGCCGATTCTCAAGAACCGGTACACGAAAGAGAAGATCCAAACCCTCGCCTTCAAGTCGTCGCTCTTCGCGATCATGCCGAAGGACACCGACCAGGGCGGTCAGCAATACATCGGCGCGATCCGCTCGGCCATCGGCTCGACGGCTAGCCACACGGACTCCGTCGCGTTCGGCACGAACGTCTCGGCCTCGGTCTACAACCAATGGGTTTGCCCCTGGGCGTACGGCTACGGCGCCGCGAACGTCACCGGCGCGGCCATCGACCAAAGCAAGGGCGACGCGAACGCGCTCGTTGATGCGATGGTCGGCGAGTTTGACGGCGCCTTCATCGACCTCGGCCAGCAGCTCGGCGCCGATCTGTTCGGCAACGGCGGCGGCGCGTTCGGCCAGATTTCAGCCGGCTCGAACGTCGCGACGGCGACCATCACGCTCGCTGACACGAGCAAGATGTTTAACTTCTGGCAGGGGCAGCTGCTCCAAGCCTCCGCTGACGACGGGACCGGCGGCGGTGGCACCCGATCCGCTGGGGCGACTGTCACGCTTTCGAAGGTGGACATCATCGCCGGCACGCTCACGGCAACGGGCAACTGGACGGCGGGGATCGCCGCGGTCGTCGCGGGTGACTACCTCTTCCAGCAAGGCAACTACAACGGCGCGTTCAAGGGCCTCGCGGGCTGGCTCCCGTACGGTGCGAACCCGCGCGTTGCCGCGAACGATTCGTTCAACGGCGTGAACCGCTCCGTCGATCCGATTCGCCTCGCGGGCGTCTACTTCTCGGGCGGCGGCGCGCAAAAGACCGAGTCGATGATGAAGGCCGCGGGCCTCGTTCAGCGCATGAACGGCCGCCCCGATCATCTCGTGCTCAACCCGATGGACTACGTGGACGTCGAGCTCGACATGGGCGCGCGCATCCAATACGTGACCGTCGAGGCGTTCGAGAACGCGCAGGTCTCGTTCGACGGCATTCGCCTCGCGACGGCGTACGGCATGATCACGCTGCTGATGGACATCTTCTGTCCGCTCGGCCGCGGGTACATGCTCGAGCTCGACACCTGGCTCCTGCCGAGCGTCGGCGAAGTCCCACGCATCGCCGGCCCTGGCGTCGACGGGCTCGAGTGGCTCCGCAATGCGGCGTCCGACAGCTACCAGGCGCGATTCAAATACATCGCGACCTCGTACTGCGCGGCCCCCGGCAAGAACGCGGTGATCGCATGGTGACCGCGCTCGTCCTCGCGAGCCTCGCGGGGCTCGCGCTTCTCTTCGTCTCGTGGCCGCCGCCGCGCCCTTCGTGGCTGCGGCGGCTCGTCACGAGCACGAGTGGCGGAAACCGCTCCGCGCTCAAGCCAGTGCTCAACCAGCTGAACGCAGGCGTTTTCCTCGACGTGATCTTCGTCGGCGCTGGCGCCGCGGTGCCGACCAACGGCGAGGGCGACCCCAACGCCATCTGGCTCACCATCACGCGTCAAGGCGTCGGCAAGTACACGATCAAGACGGTCGATCCCTGGCTCGCGGTGACAGCCTTCGGCGGAGACATCGCCGCGGCGACCATCGCAAATCACTGGATCGTCAACATGGGATTGCCGACACAGAACGCCGACAATACGTGGTCCATACCGGTGCAGACGTTCTCCGCTGCGAGCGGCGCCGCGCCCGCGGCGGCAGACGTCGTGTTGAACGACCAACTCTCCCTTCAGTTTCTCTTCCGCAACTCGCTGCTCACCCCCTGAGGCCCGTCATGGCGAAAGGAATTGCGCTCTTGCTCGGTCCCGCGAAGGGCAAGGAGCCGGAACCGGAAGAAGACGACGAGTCGCCGGACTCCGGCGAGTCTGGCGACATGGACGCGCATGGCGCCGCCGCCGCGGGCCAGTTCGCCGACGCGTTGAAACGCGGCGACCACGCGGCGATGTGGGACGCGTTCAAGACGATGCAGAAGCTCTGCAACGATGAGTACGGCGACGAGGGAGACGACGAAGCCGAGGAGAAATAATCCTTGGCCTACCCGGTCACTCTCGAAACGCTAATGTTGAAGGCGCGGCAGCGCGCGAACCTCGAAACGGGGGACGCCGCTGCCGACGACTTCATCACCGACGACGAGCTCATCGGCGAAGTCAACACGTCGCTTGCCGAGTGGTGGGATCTGATTCGCGCAACGACGTTCAGCGGCACGCTCTGTCGCAAGCGCTTTCCGTTTCAAACCACAGCAGCAATCCAAGACACGCCGCCCGTCTCGCCGCCGCGTGGCAGCTACTACCCGCTGCCGGGCGACTTTCTGCACCTGATTTCGGTGGACATCTCCGTAGGGCAAAACCTTGTGCTCACAGCGGAGTCGCTGCCCGAAGAGAAGCGCAACGCGTTCAAGTTCTACCCCGTCGGCGCGTGGACGCAGTACGACCCGATCTATTACCGGCTCGACGGCGGCAACCTCGTGTTCTTTCCGCCGCCGCCAGGCCTCTACAACATCCAGCTCAATTACTGCCCCGTCGCGCCGCGTCTCGCGCGTCCGGGCGACGCCTTCGATTCCATCAACTCCTGGGAGGAATGGATCGTTCTAGACGTCGCGATCAAGATGCTCATCAAAGATGGGCAGACGGATTTGATTCCGATGCTCGTGCAGATGCGAGACAAGCAGGAGATGCGGATCAAGAGCCTCGTACCGAAGCGCGACATGCAGACGGCCGAGATGATCCACGAAACGCATTTCGCCGACGAGTGGCTTTGGTGATCGATGCCTCGCCTCTCTGCTCGCATCCAAATCGCGCCGTACGGGGCGAGAAACCCCGCCGCGCCGGGCCGCACCATCGCGCCCTCGGTGCAGCATCGCGGCCCAGTGCTTCCGTTTGAAAACTTCGCCGACGAGCAACTCGACGGCCCGATGCGCCGCGCGCTCCTCCAGATGCAGCAGAACGTACGCCAAGCTTTCGGACAGGTGCGCTCGTCGCCGTTCGCATCAGCGAATCTCGTGCAGGGCGTCACGCTCGCGCAGGGCGGCGCGAACGGAGCCAGTCCCAACATCGTTTCGCACGGCTTGGGCGTCGCGCCGAGCGGCTACGCGATTCTCTCGACGACAGGCGGTTACGTCACCGCGCACGCGCGCATCGCGCCCGCGTCCGGCGACCCGAGCAGTGTCATCCGGATCTGGACGCAGTTCGCCGCGTTCGCGGGCGTCGCGAGCGTGCTCGCGGACCTCTTGGTGTACACGTAATGGGCGAGCCCGTTTTTGTTCAGTTTCCCTTCGTCGGCGGCCTCGATGAGAAGACCGCGGCGACATACCTCGACCCCGAGCACAACCAAGCAAGCATTCTGAACGGCTCGTTCCGCTACGTCGGGCGCGTCGACAAGCGCTACGGCATGCAGGCGGACAAAGAGCTCGGCGCGTGCAACGTGCTCAACGCGAGCGGGATTGCCGATCCGTATGTCGCGCCGAGCCTCTATGCGTCGACGCTCGGTGGGCTTGGCGCGCAGGTGTTCCAGGGGTCGTGGGCATGGGTCGAGCAAGCCGGGACGGTTGCATACGCCGGCAAGCGTCCGAACTTTTCCGCCGTGCGCCGACCGCTTCCGGTTCGGTCGATCGCCGCGCCGCTGATTTGCGACGGCGTCGTTGCCGTCCAGGGGGCCGTGCGCGCGGTGGCCTGGATTGGCGAGCCGCAGGAGCCGATCGGCTCGTCGAATTTTCAGATCGAGTCGTCGCTACTCGATCCGTCGACCTCGCAGCAGCTCTTGAAGTTTCCGGCGCTCGCGGTCACGGGCGAAAACGTGACGCTCTTGAACCTCGTGTGGCTTCCGCACTCGGCGCTGCTCGTGCTCTTTCTCGTGCTGGAGACGACGGGATCTGCGTCGCGCGAGCTCCGCGCGTATTCCGTTGCGCCCGGCACGGCGGACAACGCGTGGACGCTCCACGCGGGCGCGACGACGCAGCTGTGGAATTCCGATACTACCTGCCTCGACGTCCAGCCGATGAGCGGCGATCCGAACGATGGATGGATCGCGCTCTACTTGCCCTCGACGACGCAGACGCAGCTTACGTGGCGCTACTTCCAAAACTTCGCGTCAGTCGCGACCGGCACGCTTGCGAACACGGGATTTCCCGGTAAGAGCGCGATGCAAATCGTGGCCGATTGGGGCGTCGACGTCGCGCTCGTCTGGAACGACAATCCGAACCTCCCCGGCCACGACAATCTGCACATCGATTACCTCTCCGCCGACGGGCTTTTCACGACGCTCGCGTCGTACAGCGCCGATCCGAGTGTGACCGCCGCGCTTGGCGACTTCGGGTACACGCTTTGGGAAATCGGCGGCGCGTGCCGCGTAGGAACCAAGACGAACGCAACGCTCAACAGCGAAATCTTCGTCTCGTTTTGGGCAACGGATGGAACGAATTTCGGCGAGGGCGGGCCGAGCATGCCCGTCACGATGGGCGGGCTCGTTGCGCGGAGCGGCGGCAACGTCGTCACGCCGATGGGCTTCGCGTACTACCCTTTCGGCCTTCGTCCGCTCGCGCGCCCCGGACAGGTCGACGACGCGCAGCAGATCGCCGGGCAGTACATCCACGTCTCTCACCCGTGCGTGCAAAACTACCAGATCGGCGCCGGCACGAATCCGACGGCCGTGACGCTCATTTCCGAGCAATGCACGGAGTACCTCGTCGACTTCCGCGTGCGCGCGTCGCCCGGCGTGCCGCTCGCTCTCGCCGGCTCGCAGGCGACGATCGCCGCATGCGTCGCGCCGCGCCAGCTCGATCCGTACCTCGAGCGCTGGAGTGATGCGCGGTTCCTGAATCGGAGCCTCAACGCAGACGGCTCGCGCCTCATCGTGCCGCTCGCGCTTGGTGGTGGCGCTGTTGGTACTGGCCCGGACCTCGCGACCATGTGGCTTTCGGAGTTTGCGCCCGCGGCGACCTCGCCCGCGGTCGCGACGCTCAACGACACTAACGAAGTCGCTGGCGGCATGCTCATGCGCGCGGGGCCGCCGCACGTCGAGCACGGATTTGCTCACTTCCCAGAGTTCATCGTGGTGACGCCGACGGGCGGCCCTGGCATCACGGGCACATTCAGCTACGCCGTTGTCTACGCTCGGCAAGACCGACACGGCAACATCGAACGAAGCTCGCCTGCCGTGCTCGCGACGCCTGTCGTGCTCGCGAACCAGGTCGGGCAAGTCGTCTTTCCCAAGCTCGCGTGGACGAACGACGAAGCGACCGATCCGGGCGGCGCGTACTGGGTCGAGATTTACCGGACGCTCACGCTCGGCTCGACGTATTTCTACGTCGCGCGCGTTGACCCCGCGAATTTCGCCAACGGTCCCTATGGTGACTACAACGATCAGCTTCCCGACGCGACGCTAGAAAAAGCGCAGCTCCTCTACACGACCGGTGGCGTACTCGACGCGGTGAATCCGCCCGCGGCGTCGCTCGTCTGCGCGCATCGCGGCCGGCTGGCGATAGTCGATGAAACGCTCGCGAACGTGTGGTTCACGCGGCAAGAAACCGCGGGTGAGGTCATGGGCTTCAACGAGGTGCTCATTCAGCCCTTTATCGACGGCGGAGACATCACGGCCATTGCGTCGACGGATGACAAGTTTGTGTGCTTCAAAGGCTCGAGCATCTTCGTCATGTTCGGCGACGGCCCGGCGGACACGGGCCAGGGCAGCGATTGGACGATCCCGCAGAAGGTGCCGAGCGACGTGGGATGCATCGCCGCCGGCTCCGTTGTCGAGGTGCCGCAAGGGCTCATTTTCCAATCGGCGGTCGGCTTTCATCTTCTCGGGAGAGACCTGTCCGTCGCCTACATCGGCAAGGGCGTGCAAGACACCGTCGGAGCCTACGGAACGTGCGTCGCGTCGTGCGTCGTGCCGATTGCAAAGCAAGCGCGATGGTGCATGCAAGACGGCAATGGCAACCAGCGGATCGTCTGCTTCGATTATTTTTTGAACGCGTGGACGATCCATCAGTACGCGAATCTCGACGGGCCGATCGTCGCGATGTTCCTCGACGACGCTGGAACGTTCACGATCGTCACGAGCGCGGGCGGTCGGTACAAAGAATCCGCGACGAGCTACCTCGATACGGACATGGCCGGCGCGTCGCACTTCGTGCCGCTGTCACTCGCCTCGCCCTGGATCAAGGTCTCCGGCCCTCAAGGCTACATGCGCGCCCGTCGGGCGCTCGTCTACGGCGAACAGCAAGATGCATCTGGAGTGCAGGTGCAACTCAGGTACAATTACGACACGACCGTGAGAAAGACCGCGACGTGGACCAATTCGCAGCTTGAGGGACGCCCGACCGAGCAAGTCGAGGTTCATTCGCCGGCCGCGTACTGCAAGTGCGAGGCGATTCAGGTCGTGGTCACCGACGTCGACGACGCGGCCAAGACGACGGGGCAGGGATTTTCGTTCGACGCGCTCGCCCTCGACCTCGACAAGATCGGCGACCGCTACCGCAGGCTTCCCGCGAGACTGAAGGCGTAAGACGATGCCCGATCCGAACCAAAACACGAACAACATCGGAAGCGCGTACGGACCTCCGCCGCAGTCGCCGCAGACTCCAACGCAGGGGCAATACGGCTACAACCAGATGAACAACGGCTTGCCGTTCGTGAATCCGCAATCCGGCAACGCGTTCTCCCCAACGCAGGTCGGAAACGACGGCAACGCGAACGACCAGACCGGCGGGAAAATGTCCACGCAGGAAGGACAGGTCTATGGGGGCCTGTACAACCAGGCCGCGGGCATGTCGAATTACTTCAACGGCCTCGCGAACGGATACAACCAGAACGCGCCGCAGATCGGAGACGTTTCGCAGCTCGCCAACGCACAAAACTACTACCAGCAGCTCATGCAGGGCGATGGCGGGTACGCCCAAAATCAATTCCGGCAGTCGCAAGACCAGAGCATCGCGGCGCAGATGGCGATGGCGAATTCCGCGCGCGGCGGCGCGGCAGCTCGAGCCGGCGCGATGCGCGCCGCGACACAGGGCGCGGGCGCTCAAATGGCGTCCGGTGCGAACCAGGCCGCGCAGATCGCGATGCAGGAAGAGCAGCAGGGCGCTCAAGGGATGGCCAACATCGGGCAACTCGAGCTCCAAAGGCAGTCGCAGAACGCATCGCTGCAGCAGGCCAATCAGCAGCAGATCAATCAGATGCAGACGGCGCTGTGGGGCATGGGCGAGCAAGAGCAGGGACTTGGGCTCTCCGCGCAGCAAGCGTACATGGCAAACCTGCTCGCGGCCGAAGGCGTCAACACGCAGCAGTCGCAGTTCAACACGCAGCTCGGCGTGAACATCGGTAGTGCGGTTGCGCAGGGCACCGCGGGCGCGATCGGCGCCGCCGCTTCGGATGCAAACCTCAAGACGGACATCAAACCACAGGGCTCGGGGAACATCGGATCGATCGACTACTCGAAACCGCTGAACGGGCAGCCGCAGCAGCAGACGCCGAGCAATGCTACGAACGTGGGGATTGGCGCGGGCGTCGGAGCCGGGATCGGTGCGGCCGAAGGCGCGGTGACCGGTGGTCCGGTTGGCGCCGTCGTCGGTGGCGCGGGCGGAGCGCTCCAGGGCGGGCTCGGCGCGGCGTCACAGAGCCGGCCGCACGATGACGGGCTCAAAGCCGCAAACACGGCGGCGTCGACCGGGATCGGTGCGGCTGGCGGCGCGGCGGTCGGCTCGGCGTTTGGTCCGTGGGGCACAGCGATCGGCGCGGGCGTCGGAGCGATCGGCGGCCTCGTGAAAGGGCTTATGACATGATGACCCCCGGAGGAAATCCCGTCGCGAACGCGATGCAATCGCAGCCGCCGAACATTTCGCAGGCCGCTCCGCCGAGCGCGATGCGCGCGCCCGCGGTTCCGCAAATCGGCGTCGGAAGCACGAACTTTGGTCCCACGCACGCATCGCCGAACGTCGCGCCGCCGCCCTCGCAAGCGACGCAAGCGACGCAAGCGCAACCCGCGCAGCCGTCCTACAACCCGCCGCCGTCGTACCCACCGCAGCAGCCGCAGCCGTCGTGGCAGCAGATGATGCAGTTTTTCCAGCAGATGCAGCAGCAAGGCTACGGACAGCCGCCGCAGCAGGGCGCTCAAGGTTACGCCGCGCGAATGCAGGCACAGCAACAGAACCCGATGATGAACGTTGCTCGCGCACCGGTCGCCTACCAGCCGCAGCCCATGCCGACGCCGCAGCCCGCGCAACGGTATGCGCCGACCGCTCCCGCCGCGCAGCCGCACCCCGTCTCAGCGATGAACGCGACTGCGCCCGCAGCGCAAGTGCACGTCGGCAATCCGGTGCAGGCTGGGATGCAGGCTCAGGCTAGCGGAGGCGCTGGGCTCGCCATGTCCGACGCGACCCAGAAAGTGATCGCCGAGCCGTCGCTTGCCGACTCGTTTCTCGAGCACATGCGGCCGTACTCCTACCGATACAAAGATCCACGCATGGAGCCGCGCGTAGCCCCGACCGGGGGGATCTATCTCGGCGTGATGGCGCAAGATCTCGAAAAAATCCCTCACCTCGGCTCCCAGCTCGTCGTGCAGACGCCGCAGGGCAAGATGGTGGATCAAAAAACGGCGCTGTCGGCGACCATGGCCGGCCTCGCGCGCGTCTTTGAGCGCGTGAAGGCGCTCGAATCCGACGCGCTGAATCGGAGGAAGTGATGGGTATCGGCGACGCGCTGGCTTTGGCAGACCCGACAAATCCGAACGCGTACATCCCGCCGCAGCAAGCCGCGGCGCCCGGCCCGATGTACGTCAACCCCGTGCAGGTCGCGCTCGGTCTGCCGAGCTCGAGTGCGCCGCCGGTCAGTCCTGTGCCGACCGCGCCTCCCGTCGGGCCTTCGCAGGATTACGGCGCGGCGCTCTCCAGCGCGCTCCAAGCGCAGGGCGCGTCGAGCTCGCCCGCGTCTCCCGCGCCCCCCGCGCCCAAGCAAATCAACTTCGTCACGCCAGGTAGCGGCGGTCCCAGCGGCGGATATCCGCCCGCGGCCCCGTCCGCGCCGCTCAACATTCAATCGAGCTTGGCCGGCGCTCGCGTCGCGCCCGCGCATGACGTCCAGATCGCGAGCGGCGCCGGACTCGCCGCGAAGCAGAACGCGGCGACCGAGGCGAAGGACGCGATCGATCAGGTCGCGCGCGCGAAGTACGAACAGAATGAAAACGACGCGCAGGCGCTGGCTGGTTACCAGGGCACGCTCCGCGGCGGACAGATGGAGCAGGAGAAGGCAGACGCCGACACACAGGCGAAGATCGCCAAGGCCTACGACGATTGGAAGAACGCGCAGGACGTGGATCCGAATCACTATCTTTCGAGCATGAGTGCCGGAAAGCGCGTGATGCTCAGCCTCGCGGCGGGCCTCCAGGGTGCCGGAATGGCGCTCCGCGGCCAGAGCGGACCGAATCCGATCCTCCAGCAAATCGACGAAGAGACGAAGCGAGACATCGACGCGCAGAAATCGAAGCGAGACAAGATGTTCAGTCTCTACGCGCACGCGCGAGAGAATGGCTTGGATGAGGAAAAGGCGCACGCGCTCGTCTACGCACACAACGCCGAGCTAGCGAAGGCTGGACTCGATGCATCGCTGGTCGGCAACGCGAGCCCCGTCCGTCTCGCGGAGGCCGAACAGCACAAGGCGGCGATCGACGACGCGAGCGCGGACTACTTGAACAAGGCGTTCGGCCGCGCTCAGGCACAAGTCGTCGGCGGCGGCAACGGTTGGACACCTGCGATGGCGAAGGAGGCGCAGGACTTGTACAAGTCCGACCACGACAAGGGCGGCCAAATGTCGCTCGACCAGGCCATCGTGGCTGTCGCGCGCACGCACCGCATTCCGTACTCCGGCGGCCCGAGCGAGGAAGCGCCGCAGATCAAGACCGGCCAGGCCGGCGCGGGACGCAGCGCGGGCGTGCAGATGGAGTACCAAAACAACCTCAATCGCTACGACGCGTTTCTCTCTCAGCTCGACGAAGCCGAGAAGATGGTGAACCAAGGCGGTACGCTCGACGCGGCGCGCACCGCGCGCGGCAAGACGTTGCTGAATGCCATGAGCGCCGAGCTCGGCTACGTGAACGCCGGCAAGTCGCCGAACGAGACGGAGCTTCAGACGGCGCAGTCGATGCTCCCGAGCGACTTGAACGCGTATCAATTCACCGGTGCGGACAAAGCGAAGCTCGCGCAGGTGCGAAAAATCATCGAAGAGAAGCGCGCGGCGCTGCTCAAGACCGGGCCGCAGATCGCGGGCGGTGGCGGCTTTATTCCAGGCCAAGGCGTGAGCGACGCGGCGGCAGCGGCCGGCGCGACGGAGCAGTGATTGGGCACGCTCTACGACAAGAGCGGTAACCCCGTCGAGGTACCCGACGCGCAGATGACGCAAGCGCTCTTGTCGGGCCAATACGGCACCGACAAGAGCGCCGTGATGGTGAAGTCGGGCGGCAAGACGTACTCCGTCCCAACAGCAAACCTCGGCACGTTCGCGGCTGGCGCTCCGGACCTCCACGTGATGAGCGACGACGAGGTCGCTCATCACGAGAAAGAAAAAGCCCAAGCGGCGCTGCAAGAGAAGTACGGCGGTCTAGGATCGCAAGCGATCGTCGGCGCGGCGGGCGCGGCGAGCGGCGCGACGCTCGGCCTCTCAGACGTCGCACTCGGCGCGGTACTCAGCCCCGAGCACAAGGAAGCCCTCGCGAAGATGCGCGAGGCGAATCCGTACACAAACCTTGGATCGCAGGTGGTCGGCGCCATCGCTCCGACGGTGCTTAGCGGTGGTGCGGCGGCGCCGGAAGAGGCCGGAGCAATCGGTTTGGAAGGTGCCGCGCGAGCGGCAGAAGAAGCCTCGACGCTTGAGCGCGCCGGCAGCGCGGCGAAAACGGCGTTCACGGCGCCGACGCGAGCGCTTGATGCTGCGTCCGGATTGACCGAGGACGGGATGCGCGCGCTAGTCGGCGGCGACGCGCGATCGTTCGCGGGCCAGATGGCGCAGCGCGCGATTACAAAAGCCGCGGGCGGCGCGGTCACCGGCGGCGTCTCGACCGGGATGATGGAACTCGGCGAGGACGCGGTTTCACCCGACCATCAGCTCACGGGCGAGCAGCTTCTTCACGACATGGGTATGGGCGCGCTGCTTGGCGCTGGACTCGGCACGGCCGGCGGCGTCGTGGGCGCGGCGCTCGAACGCGCCGCCGCGCCGGGCGAGGAAGGCGCGAGCCCGATCCGCGACATGCTCCGCAAGATGGCCAACGATTGGGAGGTCGACGCGACCGGGGCCAAGACCAAAGAGGTCAACCGGATCGAAAAAGCCGGCGTTTCGAAAGACACCGTCGGGCAGTGGATGCACGATAATCTTTCGAGCTTCACCGAGGACGGCTCGCACCCGATCACGCGCGATGCGAAGCTCGAAGCCGCACAAGCCGCGACCGAGGACGCCGCGCCGAAGATCGCCGCGCACATCGACACGCTCGATCAAGTCGGCGCGAAACCGGATTGGGCGCCCATCGTCGATCGCTTGAAAAGCGAAGTCGTCGACCCGCTCGAAAAATCCGTAGACCCCGGCGTGCAGAACGTTGGGAAGCAGATCCGCGCGCTCGTCGAAAACGCAGAGACGAAACTCGGCGACAGCCCGACGTTTCGCCAGGTATACGACCTGCGCCGCGAGGTCGACGAGGCGATCAACTTCAGCAAGGCGGACGTTTCGCAAGCGACGGTGAACAGCGAAAAGCGAAACGTGCGCGCCGTGCTTGAAGACGAAATAGGCAAACAGGGGCGCGCGGCGCTCGGCGAAGAATGGGGCAACGGCTATGACGCCGCGAAGCGCCAATACCGCATGGGTACCATCGTTTCGCAGGCGCTCGAATCCGCAGACAAGCGCATCGGCGTTCACGAGCCCATCAGCCTTACCTCGACGATTCTTGGCGCGCATGGCTTGGGTGCGTTCGCGGCGGGACACCCTATGGGACTTCTCGCGGGCGGCGCGGCGATGGTCGGAAACCATCTCCTCAAGACATACGGAAAAGCCGTCGGCGCGCGGCTGCTCCACGCGATGCTCGATTCGGGGGCCGTCGAAAACACCATCATGCCGATGGTTGCCGCGCGCGCCGCGATCACCGCGCAGCGCAATTACACGTCAGCGGTTACGCGCGGGATTACGGCGATCACACACGGTGCCGTCGCGTCCAACGCACCGGGGCGGCCGAAGTCACTCGACGGTAGCTTCGCGGACAAGAGCAAAGCGGTGCAGGCAGTCATGTCCAATCCGCAGTACGGGCAGGAAGTGCAGGCGCACGCCGCGGCGCTCGGGCCGAGCTTCGCGACCGTCGGAAGCTCGTACCAGCGCGCCGCCGTCTCGTCGATGTTTTACCTCTCGCAGCAGATGCCCAAAGAGCGGCCGATCGACCCCGCGAGCCCGAAGGCCGGCACGATCAAACCGAGCGACGCGGATAAAGCGCGCTTTGTTCGCGTCTTCAACGCCGTGGACGATCCGACCACGCTTCTACATGCCGCCAGCAAGGGCGCGCTCACGCGCGACATGGTCGACGCCGTTGCGTTCACCAAGCCGGCGACGATGCGTGACCTCCAAGCGCGCGTGACGGCGCAGCTGAAAGAGCTGAAAACGCCGCTCGCGCCGCCACAGGCTGCGGCCGTCAAGATGATCCTTGGGGAGCCGGTGTTCGACCGCCCCATTGCGCCGCTTCCCCAGTCCCAGCAGGTCACAACGGCAGGAAGTGGCACACATCGCGGCCACGGTGGAAAAGTGATGAAGGGTAATCTTTCTGCCTCTACCGCGCTGCACGGAAGTGGGCTAGGCTCGTGACATGGCACACAAGGCACAAAACGGCTCACTGAAAGATCGTCCCGGTCGCGGCGGCGCGGACACGCGTTCGCGCGCGGATCAGAAGATCGGATCCGGCTCGGGCGGCAAGCGAAAGCCGATCGTGCAGCCCGAGGGCACCGACAGCGACGGCGACATGTCACAGCGGGGCATGACGAGCGAAGGCGGCCGAGCTCTTTGGAAAAAGACCGGCTACAAGATCCCCAAAGACGTTCACGGCCATCACAAGGGCTGAGCGATGCCTTCGTCTGGAGATAGGCTCCGCACGGCCGCGCTTGGCGTCACCGGCGCGCGAGGTCACGGCGTCGCCGCGCTCGGCGAAGCGGTCGTGCTCGCGACGAGCGCCGTTGCGAGTTTGCTCGACCTTCGCACGCTCACGAGCGGGCTATCTTACGACCCCGGCGATGCCAGCAAGGCGCAGGGCGCGAACGCGCCGCCGAACGGCCCTGTTGGCGCCGTCGGCAGCTTCATCACGATCTTCGCGGATACCGCGGACGTCGGATACATCCTCGGCACCGCCAAGGCCGACGTCACCGGCGCCAACGTGCCCGCGCTCGCGACGAACGGCGCTGTCGACGCGAACGGCGTCTACACCGGCGCCGCCAAGACGTGCGCGCGGATCCCCGCGGGCCAGTCGGCACGCTTTCGCCTTCAGGTCGGCGTCGACAACTTCCTCGGCTTCGTCGCGACGGGCGCCGGACAGATCCGCGTCTTCATCAGCTCCGAGCCTGGCGGCGCGACCTAAGAGGCTGCGATGTGGGCGCAGCTCGACCTCGACGTAGAGCAGAACGCCGACTTCGCGCGGTCTTGGTTTTTCTACGACGCGGACGCGGCCGGGCTCTACCTTGCAATGGGCGGCGACAACAACCTCGTGCCGCACGACTTCACCGGCGCATCGCTCAAGATGCAGGTACGGCAGACCGAGCAGCCGACGAGCACACTGATTGATACGTACTCGACGGCGACGGGAGAAATCACGCTCGTCGGCGCGAACGCGCAGAACTTCATCGGCGGCAATGGTCTCGCGAGCGCCAACCCGCCCGCGATCCCCGCGTACAACAACGGCTTCAAGCTCGCGATCACGGGAGCGCGGCTCGCGGCGCTGAACGCCGGGAAATACTTCTTTGACGTGCTCGTCACGGTCGCAGGCGTGAACGACTACATCTTTGGCGGCCGGTTCGAAGTCGTCGCAAGGCAGACGCGATGATCGCCGCCATCGTTCAGGTCAATCCGCAAACCGCTGCCGTCATCGTCTCGCAGGTGCAGGGCCCAACCGGATCCGCGTCGCCCAGCGGCTACACGTCGGTCACGAAATTCACCGGACAGGGCGCGAAAGTGGTTGCAGCTCCAACCGGTCGCAATCTGATTCTTGTTTCGGGCCTCACAGGGCCGATGACGATCCAGCTCCCGAATGGACCTGGCTCCGGCTCGTCGTGGATGATCAAGGTCACCGATACAACGCTATCCAACGCGAACACGCTCCAGGTGCTTGGCAACGGCTTCCATGTCGAGTGGGAGGGCAGCGTCGACGCGGGCGGGCTCGATACAGGGCCGATTTTCAACCCCGGAAACTTCGGAGCGATCGGCGGCCAGGCTGCCGAGTGGATCGCGGACACGGTCGACAGCACGTGGGTGAGCACATGAGGCATCGTGTTTGGATTTCACTCGTCATTGCGACGATGGCGCTCGGCGCGTTGCTCACGCAAGCGATCGACGCGTCGGGGGCGGCAACGCCGATTCAATTCTCTGGCGACCTCGACGGCTCGTATGTCTCCCAAACCGTCGTCGGCGTGCAGGGCCATCCGGTGCCCGCGCCGACGGTCGGCGCGCTCCAATGGGACGGCGGCGCGTACTACTGGGCGCCCGCTGGCGTCTCGCCCGGCCTCGCAGGTCAAGCGCTTTGGACGAACGACGCCGGCGCAGCAACGGTGTGGGCGTACCCGCACGGCGACGTCGACGCATCGGCGACGGATCCGGGCGCGCTGACGGTGACGGGCTTGCAAGGGCGAGCGGTTTCGAGCTCGGCACCGACGACCGGAAACACGATTGGCTGGAACGGATCGGTTTGGATGCCCGGCGCGCTGAATCTCGCGGGCGGCTCGGGCTACGTGACGGGGACGCTCCCGACGAGCAATCAGGCCTCGCAATCGCTCGCGGGAGAGCTGAGCGGCACGACTGCGGCGGCGGTCGTGACTGGACCCTTCACGACGTCCACCTTGCAGTGGGGTCCGCTCGTTAGTGCGGCGACGCTCGGCACGAACAAGGCCGGCGCGACGCTCACGCTGGCGACCGATGCGAATCTGAAGGCAGTACAATTCAGCAGTCCGGCAAATCAGATCCTCGGTACTTGGTACGATAACACCGGGATCGCTCAGCGTACGTCATGGATCGATAGCGCTACGCAGACGGTCAACGACCGAGTTATCAATGCGTGGTTATACAATCTATTCGTCGGCGGCACGACAGCGCAGATGTCGATGAGTACGACATCGTGGAATGTCGGCGCTGCCGCGTGGTGGTTTGGGGCAATCCAAGGCGCGGCATCATTCGGCGGGGCAAACGGTACAGTCTCGGCGCCGTTGTCGTTCGACTGGGGCGGCAATGTGCAAACCGCTACCACGCCAGCAATGCGCAGCGGAACGAGTGCTACATCGCTCACGGTCGGCACGAATAAAACCGGCGCGACTCTCCTTCTTGCCGGCGACGCCGCAACGAACGTCATCGGGATCGGTGCGGGATACGCTGATTTCCTGCAAGCCGGTGCGCCCGCCGCACCTGCGTCCGGTGCAATGCGCGAATACCTCGATTCGGCCGATGGGAAGCTGAAGATCAAAGACTCGTCCGGGAACATCTTCGTTCTCGCACCGTGAGGCACCGATGAAGCGCTCTCAACTCTTCGTGTTAGTCCTCGCGCTTCTCGCGGTCCTTCAATCGGACCGAGCCGGCGCGACGTCGACGGCCATCGTGGCCGATCAAAAAATCTGCACCGGATCGGCAGCGGCGAGCGGCGGCACGATGACGTGCGACTACGCGAGCACGACGGACCGCGCCTCTTGGGTCCTCGCGCGCGTCGGAATGAGCGCGATCACGACCGGTCACTTGTCCACGACGGGCCTGCTCTTTTGCGAGGCCGTCTTCGAAAACAAGAACGGAACGCTCTCCCTCGCTACTGCGCTCGCGTCGTCGGCAAACCCGCAAGGCAACACGTCGACGACGTTCGTTGCGTCGCACGCGCAAGCGGCCGATTCCGGTTTCGTCGGCGCCGGTCCGCCCACGTGCACGTGGAGCGTCTCCGGGACGAACGAGCGAATCACCGTGACGAACACCGGCGGCACGACGGCCGACGTGACCGTGTGGATTCAAAGCTTCAACTTCGGGAGTCAGTGATCGATGAACGGAAATACCGAGCAAGCACTCGTTGAGTACGCACGCCGCAGCCACGAGAACGCGGAGAAAGCGGCGAATGCTGCCATGCGCGTCGAGGCATCTCACGAACGCATGCAACGCGATATTACGGAAATGCGTCGCGACATGCGCCACGGATTCGAGGCACTCAACGCAGCACTACTCCGCGACGCAGAAACGCGCCCGGCCCACACATCGCTCATCGAAGAGGACTGGGAAGATTCTCCGACTGGCAATCACAAGCGCGTGAGCAAACGCGTATTCGATTCTTGGCAGCGCGAGAACGAAATCAGCGCTGCGGCTCGTCGCTGGCGCAAGGCGCTCAACATCTCCGGTCGTATCGCCCTCGGCATCACACTCGTCGTACTTGGCTGGCTCGTACGTCATTGGATGGGAAAACCATGAAAGCATCTCACTACGTCTCAATCCTCCTGCCGTACCTCGTTGCGTGCGGCGTCGCCATCGCCACGGTGGCGAGTCACTCGACGGACGCCAAGGTGGCAGCGGTTGCCGTGTTCGTCCTCACCGTCATCAACCACCGGAGCGTCCTGGCTCCGGCTCCGGTGAAGCCGTGAAACTCATTTTTGCGATGGCGCTGCTGGTCGTCGGCTGCACCAAGCAACAGGTCGCGAAGGATGAGTACTCCGCGCAATCCCACGCGTGCGTGGATATTTACTCGGGCAACTCCGCGGCTCAGAAATCGTGTCTCGAATACGTGCGAAAGAAGTGGGACAGCGCTGGGGCGCCCCCTGCAGCCGTCACCGATGGAGGGCCATCCCAATGAGCGATCCGAAATCAGACATTCTCATTCAGCTCGCCAGCATCGGCGCTGACGTCGTCACCGGCAACTACGCGGGGGCCGTTGCGGGACTCCCCAAGCTCGGGGAGCTCCTGGCCGTGCTTGCGCCGGCTGTCGACGCGACGAGCTTGGACCCCGGTGCTAGGGCGGCCGTGGACGTCGAGGTTGACGCCGAAGTGACCAAGCCGTGACCCTCTGGGAAGTCCGCATCCGCTGGGCGTGCCTGGGCTTCGCCCTCGGCATCGCCGTCACGTTGCCCTTGGCCTTCATCCGATGACCCTCTACGGAGTCGACGTCAGCCAGTACCAGCCTCACGTAGATTGGTCCGCGCTCGTCCGTGACGGCTACGGTAGCTTTGCGTACGCGCGATGCTGCGAGGGTACGACACTCGACCCGCTCCACGCGGTGCATGTGCTCAACGCTCGGGCGGCCGGCGTCCCCATTGGCTCCTACCAGTTCGGCCACCCGTCGCAGGACTGCGCGACGCTCGTGGCCGCGTTCCTGGCACACGCTCACCTGATCGAGCTGCGGCCCGTCATCGACATGGAGACGCTGAGCGATGGGCATGTGCCCACCAACGCCGCATCCTGGGCCGACGACTGGTGCGAGCGCGTGAAAGCCGCGACCGGGCTCGAGCCGATCATCTACGCGAGCACGAGCTACTGGCGCACCATGTTGGTGCTCAAGCCGGAGATAGGTGGACCGCTCGGATGGGATTGGTGGGCGGCCCAATTCGGCGGAACCCGCCCGCCTCTCTCGATCGCGTGGCAGGAGCGCGGCAACGTGGCTCTGCCGCACCAAGTCGGGCTATGGGACGTGGACAGCGTGGACGCGCCGGACGTTGGGGCGTTGAGAGTTTAGACCGGGCTCCCCACGCCGGGCTCCGCGTCTATCTTATCCACCACTCCACTACCACGCCTCTCGCCGCGAGCCAGCGCCGCGCAAGTGATAGCGACAAGAAATCGACATGGGGCGGACGATTTTCACACATCCGCGCACGGCCACGAAAACGCCGTGTTTTTGCGATAGGTTAGCGGTTTCCTAAACCGAAGGTCGCAAGTCCGATTCTTGCCGGGGGCGCTATTTTCTGCGGGTCCCGATTCCAGTTGTTCCGGTTGACCCCCTCCGATTCCGCGCCATTCGCACACCATTCGCACTCCGTCGGACCTGCATCCGCACAAGCCGGGCCAGCTCGTCGTCCTCCCCGGCCCCGTACGTCGTCGCGGCCAGCGGCGAGCCGTCCGCGTGACCGAGGCCGCGGCCGAGGAGGTCGAGGTCGACGCCCGCGTGCCGGTGCCACGTCGCCCACGTACGCCGGAGGTCCTTCGGGCTGAAGTGCGGGATGCCGATGCGAGCGGCGAGCTTACGGAGCACGATGTTGGCGCTCGTCGGCGTATTCCACACGTCGACGAACGGCGGGCCGTGCTCGGTCGCCAGCTTGAGCAGCGGTCGCGTCAGCGGCGTGATGGGCACGAGCCGGTCACGAAAGACCGTCTTCGTGCCGCGCACGCGCACGAGGCCGCGCTTCCAGTCGACGTCGCCGGCCTTCGCGCGCTCGACATCGGACACGTCGGAGCCCGTCGCGACGATCCACGCGACCCACGCGGCGCGATCGGGCGGCAGCGATCCGAGCACCGCGGAGAGTTCTTGCTTCGTGAGCCATCGCGTGCGGGGCCGATGCCCCGTATCGAACCTTTCCGGCATCAGCTCATCCCACGCCTTCGTGACCCATCCGTTCGCGCGCGCGAGCTTCCACGCTTGGCGTAGGTAGCCGAGCTCGTGGCTGATTGTGATCCGCTTGACGCCCTCGCTCGTCCGCTGCGTCACGTAGTCGGCGACGGCGGGGTAGTCGATCGTCGCGAGGCTGCGGCCCTCCCAGATGCGCGCGAAGTGCCCGAGCTTGCCGGCGGCGTTTTCCTTCGTCGCGGCGGTGCGTCCACGACGCACGAGAGCTTCGTACACGAGCGCGATCGCGTCTTCTATCGTTTTTTCGCGCGCGGTCGTGTGACGTGGATCGTAGTGCTGCCGGACTTTCGCAGCGGCTTTCGCCTTGTCCGTTTCGCCGGTGCTCCATCGTTCGCCGCGCCAATAGCACTGCCAGAACCCGCCCGGCGCACGCTGGTAGAGCTTCGGGGCGGCAAGGGCGCGCACTCCTGCCGTCGTAGCCAAGTCTCGTACGCATGTCGAGTGACGCGGAGCTGGCGCCCGACGTAGTAGTGGATCATCCGGTGCATCAGCTCGTAGGCCGTGCTCAGCGGGATGTGCTCGCGGTCGGCGATGTGCTGCGCGGTCAGCACGTCGGGCAAGAGGGCCGGAGCGGCGGCGGTCATCGCCACGCCTCAGCGCGCGTCGCGTTCGCGAGGTAGCACGGGTGTTTCGGATGGCCGTCCTTCGTCGCGCCGAAGCACTGCCAGCTCGGCCGCATCGCGCGCACCGTCGCGACACGCTCGCGGATGAACTTCTGCGAGAACGCGCCCCACGCGGCGACCGGCGTAGCTCGCGAAAGCAGATTGTCGATCGCGACATCGTTCGCCGGTCCGACCGGGTCTCGGCCCTCCGCGATCCAATCGGCTAGGTACGACGGGTCGGCTGAGCGGAGCGCGAAGAGGTTCACGACGACCAGCCCGCCGTGGCCGTCGCGCTGCGCGAAGTGGAGCAACTTGCGCACGGTCGGATCGACCACGCGCTCGTCGGCGGTCGACGGGTTGAGCATGCAGACCGTAAGAGGCGAATACGTCGGATGCCACTGGCGACCGAGCGCGTAGCGGTATGCACCGTCGCGAGAGAACCACGCCCACGAGCGATCGTCGCCGGCTACGCGGAGGTCGAAGCGATCCGCAACGCTCATCGTCGCACCAAGCGCTCGACGTCGGAGAACAGCCCTTCGATCTCGCGCATCTTCTCGCCGAGCAACTCGCGCTCGGCAAAGCTCAGCGTGTTGCTGTCGTCCGCATGGCGAGTGACCTCGCGAAAAGCGGCCATCGTCGCGGCCTGGGCGACGTATAGCGCGGCGCGCGCGGCGTTGTGATTTGTGGCGGTGGTCATGTGAGAGTCCGCCATCCGTCCTTCGGATTCGGAATGCGCCACGAGGTGATGCGCGCCTCCCATTCCGAATCGGTGCGCCCGTCCGCCAGCGTGGCCAGCGTGGCGAATTGCTCGATGCACGATTGGCGCGTGGGCCAGAATTCTCCGTCACCCTGACGGACGCCGTTGTGACGCAGTTCGAGAAGCCAGACGCGACGGGTTTTCACCGCCCCACCTCCCCCGGCTCGACGCCGAGAGCGCGGAGGGTGTCCTCAGCAATCGCGCGCTGAGCGTGGAAGTAGTCGGAGCGCGTTACGCGCTGCAACCCCTGAACCGCCATCGCGAGCTTGACCTCGGCGGCGTCGCCTTTGCGGCCCAGCGCTTCGATGTCGATCATGTAGTCGTCGCATGTCTTCTCCGCCTCCTCCGCGCGCTTCGTCATGCTCGCGAGCTGGGCCTTGAGCCTCGACACCTCGGCATCGTGACAGGCGCCACACACGACCCCGACATCATCGTATTCGTGGCCGCCGCACGGCCATACAATCTCCGTCATCGCTTCACTTCCCCGCCCGCGGCCGGAACGGCTCGCCGCGTTCGATGGCGTCAGCAACCCAACTAGGCGTCCAGTGGTTTTCGGCACCCTCATGCGGATTTCGGATCCACTCAGCGATGGCCTTCACGGCGGCGGCGTGGCCGTGCTCTTCCGCGATGCACAAGAGGCAGTTGTACTCTCGCGATACTCCGTGCGCGCATTCGGGCGTCGCATCGTGAGAAGCGCCGGGCTCTTGCGGAGCGTCCGCCCGGCGAGACGATGCGGGCATGTCGTATTCCCCGCGCGCTTGCGCCTCGCGCGTCAGTTCGTCGGCGGCATCTGCACCCGCGGGCTCCGGCTCGCGCGAGGCGGCGAGGGTCGCGAGCAGCTCTCCGTTGCCGTCCAGATACTTTGCAAAGTGTTTGCGGCGGAAGTAGTCGGACATATAGCCGAGCGCTTCGTGCAGGTTCTCCCGCAACCCCTCGACTTCCTCGAGCGCCGTGGCCAGCTCGGCGTCTCGGGCGGCGAGTTGCTCTTCCAGCTCGCCAGGCATCGGCCGTCGATCGCTCGGCTTCACGATGAGCATCACCCGCTTACCGTCGTCGCCGAGCACTTCGGCCGGTTCCCCGGTACGATCGACTTGCTCGAATGCGATGCGTACGCGTTCCTCGATCGTGCTCATCGCTTCGGCTCCTTTGCGGCTTCGAGGGCGGCGCGAATGTCGGCGGCAAGAACCGTCTCAGCATCCACGTTGATAGCGTCGTACGCCCGATCCAACAGCTTCTCCAACCCCGCCGCCCGCTCCTCGGCTTGCTTCTGCGCGGCGATGGCGGAGTCGTAGAGCGCGTGCGTTTTCTCAGTGACCTCGACTAGCGCACGCTCCGCCGCCTCCCGGCGCTCGCGTTCCTTCGCGACCGCTGCCACGACATGCGTGCATCGCTGGCACGTCTCGCCTTCGCCGAGTTGCAGATTCCGATCGACCGGGAATCTCTCCAGCGGAAGCCCGCACGCCGTGTGGTCGAGATCCAAACTCGACGGACGATGGGTCAACGCGTCTTCCGCCTCCCGAAGCTTGCGTTCGGCGTCGCGCTCGGCGAGTGCGGCGTGTAGCTTCGATTGCCAGAGATCGTCCATCTCGTCGCCTTCGCGCTGCCGGCGCTCGCGTTCGGCGGCGAGTTGGGCGAGCGCCTCGTCGAGGTCGTCGAGCAGGTCGCGGATCCATGCGATCGACCAGTCCACCAGGCCCACGCCTCGTTGCAGGTCGCGATCGCATCTATCACGGGTTCGCGCTCGATCTTCAGGTGCGGTCTTCATTTCGTTTCCTTCCCGCGCGCGCCGTCGGCGCTCATGTCTCCACCGCCGGCTGGTAGTCCTCACCACGGAGGCCGAAGGTCGACGCGATGGCGTTGTGGCACGTGAGCTTCTGCGCGTCGCCGAGCGCGTCGGCGTCGAGCAGCGGCCGCGCCTCGTGGTGCACGGTGAGGTGGTAGATCTTGTGCACGCGACCCGTCGTCGGGTTCACCCAGCCGCCTTCGTAGGCGCCGGGCTCGGGCGTCGAGTTGATGACCTCGCAGACGACGATGGGATCGTGGTCGGGCACGTCGCGCCAGAGGAGACGGCGCGGCAAGCCGAGCGAGTCTTTGTCTTCGTGGACGACGCGCGCGCCGGATTCATTGGCGTAGCGGCCAAGGCCCATGCGTTCGATCATGACGCGCCTAATTTCGGCGTTCGGCTCCGCGTCGATCTGCGCGACAGTGATCGTCTCGGGCGCTTCGATGAGCTGCGCGGGCACGCGGACGCCGTGCCAGAAGAAGAGCTCCCACCCGTCGCGCCATCGGAGCTGCGGGCCGGTCGCGCAGTGCGGCCGATTCTGCTCGTCGCGACCGACGGTCTCCGGGAAGTCCGAGGCGATCCAGAACTTTGCGTGCATGTACCGCGGGCCAGCGAGCTCGGTTGCGGCCTCGTAGTGCGCGAACTTCTCGTAGACGTCGAGCGGCAGCTTCGCGACGTGGCGGAAGAACGACAGGTACGCGACCCAGCCGCTCCACATGTTGCCGGCGTTGCGCATGCCGTGGCTGTACTGCGTGCAGCGGATCAGAAACGCGACGAGCCGGCTACCGATCAGATCGGACGCGTCCGTCGCCGCTTCCGTCGCCGCGCTCGTCGCCGCTTCCGTCGCCGCTGACGTCGCCGCTTCCGTCGCCGCTTCCGTCGCCGCGTACGTCGCCGCGTACGTCGCCGCTGACGTCGCCGCTTCCGTCGCCGCTCTCGTCGCCGCTGACGTCGCCGCTCCCGTCGCCGCGTACGTCGCCGCGTACGTCGCCGCGGACGTCGCCGCGTCCGTCGCCGCTCTCGTCGCCGCGTCCGTCGCCGCTGACGTCGCCGCGTCCGTCGCCGCGTACGTCGCCGCTTCCGTCGCCGCGGACGTCGCCGCTCTCGTCGCCGCGTACGTCGCCGCGCTCGTCGCCGCGTACGTCGCCGCGCTCGTCGCCGCGTACGTCGCCGCGTCCGTCGCCGCGTACGTCGCCGCTTCCGTCGCCGCTTTCGTCGCCGCTCTCGTCGCCGCTTCCGTCGCCGCGCTCGTCGCCGCTTCCGTCGCCGCTCTCGTCGCCGCTTCCGTCGCCGCTTCCGTCGCCGCGTCCGTCGCCGCTGACGTCGCCGCTTCCGTCGCCGCGTCCGTCGCCGCGTCCGTCGCCGCTGACGTCGCCGCTTCCGTCGCCGCTTCCGTCGCCGCGTACGTCGCCGCTGACGTCGCCGCGTCCGTCGCCGCGTCCGTCGCCGCGTCCGTCGCCGCGTACGTCGCCGCGTACGTCGCCGCGGACGTCGCCGCTCTCGTCGCCGCTGACGTCGCCGCGTCCGTCGCCGCGTCCGTCGCCGCGTCCGTCGCCGCGTCCGTCGCCGCGTCCGTCGCCGCTCTCGTCGCCGCGTACGTCGCCGCGTCCGTCGCCGCGTCCGTCGCCGCTCTCGTCGCCGCGTACGTCGCCGCGTCCGTCGCCGCGTCCGTCGCCGCGTCCGCAGGATCTCCCGACATCGAGGGCAGCGCAGGCAACGACTCACCACGAAGGTGCGCGCAACCGACGACCATCGCCCTTGAGACAGCCGGACCGACAGCCGCCATAAGCTCCGGCTCGTCCACCTCACGACCGAAGAGCGCGGCGTGCTTCTCGCGATGCTCGCGAAGCCACCAGACGCCGGCGGCCACGCTCGCGGCGATCGCCGCACTCATCGGCGACGCAACGAACACGCCGCGGTGCTCGGGCACGAGCTCGAGCTTCGCGGCCTCATAGAGCCCGCGCATCGCCGCGCGCATCTTCTCGCGCTCGTCCTCGGTCTGCGCCGTCGTGCGCAGCGCGTTGGCGATCCAGCGCTGCGCCCACGTGCCGAGCTGTGCCTTGTGTTCCGGGTGGTCGGCGAACGAATAGAGCTTGCCCATGTCAGTCCTCGACCCGGCGAGATGACTTCTCAGCCCAGTTGTATTCGCGTTGCCGCCGGACGACGTGCGTGCCGCCGCCGATCTCGATCGTTGCGTGCTCCTCGTGTTCGAGCAGCGCGACGACGTCGCGCGGCACGGTCAGCACCGCGTCGCTCACGCCCTCCGCGCGCAGCAGCGTGACGCCAGGCAACTTCACGCGATGGTGATGTCCCGTGGCCTCGCCTTCTGCGAGCACTGCGCCGCGCGAGTCCTTCACTTCCGTATGCGCCTTCGTGATCGCGCTCTTCCTAGCCTGCATCACAAGCACGTCACCCTGCCGAATCATTTTTTTCGCTTTCATCGTTTCGCTCCTTGTCTGAAGTAGTGAACAAGTCTCCCGTGCTCGCGGCGTGGGCTCTTCGTTGTGCTCATCTCCGATATCCTTCTAGCCACGTCTTCACGTCGATTCGGTGGACCCACTCGGCCCCGGCGGGGATGACCACGCGAACCTCGCGCCCGCGAAGGCGTAAGATCACGTGGAGCGCGTCGGGGCCGAGATAGGTGGAGAGCATCAGAAGGGGATCTCGTCGTCGCCCGGCTGCGATCGGAACTCGTCCCCGATCGACGTCGCGCCGCCCCCGGTCGCCGTCTTGACGACCGGCGCCTTGACGTCCTCCAGCTTGTCACTGACGTCGACGTGGAAGACCTTCATCGGCTGCATGCCGGCCTTTTTCGGCGGCCTGTTGTCGGTCCAGGTGACCGTCACGATCTTGTCCTTCAGCTCCGACTCGTGCGCGCGGAAGATGCCCGCCAAGAATTTCGAGCAGTCCATGATCTGGATGCCGTTGCGGGTCTTCAGCGTGAGCTGATCGCGCGGGCCGAAGTTGCCCTCAACGTCGCGGTCGAAGGCGACGAAGCGCCCTTGAAAAATGTCGCCGAGTTTTTGGAATTTGTAGAAGTTTCCGCCTTTGAGTTCCATGGTTGTGTTCCTTGCGTGTTGAATGGGATTTCGTCGTCAAGTAAGTCCAAGTCACAATCATCGGTGTGATCGATCGGGTCGACCCAACGCCCACACCGCGAGCAGAAGGTCAAAAGCTCGAGCTTGTCTCTCGGGTCCACAGCGCAACCGCCCAAGTGCATCGCCGGCTTCGTGCAGCCGTGCACCACATTGCAGGGCGGCGGCGGGAGGGCGATAGATGGGTTTGGCTGCGCCGGCTCGTAACGGCGCTCGCTGTAGTCCTCATTCCTCGCGCGCCACGCGTCGTAGGACGCGCTCGGCCACGCCGAGAAGTCGCCGATACTCACGCACTCTCCCGACACTCTTGGACGCTCGTCAGCGTCTCATCGTCGTTTAGAGCGCTTTTGGCTGACGCGACGGCCCCGGCCTCGTCGTCGTACGCCTCCGTCTGATACAGGCGCTCCCCCGTCTCGTCGTCCACGACGATAGCGAAGTAAGCAACGCGCCTTTCGGGGACGATAACGACGCGGCGGCTCATCGGATGACTCCGTGGAGCTCGTCGAGCTCGCGCCGCTTCTCGGCGCACTCTTCCAGCAAGTGATGCCGAATCTCGCGAAGAGTCAGCACCTCCTCCGCCAGCGCGCGCACCTCTTCGGGCTGCGCTGACCCAGCGTCACGAATGGCCTGCACTTGATGCGTTGAGAGGTTCACGACTGCACCTCCACAGGGGTAAGCCTCGACCGGCGCTCAATCTCGCCGATGACAAGAGCGCGCGTCTCCGCGCTGGGATATTTGACTCCCGAAAAGCTCGCGAGCGTCTGCCAATCGCTGTCATGCCACTCGCGCAAGCGAGCCGCGAGCGCCGCATCGTCGGGATTCTCGCCGACGCGCGCGTAGAAGCGATCGAGCGTGGCGAGCAGCGCGATTACCTTGCGCAGCCGAGCGCGCGCGGCGAAGTCGATGACGATGGCGGTCATAGCGGGAACCTCCGCGCCGCAAACCCGCTCCCACCGCAGCGGGGGCAAATATCGGTGAAGGTGCTGCCAGGGCGCGCGGCGTCGTCCGTCTGCAGCGTGCCTAGGCCTCCGCAGAGCGCGCAGGCAGCGGGGGCCAGCGTCGGACGCGATACGGGCTCCGTGAGCGTCCGCGCCTTCTCGATTGCGGCGATGAGCTTGGGGGCGGCGCTCACTTCGCACCGCCATTCAGCGTGGCGCGCTCGCGAAACTCTCTTGCGCGCTCACGGTTGCACTGCTCGCCACAGCAGCCGTTGACGGCCTCGCCATGGCGATACGGTTCTCCGCACTGGTAGCAGTTGTAAAACGCTTTCGCGTCAGGCTCGCACGCCTCGTCCCAGTTCATGTCTCTTCCCTCCGCAACCGAAGGCGACGGCCGAGGGCCGAGCGCAGTTAGCGAGACAACGATCGTCTCGTCCGCCGCCCTCGATTGCGTTGCGCTCCTCAGCATCTCGTTGCCTCGCAAGATGCAAGCTAATGCGTGGACGCATATTCGTCAAATGTATTCGCATAGAAAAGATATATGGTCACACATATCCTTGGAACCCCAGCCGTTTTCGGTCAGGATTCAGCTCATGCGGATCGTTTTGCTCGCCTCGACCCTGCTCGCGTGCTCGTCAGCGGCGCCCTCGTCGCCACCGGATTTCTGTGCGCAGTTCTATCAGGCGCTCTGTGAGCGTGCGGTCTCGTGCAGCATCGAGCCGAACATTGCAACTTGCCAGAACGTGACGAACGCCAACAGCGGCTATCCCGCAGCGTGCGGGACGCTGACATGTAGCGCAGGGCTCAGTTTTGATGCCACGCAGGCGCAAACATGCGTGAGCGATGAGCAAGCCGCGTCATGCGCGGACATCGGCGGCAACGTGCAGCCGCCGAGCTGCAACGCGATCTGCCACTAAGCGCTCTTGCGCACGGCGTCCAACGCCTTTTCGAGTCTGTCGAGGCGTGGCTGCCACTCCGGCGCCGGAAAGTCCTCCGTGCCGAAGAGACCGGCTTTGGCTGCCGCGATGGTCCAGGTGCTCCACTCTTTGCGCCCGTGCCAAAACTTCACGCACACGTCGATATTGCGGTAGCGGTCCTCCTCCAGGATCGGGAGGGTGCCGCTCGGCGGCGTCTCAGCCCCGCTCTGTAGCGGCCCCACCAAATCTGCCAGCTCGACGCCGTCGAGCTCCGCGACAGCAAGCGCCGTCGTCATGCCAGGCTTCCATTTGCCGGCGAAAAGATTGGAAAGGGCCGGCTGAGTCATGCCGATGGCCTTGGCAAGGTCACTCTGATTCTTGAAATCCTTTCGGTGCTTTTTGATCGTGTCGATCAGAATTTTCACCTGGTACGGAGCAAAAAGGGGCTTCTTCTTCGGCGATTTGGCCACACCTGGACCGTACGCAGAATGCAAATCCGCATCAAGTGTGGCGCTATGGCTTGACGGCTCATGTGTAAGCGCATAATCCATACGCATGGCTATCTCCCGTGGCTCTCAGCATGCCAGTACACGACTTCAAGCGCTGAAAAAGACTCAAAAATGGCTAGCGGCGAAGATTGGACGCGACCAGGGCACCATCTCTCGCATCCTCCGTGGCGAGCTTGTTCCCAGCATCCAAGATGCCACGGTCTTACAAAAGACCCTCGGGACACCGCTTGGATGGTGGGCTCTGCCATCGCGTGATTCTGATGCGGCGACGCATAAAGCGCAAGAGAGGCGCAAGCGTTCAGTGCACAATACAAGTAAGGCGGTGACGTCGTGAAGCGCGCGGAGAAGTCGCCCACCTCCGTAGAGCGCACCATCTCACTCTTCACCGGCAAGACGGATCTCGAAGAGCCGCTTCGCGGACGCGATGGAACGCTACCCGAAGTCCTCGCACGTCGCCCCCGCACTATCCGATACCGATGGCATTCTAACGGCGGCCATTTTGCTTGGGGATACGGCAAGCCAGACCGTAATGGCACGTACATCGATCGCGGTTGGATAACAGCCGGAAAAGACGGATACCTCGCGTGCGTTGGAGCGAGACACGGTAGGCCGTGCGAATTCAAGACGCTTATCGCCGCGGCTGAGTGGGTCGAATCACAAGTAGCGGTGCTCCGATGATCGCGCTCGCTCGCGTCGCTTACGAAGCATTCACGCGCATCGATGACGTGAAATCCGATTACGTGCGCCTGCCTTGGGCGAAGCTCGACGCGCGCAGCCAATCACTTTGGGAGCGCGTCGCGAGTGCCGTCGAGCGTGAGGCTGAAAAGGACTTCATGCGCCGCCTGGAGGCTGCGCATGCGGAGCTCGGCGCCCTCGCTGCCAGCGGCGCGACGAGCCCGACGCAGCTCGGTT
>Ga0105240_10001698_pt1 | contig 37296 bp, 26 predicted proteins | sample KBSC54metaG_FD_80426 | JGI IMG/M metagenome (GOLD analysis project Ga0105240, IMG submission 80426) | Corn rhizosphere microbial communities from Kellogg Biological Station, Michigan, USA - KBS C5-4 metaG | ecosystem: Host-associated > Plants > Roots > Rhizosphere > Soil | place: Michigan, USA... | reverse complement strand
ATCCACCATGTCAAGTTGTTGTTAAGTATACGGTTTTTAAGTTAAAAATCAAAAAAACTTGCATAAAAACTCACCTTTAATGTTTTTGAGACTTATCAAAGGTGAGTTTTTAAATTATTGAGATCGAGCTGCTATCAAAAATATTATCGAGGGCGAGTGGTTTGAGCTCTATTTTTTGTGTCTGTGTCTATCAGTGGTTTTCCGCCAGTCCATCCATTAACTATACCAATTTCGTCTGCTGAAGCTCCTGGCCTCAATACAGAATCAAACTCACGTACAAGTTGATTTGTTTGTTTGCAGAATTCTGGAGTTGTAACATATTCCTGGTGGGGATTTCCAACAAAATTGGGATCGTCTTTTTTAGAACTAGAGATCATACGTTCTTCTGTGCAGTTGGAGGTTCTTACTGCGTATCCCTTAGGGGCTTGCGTCATGCCTTGATACATAACGGGGTATCCAGGTTTTTGATTAGCCAAATATGCTAATGGAACAATCATAGGCATAGATCGAGTCATTTTTTCGATGAACTCCATTTTGAAGTTTGGGTTGTTTTGTACTTCCTCTTCAAAACCAGGACTGTTTTTGCGTGAATTTTCAAAAGCTTTATAAGCACTATCAAGGGGCACCTTGTTATTTGATTCACAGTAAATCATGAGGGGCAATGCAGTTCTTGGATTCATGACTGTTGCAAGATCTCTCATGCCTTGCGGAACTGTTTCTGATTTATAAGGAACAAGTAATTGCGCGGACATGAGTTTGAGTGTTTGAAGCTCTGGTTTACTGTTTTCAGGTGTATCCATAGCGTTGAGTAGCGTGGGTATAAGAAAGAGATTGTATAGGATGTTAAGTTTTTTCATAAAGAAATCCATTATTTTTGATATATACATACTGAAATTTTATCGAATTAATTTTAAGCTTTTTGTTAAAAACAATCAAATTTGATTGTTGCTATCGGTTGTGACAAGGGGTTGGCGGGGTGTTGGCTAACCCCAAAATATGTGTTATTATATACTAATGAGAAATTATTTGAAGCAAGCTTTGCCGAATTGGACAAAAAGTCATGAAAGAGAAATTAAATATCCCAAATGCGACATTCCCAACGAAACAGCGTGAAGATGGGGCAAGTCGTTGGATCAGTATTTTTGGGGCGCGTGAGCATAACCTCAAAAACATTGATGTGCGCATTCCCAAAAATAAGCTGGTGGTGATTACCGGGCCTTCTGGGTCTGGAAAAAGCTCTTTGGCGCTCGACGTGCTCTTTACTGAAGGCAAAAGGCGTTATTTAGATTCGCTTTCTTCATATGCTCGCCAATTTTTGGGTGCGGCAAAAAAGCCGGATGTTGATCGAATTGATGGCCTTTGTCCTTCTATTGCTATTGAACAAAAGACTGTCGGCTCAAATCCACGCTCAACAGTTGGTACTATTACTGAAATTTATGACTATTTTCGTATTCTTTTTGCACGTATTGGTAAAGTTCACTGTCCTAACTGCCGTCTAGAAATTAGAGCAGAATCTGCCGATGCTATTTGCCAGATGCTTCATAGAGATTTTAGCTTAAAAACTATTTCTGTATTGGCTCCTATTGTGCATGAGCAAAAGGGTGAATTTGTACAAGATTTATTGAGTCTTTTTGAAAAAGGCTACTATCGCATTAAGATCGATGGCGAGCGTTATAAATTCAGATCCGCAGATGAAATCAAAGCCCTTAATTTAAAAAAGACACATAAACATACAATAGATGTTATTGTTGATTCTCTTGAGGTCAGTTCCGATGAAAGATCACGATTACAAGAAGCTGTTGAAGCTGCCTTTAGGCTCGCTGGTGGCAATTGTAAGATTATAGTGGGTACGCAGGAATACCTCTATTCATCACATCGTATGTGCATTGCATGTTCACAATCAATTCCTGAATTAGAACCGCGTTGTTTTTCTTTTAATTCACCTGTAGGCGCGTGTAAAGGTTGTGAAGGTTTAGGGACTATTAATGAATGGCCATGGTCGCATGGTGATAAGGATTCATGGAAAGCGGATTATCCAGAGTTTTTTGGTGATAAATATGCAACCGTAAAAACGTGTACAGAGTGTAATGGTAAACGTCTGAATAAATATGCCTTGGCAGTACTTGTTGGTGGCAAAGATATCTGTGAGCTTGGCGACCTATCAATAAAGAAATTATTAGAATTTTTTGATTCTCTTGTTCTTAGTGCAACGGAATTGGAAATTGCTCAGACTCTTATTCACGAGATTAAAAGTAGAATTACCTTTATTAATGATGTTGGTCTGTCTTATTTAACATTAAATCGTACAGCGCGAACACTCTCTGGTGGTGAAGGCCAGCGCATTAGGCTTGCATCACAAATTGGTTCAGCCTTAAGCGGTGTTTTATACATTCTTGATGAGCCAAGTATTGGTTTGCATCAGCGCGATAATGATCGTTTGATTGAAACGCTTAAAACGTTGCGAGATCAGGATAACACTGTTGTTGTGGTTGAGCATGATATGGATACTATTACACAATCAGACTATGTCATTGATATGGGCCCTGCTGCGGGGGTTTTAGGTGGAAAAATAACTGCGTTTGGAACACCAGCTGAATTAGCAAAAAATAATAGTTCACTTACTGGTGCTTATCTGAGCGGCAAGCGTGCAATTGTGCAACCAAAAACATTGCGAAAACCAGAAGGTTTCATTGTGCTGGAACATATTGATAAGCATAATTTGAAAGATATTACTTTGCGCATGCCTCTTGGTGTGTTGTGTGGTGTTTCTGGTGTATCTGGTTCTGGTAAAAGTACGTTGATTATGGATCAATTAGTTTCTGCGGTTAAACGTGAATTTTCTGGTGGATATAAAAGAATACATAAAAATGCGACTCCTGATGCAGGCAGCCTGCAAGGTGCGCAAGAGCTACAAAGTTTGGTAGTGATTGATCAAAGCCCTATTGGCCGTACTCCACGTTCTAATCCGGCAACATACCTTGGTGTGTTTGATGAAATGAGAAAATTGTTTGCATCACTGCCTGAAAGTAATGCGCGTGGCTATGCAGTTGGACGTTTCAGTTTTAACGTTGCTGCCGGCAGATGTTTTGAGTGTTCTGGTGATGGTGTTATAAAAGTTGAAATGCATTTTTTACCTGAAGTTATTATGACATGCAAAGCATGTAATGGTACACGCTATAATCAAGAAACATTGTCTATTTTATACAAAGGTAAATCTATTGCTGATGTGCTTGATATGACAGTATATGAAGCATTAGTGTTTTTTGAGCATCATAAAACAATTGCTAAGCGTTTACAGTTATTGTGTGATGTTGGGCTTGATTATCTTAAATTGGGACAACCTTCCACAACATTGTCTGGCGGCGAAGCTCAGCGTATAAAATTGGTTGATGAGTTAGCAAAACGAGAACAACATACTTTATACATCTTAGATGAACCAACAACTGGTTTGCATAACAGTGATATTGAAAAATTGCTGCAAGTTCTTAACCGTCTGGTTGATAAAAACAATTCTATGATTCTTATTGAGCATAATCTTGATGTGCTCAAAACAGTTGATTATCTCATTGATCTTGGCCCTGAAGGTGGCGATGGCGGCGGGCAAATTATTGCACAAGGTACGCCTGAACAAGTTGCACAGTGTGTGCAAAGTCATACGGGTAGGTATTTAAAACCTTTCTTTTCAAAATAATGATTGCATGGGCCCTATTGAGAAAAATGCCTGTTTTGGTATGCTAATATTGATGAAAATTTTCTCAATATGGGGCCCCTTTAAGCCCATATTCCGATTCTCTTCATACGGGCACCCGTTATAGAATGAAATGGAGTAATGGGTATAAGAACATGGGGTATAACTTGCAATGATTAAGAGGAAGTATCTTGAAAAATCTAAAACCATTATTATTCGCCATCTTATTTTTAGTTTCTGGTGATGCTGTTGCTCATGCAACCATTATTGATAAAGTTATAGTCCAAAAAAAGGCGGTAGAAATAGAAACCAAGCTTACACAGCATCGCTATTTGGTCTATTGCCTGACAGCTCTTGGCGTTGCGCATGAGTTATACAAGTGGGCGCCAATGATCAGAGATTTTTATGCCATTCGTTCTGCTGGTAGTGATGCTGAGCAAAAGGAAAAACTTTCCATGTGGCAATCGTTTAAAGCCGGTTGCAGATATCTTTTTTATACTCAAGACGGTTGGGTTTCAATAGCGCATTCTGGTTTGAGTATTGGTGGTTTTGTGATGATTTCAAAAGCATGCGAAGAGTTTGTTCATCCCGATACGCTTCGTTGGTATATTAATACATATGCGCCGTATCATGTAACAATCAAGATGATGAAAGAACGCATAGCTGATCTACAAGACCAATCTCTCGCTCAAGAATATCGCAAAGTTTCTGAGCAAATTGTGCATTTGTCGTACGATCGCCTTGTTCGTCAAGCTGAATTGGCTTGTGCCTATATGACGTATAAAATTAAGCATCTTGATGATGAAGAAAAAGCAATCGCTGAGAAAGCAAAAACATTGATGATTCAATGCCAAAATGACTGGCTCACTCGTATTTCTACTCAATTGAATGCGGTTGATCATGATTATAGTGCGCTCGATACTCTTTTAGATTCATATGAAGAAGCTATCAGGTTGCAGATGAACCATTTTGCCGCCATCGAAGGGGAAACTCCGCGAGATAGAGCTGCGGTGAAGAGGAAGATTAAGAGTAAAGAGAGAGAGTTGAGTTAAGAATTAAGGTTGAGATTTAAGAATTGAAGATTGAAGATTAATGCCCAACTTTGGTTGGGCACCCTACTTTTGTTACACAAAAGTGATTTTTCGTAGAGGGGCCCTTGTCCGGCCCCCTACAACCCCAGACACAAACATCCTGTTTGATCTCTTACGGCGTGAATTCAGGCCACAGTCTGTTCGCAGGGCCTCCAGCCTAAACCATCATACACGCCTCATGGGACTTTTCACCAAATAATAAAAAACTAGTTATCTTTTTGCGCTTGTCCTGAACTTGCTGTGCCTTCGGACTGCGTGCGCCATAGCTTTAGCGATGGCGGAAGTTTTACGCGAAGGATGGGTTGAAGAATAAGCGCTTTTTTTATTTTGTAATCAGTTAAAAGAAGTGGCGTATTCGAGCCCTTAATCCGAGCGTAAGCGCAGGATTAATGGTGCATGCGAGTGGGTCGTACGTGAGCAGTAAATGGTAAGAAGGCAAATCAGTAGCGTATAAGAAGTTATTACCTATTGAAATATCCTGTCTGAGCGCTTTAGGCTGCGTAGCAGACTGGGGTGCGAGTTATATTTCATCCAAGGGATCAAAGGGAACGTTTGTATCTGGGGGTGTGGGGGGCCGGATAAGGGCCCCACCACGAAATTTCACGAAAACGAAGTTTTTGTGCGGGTGCCCAACCAAAGTTGGGCATTAATCTTTTCTTAAATCTTCACAATTTTAGATTTTATTAATTGAGCAGAAAACCCTTTTTCCGTATACTAAATTGCACTATGATAAAAAACCAAGAATGTACACCATTAATGCAACAGTATTTTGAGATCAAAACAGATTACCAAGATACACTTCTTTTTTTCCAGGTTGGAGATTTTTACGAACTTTTTTTTGATGATGCAAAACAAGCAGCAGCTTTTTTAGGCATTGCACTTACTGCTCGTGGAAAAAATAAAGGTGAACCAATCCCGTTGTGTGGCGTGCCGCTGCATGCTATAGATCATTATTTATCTAAATTGGTTAAAGGTGGTTTTAAAGTAGCACTATGCGATCAACTTGAAGACCCCAAGCCGGGTACTATCGTCAAGCGTGGAGTAAAACAAGTTTTAACACCAGGTACATTAACTGATTCAAAATTGTTGGATTCTCGATCCGCATCATACCTCTTTTCATTTTATCCAGCGGGTAATTCTTGGGGATTAGTTTTCACAGAATTGTTAACTGCACAAATTTTTATTACAACAGTTTCAGCTGGTTCAGAGAAATTGCTAGAAGCAGAACTGATTCGCTTCTTTCCTGATGAGATTTTAATTCCTGCGCAAGCTCAGGCAAAAGAGTTCCAGGCTTATTTTAAGCGACTCGGATACTTTACAACAGTTGTTCATGATAATGAGCAATCAACGCTTGATGATGCGCAACAATGGACCAAAAAACAATTTGCACAATCAACGTGTGCGCAGATTGAACAAGATGAAGCAATGCGACAAGCGTTGTATTATTTTTATGCATACATGGCAAAACATCAACGATCAGCGCTCGATCAATTCAATACAATTTTTTTCTATAAGCCAGATGATTTTTTGATTATGGATGCTGCAACGCAGCGTAACTTAGAATTGGTGAAAAATGCGCAAGATGGTACAAGTAAAAACACATTGTTTAGCGTGATGGACCGTGCGCAAACAGCAATGGGTTCTCGTATGCTCAAGAAATGGATTTTGCGCCCCTTAGTCAAAAAAGAAGCAATTATTCAGCGACAAGATGTTATTGCACATTGTTCTTCTGATATTGCATTAGTAACAACGCTTGAACAGTTGTTGAGTGCGGTTGGCGATTGCGAACGAGTGATTGGCCGTATCGCATTGCAGCGGGCTTCAATACTAGATTACACTGCATTGTTACGTATGCTTACGTGTGTTCCCCAACTAAAAAGCACGGTGCTTCAACATAAAAACATTTTACTGATGCGTTTAATTGCAGATCATTTAGGTGAATTTTATTCATTATCTGATTTGTTATCGCGTGCATTGCATGATGAGCAATCCTCAGATTTGATTATTAAAGAAGGTTTTGACGAAAAACTTGATCACATGAGAGTTCTGGTTAACAACAGTAACGAAAAGATCTTGGATTTAGAAGTTGCTGAGCAACAAGCCACGGGAATTCAATCATTAAAAATTCGCTACAATGCTGTCCAGGGATATTATATTGAAATAACTAATGCAAATTTATCTGCTGTTCCTGATAGATACCGACGTCTGCAAACATTGGTAGGCCGTGAGCGGTTTATGACCCCGCAGTTGCAAACGTTGCAGCAGGGAATTGAATCTGCTCGTAAAGATATTGTCAATTATGAGGCACGTTTATTTGATGGCATTAAGGCTGAAGTTGCACAGCATGTCTCTTTATTGCGAAAATCAGCCCATGCAATAGCTCATATTGATGCATTGCTCGCACTTACACGGTTAGCTTATGATAATGGATACGCTCGGCCTACATGCAATGAAGAGCGTGATATTGTTATTGTTAAAGGGCGTCATCCGGTGGTGGAACAATCATTATCGAGCTCATTTATTCCCAATGATACCAACTTAACTGATGAACAATCATTGTGGATTATAACGGGTCCAAATATGGGTGGTAAATCAACCTATTTGCGTCAAGTTGCATTGATAACTGTTATGACGCACGTTGGGTCATTTGTGCCTGCAAAAAGTGCTCATATTGCCTTAATAGATCGTATTTTTACGCGTCTTGGAGCAAGCGATAATGTTGCAGAGGGTAAAAGTACCTTTTTGGTGGAAATGGAAGAAACGGCAATGATATGCACCCAAGCAACCAGCAAAAGTCTGGTTATCTTGGATGAGGTTGGCCGTGGAACGAGTACGTTTGATGGGTTGGCAATAGCGCAGGCGGTTGTTGAGTATATTTTCGGCACCATAGGAGCGCGTTGCCTTTTTGCTACGCACTATCACGAGTTGACCTATTTACAGTCTACACACCCTGGAATTGTGGCGTATTCGGCCGCAAGCAAAAAAACAGCGGCGGGAATTGTGTTCTTGTATACGATGATGCGCGGAGTTGCCGATGGTAGTTTTGGTATAGAAGTGGCTAAATTGGCACATTTACCGGTGGCTGTTATTGCTCGGTCATCGGCTTTGGTTGCTGGTTTTGCAGCAGGTGCTGAGCGGATAGTTCCGGCTATTGTTCAAAAAGCTGGACAGAATCATGATCTAGAGAGAGAAAATATGCGTTTAAAAGCTGAAAATGACCGCCTTGTTCGCGATGGTGATAAGGCGCAACGCATGCTATCGCTTCTGCAGCACGTTGATTTTGACACTTTGTCTCCCAAAAAGGCTTTTGATTTGCTGTGGGAATGTAAAGATCTGTAAAGGATCACTTTTTTTTGTTGTCAATCAGCCCTTGAGTTTCTATTGTGATTTTTTATATTATTAATACATAGCTGTATAAAAGCAAAAAGAAGAAAGATGTACAAATGAAAAAATATATAAAAGGATCAATATTGTTACTTTTTTGTGTTTCCTGGAGTGTTTTTGCCATGGATACACCAGATATGATAATGGATTCTGATGCAGAAGTTGATGCTGCTACTTATAAACAGTTGGTAAATCTTGAGTTAGCAAAAAGAAGAGTTTTGCTAGGATTTTTTGATGAATCAGAACATAAAGACTTTGATGCTATTGATAGTTCGGTTTTAAGCGCGCTATATCAAGAGGTTGGCCCAATACTTATTTCAACTTCAATATTAAAACATATAATTGAAATTGGTAAAAGTGATGATAGATCAACAGAAGACCTCAAAGACGCAATGGTAAATGCGACTGTTTACGACTCAACAAAACAAAATGTTTTGTTGAGTCGAGTATGTTTCAAGCCAGACCAATGGATTATAAAGAAAGTAAATGATGCATTGAGTCTTATGATTTCAAGAAAGCAATTGAAGTTTTTTAATGTTGATTGGAATAAAGCAAATGAACACATTGATGCTGATTTAATATCAGATGTTGAACTAAAATTGGGCTTAAGGATTAATCACCTCTGGCCTATTGGTATATATGATATACTTCAGCATGAAGTAAAAGAAAAAGGTGCTGGTTGCTCTGCAGATGAGATAAAATTTTTGTTTTGTAAAAAACAGGATTACGTATCTAAAAATATGGTTATTCCTGAATGGTATATTTTTATGAATGGGCATGGTAGTTTTACCAGGAGAGTAGCGGGAATGCCGCTTGATACTTTCCAAAGTTTACTTGGTCTTTTTAGTAGCTATATAAATACGCAAATGTTATTTGTGAAGTCTTGTTTTGCCATGGGAGTAAATGCGAAAAAAATTTATGAAGAAACACCTTTTGGATTAACAAAACAATATCCATTTCCCATAATTGCTCTTGGGTTTAATGATATACCAACAAGTGCTAGATCGGCGCATACTAATCCTCATTATGGTCGTCCAGCTCCAAAAAAACCAGATACTCTATCTGGCACATTACCTCCAAATTATGTTTATTCTAAAGAAGAACTAGAATGGATGTTTTATGAAGAACCTGAAGAAATGGAAGAATTTGTTGATTGGAATCGCGTTTTGCAGCTTACAAGGCAATTAGATATTGATTTTGGTCAAATTGCAAAGATTTTACCAGCCATGGAATCGAAAAATACACCACAAATTAAGCTGCCGAGTATGGAATGGTTTTCAGTAATGGATGTTGATAAAAAAACAGTTTCGATAGGATCTATTCTTGCTCAAATAAGAAGCCCTCAAAAACCACTTGATGTAGCAACATATTTTAAAAAAGATCCTGCGGTAATTTTGCTGCGTACGGATGATATTCCATTTGAGTTAAAACTTGATAGGTTGAGTCGGCTGGAGCATATAACTTCTATGGTATCATCAGGACCAATGGTAGAAAAGCCTGATTTTGTTATTCATAGAATAAAAAAAATATCATTCCCTATAAATCCTGTAAAAAAATCAGTCTTGGAATGGTTACGATTGTTTGAACTGAGTGGAGCTGTTCGGGGTTCAAAAATATTCTTTGTTGAAGAATTTGAAGATAAAAAGAATCTTGTTCTTTTTGGTCTTCCTACTGAACCTGGTATGGTGATTTTGAAAGCTTATTTTGAGGATAAAGATGATAATCGTTTTGTTACGCAATTTAAGTGGCAAATGCAATCTGGGGATATAGTTGCTGATAAGATGATTAGGGGCTCTGAAGATGAGCAAGATTATTTGGAAAAAATAAAGCTTGCTACTATCGGTTATCCACAAGCAAAAGCAGCAAATGCGATAAAGCGTGTGATGCCTGAACGCATTAAAAAGATACAAGATGTGTATTCTGAACAGCATATAGGACCGGGACCGCGTGGTAAGCGTATGTATGAGGAGTTGAAAAAGTAATAGCAGGGTTTTAAGCCCATTATTCCCACTGAAATCCTTTAAATAGAGGTTTTTTAAGCTTTTATCGCAAAAATATGCTTCATTTGCTGTGGGAATGTAAAGATCTGTAAATAAGGCGTTGTTTCTGCTGGACGGTACGGCTCTTTTTTGGTATAGTTGAGGATATAAATGGCTCATGAACCATCCATTGCCTACTTCATTTTGATTCCCGATTGGTTAAATCTTTAATTGGGGTCCCCATACGAAGAGAAGCGGAGGATGGAGTAAAGAGCACCCATACGGAGAGAATTTCGCTATGGGCGTGGTGAAAAAAGTTAATAACTTAGGGAAAAATCGATGGTACAACAAGAAAAATTCAGCAAATACGCGATATTTGCAAACGGCGGTAAACAATATCAAGCTATTGAAGGTCAAACTGTATCTCTTGAAAAAATAGAGGGAGAAGCGGGAGATAAGATTGAATTAGGTTCAATTTTATTCCGTAAGTTAGAAGAAGGTAAGTTTGAAATTGGCCAACCATTTGTTGAAGGTACCATCACGGCTACCATCGTTAAGCAAATGAAAGATCCAAAAGTTATCGTTTTCAAATTTAAAAGACGTAAAAAAGTTCGCGTGAAAAACGGTCATCGTCAGCCAAAAACTATTGTGAGAATTGAAACAATCGCAAGTTAATTATTGTTTTTGGTTTACATGTCAGGAAATTAAGGAGTCTCTAAAGGCTCCTTTTTTTGTTCCAAAACACATCGTTGACTTTCTATTTGAATATTTTGTATTATTATTTTGTATTCTGATATGAAGGCGAATTGGGGGATGGTGTATAAAATGAAAATAATTAATTTTTATGGTCTATTTTTGATAGGCGTGTTGTTTTTTGTGGTTAATGCAAGTGCTTTGTCACGTCCAACTGGTGAGATTGCTAGGTCTAGAGCAAGTATGCAGCAGGGGCTTCAAGCAAGACAAAACAGATGGAGTAAGTTTGCAGCAGGCCGCCAAGAAGGGTCCCCAAAGATTTTTGAGCAAATTCAGTCGTTTGGATGTAAAGAGAATGAGATTTTTCTTTCTCCCCAGAATCTTCCAGGTGTTGGGATTTGTGTTAACATGGGCATGGGGCGATTAAGCAAGCTGATACAAGGTGCTATGGATTCTGGAATAAAGGAGATTAAGGTCCCTTTTACCTTGGCCCAGATGAAAGATGGAATTGATCTTTTGCAAGAAATACAAACAAAATTTGAGGATAAGGATTTATATCAAACAAGTGACTTAAAGATCATCAACAAGGGCTTTTTTGACGAATTAATAAAATTAAAAAAAATCGATTCATTTGATCGTCTCATCAATGCTACGAATGTTGCTGATTATTTGCAATGTCAGTTTGATATCACAAAGACGTTTTTGCCAGCAATCAAAATTTTAATGGATAATGGTAAGCAGGATATTGTAAAAAGTGCAGCATTTCATCAATTATCTAGAGACTATCAAGAGTTATTGATATCTGATTCCACAGAGGTGCTTTTAAAGCAAGCAATTATGAAAAAAAATAACCAACAATTTCTGATTAATATTGATCAAAAAGCTGAGGTCAGTTCTGATGGTGAAAAAATTGTTTTTGTAGATAAAAACAACAGGCAACACTTAAGAATTTTATGTAATCTAACAAGAAAAGATCCTGTTCGAGCAACAATAAAAAGCGCTCTTCCTTATACGTGTGCCACAATAAGTCCTGATGGTAGTACCATAATCGCAACAACAAGTGCTTTTATAGAGCAACTAAAAACCGATAATTTAGATGAAGCAGAATCTATACAATTTGAGAAAAATGAAACTATTACCTCTCTAGTGTGCGATCATAATGGAAGTGTAGTTGTTTTCTCTAAGGAATCAGGCGATATAATAAAATTAATTTTTGGCGATGATCAAAATTTTAATGTTACACAACTTTTTTCTGGTGAAAAAAATATTTCTAAAGTGATACTAAGCGCAGATGGTAATAAGATTGTTGCGATAGGCGATAATAAGATTTTTGTGTTGAATTCTGGTTATTGGCGCACTGTAAGGTATTCGTCTTCAATTAAAGGAATTGTGATGAATCCTGGTACAGCAAATTTTATTTTGTGGAAAGCTAGTGTTCGAGATCCTAATGATGATGTTATACAAAAGTTTGATTTTGATCCTACTGGCAAACCTCTAGAAGATACAATTGGCTGTCAAAAAGGAATTCTTGCAGCAGCGCAAAGCTACGATGATAAGTACGTTGCTTCACTCGGTGAAGGTGGTCTTATTTTGTGGGATAGAAAAGATGGCACTATGCTGTTTAAAGGGTTATCAGGCTTATCGGCTTCATTGGTGGCATTTAGCCATGATGGCAAGAATTTGCTGTTGTATAGCAATAGAGACAGTAAACTGATTTGTTTTAGTATTTCAAAATTGATTGAGAGTAATAATACTATCGAACCAATCATTCCAGAATTTACTATTGCAAAAATAGGTAAAGAAATGGCTACATACACAAGTTTATCATTGAGTGATGATGATAGAAAAATTATTTTATCTGGAGATACTACTTTGGTAGGTACACTTGCGACAGATGCGCAAGTATCAATGATAAGTAAGATAAAAAGTGAATGTACTATTGAACAGCGGCGATTAATATACCAATTGGCTTGGGATTTTGCCCATAACACTCCTATGCAATTAGATGAGGATAGTGCTGAATTTGCTTTATTCAAGACTCTTCCTGGAGGTATACAAGATGCTCTATTTGATTTGATTGGAATCCATGAGGTACAAGGATTTGGTCCTGCCAATCCATCATGGCAGCATAAGCTATGGCAACTACGGCAATCTTTGAAAAGCTTTCTTACACAGTAGGTGATAGTTTGACTTATTTTTCTAAATTCTTGGCTTGTCTTTACCCATTTAAAAAGAAGACGTAAAAAAGTTTGCGTAAAAATAAGGAGCTGATAAAAAGGCTCCTTACTTTATTTCCAAAACATATAGTTGATTTTCAATGTGAATATTTTGTATTATTAATTTGCATTCTGATATAAAGGTTAATTAGGGGGATATATGTATAAAGTGAAAATAATTACATTTTTAACGAGCCTGGTTTTTTTGGGCTTGTTGTTTACAGGAAGTATAAACGCTTTGTCTCGGCCAACAGGGGAAATAGCTAAAGCTAGGGCGAGTCTGCAGCAACGGCTTCAACAGCGACAAGGTAGGGGGGATACGTTTGCAGCAGAGACCGAAAAAGGGTCTTCAAGAGTTTTCGATACGGTATATAAACGAGCTAGTGAATGTAAAAAAGATGACTTTTTTTTATGTTCATCTTTAGAAGATCAAGCATTGTCTGGTCTTGGATTTTGTATTTCAAATGAGGTGGTGGCGCTCAGTACTAAAATGTCTCTTGATGCACTTAATTTATCTTCTCCGGCAAACCAAGGGCAAGAGAAGCCAAAGATTATTAAAATTGGATATCCTCTGGGTACTATAGGGGATGCGGTCAGTGTTTTGCAAGAAATAGTAAAAAATAGAGGGAATGTAGAAACAGGAACGGTTGATAAGGCTATTGTTGATAAATCAATAAAGCCAGAAATACTGAACTCATTTAATCGTTTGAGTAATGTTACAAAGATTCTTGGTGAATTGGATTGTAAAGTAAATATACAAAGGGATTTTTTACCAAAACTAAAAGATATCATGGAGCGTAGTGATCAAGATATTGTCAATAATGCTACGTTTCATCAATTGCCCAATGGTTATCAGAATGTGTTACTATCGGATTCAATAAAAACGCTTTTACAAGAAGGTATTGTAAAACGAGGCCTCCTCACAAATACGTTTCGTTCTCGTTTGCCCATGGTGATTAGTTCAGATGGTGAAAGAATTGTGGCGTTAACTAGTGAGGGTGGAGTTGAGCTGTTTGTATTTGATTCAAATCAAAAGGATTATGATTTGACGAAATTTCCTTTATCAGGAGGTGCTTGCTCCTGCGTTACAATAAGTCCAGATGGTAATACAATCGTTGCAGTAAATCCGAGTGGTATTAAGGTGATAAATACCAATGATGTTATAGGTGCAAAAAACTTTCAAGCAGAATTGATTCGTTTACCAAATAATACAATTAAATTTTTAATGTTGAATTACGATGGCAGTGTCTTGGTTTATTGGGATCAACAAGACAATATAGTTATACGTAACTTAAAAACAGGTTCTGATACAAAGGTTCCTAAGAAAGAAGTTGTTGGGTTTGATATTATTTCTAAGGTGTTAATTAATTCAAGCGGTAACAAGGTTGCAGTGCTACATGACGATTTCTTAGAAATTTGTTCTATTGGTACTGAAGTTGTTACGACAGCAATACCAGGATCATTCAAAGATGTGGTGATAAGCTCTGATGGTTCACGTGCAATTTTGTTAGATAAGAATGGAAAAATTGCTTTGCTTGATATTACAGATGGTGGGATTAAAGGAAATTATCTTATTGGTCATAAAAAGAACGTTTCTTCAGCGGCATTCAGTCCAAATGGCCGTTACATTGCCACAGTAGGAGATGATGGATTTTGTCTATGGGAAGCAAAGAATGGAAGCAAAATATATGGGCCATCCGGTGATGCTACGTTATTGGGAGGTTTTAGTTATGTGCCATTCGACGATGAGAAATCTTATCAAATTTCAGACGATTTCATTGTGTGGAAAGACAAGAATGTCAAAAAAGGCGAGGATGCAACCAAAATATACCAACGATCGGACAAAGTTACGACATTGGGAGTGTTTAGTAATGTGGCGTTTAGTCATGATGGTAGACAGTTACTATTATACAGCAGTTATGCTCCAGATGATTTGTATATTAATCCAAATGAGCGACTGGTCTGCTATGATATTAAGAAAATACTGACGAGTGGAAAAGGGCCAATAAGTCCAGAATTTACAGCGGGAGTTTCAGCAGAGGTTAAAGAAATATCAGGCTTATCTTTTAGTGATGATGATAGACGGGTTATTTTTTCTGGAAATCCAATTGTTGTAAAAATGTTACTAACTGATGAACAAATTGAAATACTCGAGAAGATAGAAAAATGTACTATTGAGCAAAAGCGATTAATATATCAGTTAGCTTTTGCTTTCCAGTTTGGTAAATCAAAGCCATTAAAAGAGGGTAGTGCTGAATTTGCTATTTTCAAGACATTGCCTAATGATATACAGAAAGCGCTGATTGATTGGGTTGGCTATAAGGTTGAGCCTGTGATCAGCAGTTTTGAAGGTCTATATGGCAGACGTGCTCGAGTGATAAGTGAAATACAGGAACGCTATTAATTAAGATGGTTATTCAATGAATAAAATAGGAGCCTTTTTATGGCTCCTATTTTTATAATTTTGCTAATTTTTCCAAATTCTTAGTTGGTCCTGCGCATACGAGTTTATCCAATTCTTTAATTATATAATCAGGGCCGATTGAAAGAACTTTTTCTTCTTCTTTTTTGCCAATGCAATGTACATCATAATTATTAAAAAGATCCAACTCACCAATACTTTTGCCCACAAATTGTTGCGGTGCAGTGATATTGGTTACGCAGAAATTTTTTGCTAATCGTGTAACATCCATAAATGGAGAACTGAGGTTATCTGCAAGGCGAATGCCGATTTCTTTTTCTGGCAAAATAACACGATCTGCCCCAACTAAGGTTAATATTTCTTTGTTCAAATCATCAATTGCACGAGTAATAACGTATGGTGTTTTGAGATGTTTTTTGAGCAATGCAGTGATAAGAATTGATTGTGTACTATCTTCACCCATTGCAACAATGACGGTATCAATTTCATCAACGCCAACACTGCGCAGTGATGCTTCATCGTTTACATCCATTACTATTGCATGTGCAACAGAATCGCGGATAGAGGCAACAATTGATTCATCACTATCAATAGCGAGCACTTCCATTCCATTTTCTGATAATACTGTTGCTACTTGGTAGCCAAATCGACCGAGTCCAATAACACAAAATTTCATGATATTTTTTCCTTGTATTTTGCTTACCCCAGCATAACGCGCTCTTCAGGATAGGAATATTCGATTGTTTCTTTTCTTGCTCTTAACTTCAGGCCTAAAATAAAGGTAAGCGATCCTATCCTACCAATAAACATTGTTGCCATAATAAGGATTTTACCAAAATCAGATAACTTCTCTGATCCTTTAAGAGAAAATCCTACGTTGCTAAATGCTGATATTGTTTCAAAAAATACATCCAAGAAATTCCAATTTACTTCTGTTATCAATAAGCAAAACGTGGTGAATAAAATCCAGCCAATGCTTAAAGATATGATTGCAATTACCTTATGCACTTGGTCAATAGGTATTTCTCTTTCAAAAGCATCTACCGAAGATCGCCCATTGATTGCGGATTTAACGGTATTTAGAAAAATAACAAACGTAGTGATTTTTATACCACTTCCTGTTGACCCTGGAGATGATCCAATAAGACCAACAAGCATGATGAAAAAGATTGTGGCACTGCGAAATTCATTTAAATTTGCAAGAATAAAACCACAGCTTTTGAATGATATTGCATGGAAAAGAGCATTGGCACATTTAAGTGGTGCAGAAAGACCTTGAAGTGTGTTGCTGTTTTCAAGTGCTAAAAATAAGATAGTTGCTGTTACCAGCAATACAATTGTGCCATGCAAAATAATTTTACTGTGCAAAGAAAAGCGACGTTGTTTTTTGTTGAAAAAGTATGAACGTGTTCGTAGCATAATTTCGTGCCAGGTGATAAATCCTAGTCCGCCAAAAAATGTCAGAAAGCTTGTTGTCGCAAGAAACAGATAGTTGGTGCTGTAGTGCTGCAAGTTCTGTTCTGTTAAGAAATGGAAAAATGATATTCCTGCATTACAAAATGATGATATTGAATGGAAGAATGAATAAAAGACTGCATTGTGTAATGGGTATTCTGTTTTAAATATTGAAAAAAAACAGATTGCTCCCAAAACTTCAAGAGTAAGCGTTGATGCAAAGGTAAAAATGAGTATTTTTTTTATGTTCTCCCATGAATCAAGTTCAAATAATTGGCCAGCCATAAAGCGTGTGCCTAAACCAAGATCAATAAAGAGTGAAATAATAAAAAAACTCATGGTTGCAAGTCCCAGAGCTCCTATTTGAATAAGCCCCAAAATAACAGCCTTACCAAAGAAGGTAAAATTACTTAATGGTATGGTGAATAATCCTGTTACACAGGTTGCCGATGTTGACGTGAAAAAAAGATCGATAAATGACATCGGCTTGATATGTGCTATGGGCAATCCCAGCAGGAGTGCGCCGAACATGATTAAAATGAAAAATGAAAACAAAATAATATGTGCAGGTGATATATCAATTAATTTATTCTTACTCATACAAGCTTTCAATATTCCAACATTCTTAGGTTTTTTTCGCGCTCGTCCTGATACTTCGTCAGGTTTCCTCCTTCGCGTAAAGCTCCGGAGAATACTGCAGCAGTCAACACAAGTCCAGCTCTTTGCTGCGCTCATCCTGATACTTCGTCAGGCTCAGTAGTAAACACTGCGTTCAGTTCTCACTGCGCTCATCCTGAACTTGTTGAAGGATCAGAGCGCGCTTAATCCTTTTATCCCCAGCTCCGTTACTCTGCGCCGGGGTCCCCGTGTTGGAATGAAATGAAACATGGGGTAGAACTGTTCAGGATGAGCGCGGATAGGATTCAACAAGACAGGTAAGAACCTTAGAAGCCTACGATTTATGTTTTAACATGTTAGTAAGATACAATTCAACTTTTTCAATATTAATACGTTCTTGTTTGAGTGTATCGCGATCGCGGACGGTAACACAGTTATCTTCTAAGCTGTCAAAATCATACGTAAAGCAAACAGGTGTACCAATTTCATCATGGCGACGATAGCGTTTACCAATTGATCCTGATTCATCAAATTCTACTGAAAATCCAAGTTCAGCCATTTGCATATACAGTGGGCGCATATTATCGCTTAATTTTTTAACCAAGGGTAAAAATGCAGCTTTAATTGGTGCGATAGTAGGATGTAACTTAAGCACTGTTCGCTCTTCGCCACCAAGCGTATCAAGATTGTATGCATCAAAAAGAACCGTTAAAAAGAGGCGGTCAGTTCCGACTGAACATTCAATAACATTCGGCATGAATGATTTTTGTGTTTCATCATCAAATACCGATAAGTCTTTACCTGAATGTTTGCTGTGTTGTGTTAAATCATAATCACCACGGTGGGCAATGCCTTCCAGTTCTTTCCAACCAAATGGATATTCATATTCAACATCGCTTGTGTTCGATGAATAGTGGGAAAGTTCATCTTTTTCATGGGCGCGTAAGCGAATGCGATCGGTATTAAGACCGATTGTTTTATAAAAACCAAGACGTTTTTTGCACCAGAAATCAAAGTATTCATTGGAACTTTCTGGGGTACAGAACCATTCCATTTCCATTTGTTCAAATTCGCGCATGCGGAAAAGAAACTGTTTTGGGGTAATTTCATTTCGGAAAGATTTACCAATTTGAGCAATGCCAAACGGTATTTTCACACGGTTAGAAGACATGACGTTTTTGAAGTTAATAAAAATAGCCTGGGCTGTTTCGGGGCGCAAGTAAGCAACCGCACTTTGGTCTGCAATGGCACCCAATTGTGTTTTGAACATCATGTTAAATTGACGAACCTCAGTCCATGCTTTTTTTCCACAGTTTGGGCAAGGGCCAGTAATATCAATATCGGGATCATCGGCGCGGAATCGTTTTTTGCAATTGGTGCAATCGATCATAGGATCATGAAAATTATCAACATGCCCTGATGCCTTCCAGATAGCTTCTGGGCCAAGAAGAGACCCTTCTAAAAAGAAGATTGTTTTATCAGGCGACATGATAGACTTTGACCAGGCGTTTCTGATGTTGTTTTTAAGTAACGTGCCAAGAGGGCCAAAATCATAAATTCCGTTTAAACCGCCGTAAATTTCTGATGACTGGAACACAAAACCGCGTCTTTTACACAGTGCAACGATGTCGTCTAGAGTTGGTCTTTGAGATGACATAGCAGTATCCTTTATTAAATTTAATTCGTTCGATATGGTTCGACAGGCTCACCACGAACGGCGAAAAAATCAATTGCTTAATCCGTTCGCCCTGAGCTTGTCGAAGGATGCGAACGCTCTTCAATTCAAAGTAATTCCTATCAGGATAGCTGTTTAGGGGTATTTTGACAAATCCTGCCTTTATCTTATTTCAGCAAAATGGTATAATAGAAATCAGCTTTTGAAAAAGCTAAAGAGAAATTTATCAATAATCATATTTTGTGGGGTTGAATAACATGAAAAAACAATTGCTGCTTGTAGGTGCTTTAATAGGTTGTGCATTACATGCGTCAGAGGCAGATGTTCGCAAGAAAGACAGTTTACGCCTTGCGCTGGATAGCGCTGGCGGTTGTTTGATGGTTCATCGTTGCAATCGTAGCTCAGAGGAGATGGTAAATGCAGGTGTCGATGCCATTGCTGATTTAAGAAAAGCTAGTACGCAAAAGATTATAGATTATCTTATTGTTAATAACCGCTCACGTGAAACCTGTGATGGGATGAATCCTGTAGAAAATCCGCTATCGATCACTGGAGTGAAGCGAAAAGATTTTTATAAAGAAGGTCTTGTTAAAGGAATTATCCTATACAATATTACTCCTGACAATCAAAAATCTGGAAAAGATTTGGTTCATGAGATACGTAGTTTACGAGATAGCTGGTCTGTTGTCGTGAATATTAGTAACACAAAGATAGATACTGATTTGCAGAATTATTTTGCGAATATGAATTGCAAGCTTTTAGGAGAAGAGCCGCAAAAGAGCTATGTTGGCAGTATTTTGATTGCGGGTGGTATGGCTGCTGCGTTACTGATTTTTCTGTGTTACAGGTTCGGTGTTATTAAACGTTAGAGTAGATGATTTGGATAAGTTTTGAAGTGATATAAAAGAGGCCTTATTAAAAATAAGGCCTCTTTTATATGTTGCATACGTATTGAGGGGATTAAAGTTTGTGTAAAAAAATTTCTTTTACCGGTGTAGTGCTATGAGTGATATCAAGAATTCTACCATTGTTACGCAATGCTATATTTTGCAGGTTATCCCAAGCAGGATCTTTCTCAAGATGTCCATCTATGGAAAGGCAGATAAGGTTTATTTTGCATCCTGATTTTCTCAATAAGTTATCTTTTGAGATAGCTTCAAGGCTTTCTGTTATCCACTCCAACTTGTTCTGAAAAGATCCTCCTCCGACAAGCGTAAGAAAAATTTCTTTTTTGCCTTCGGCAACAGCGCAGCGGATTGTGCCTTCATATGCTGCGCGTAATGCTGCTTGCGCCACCAATTCTCTATAGAATGGGCCATCTTGTTGGAATTGTTTATTAAATAATTGCGCAGTAGATCGACTAGGATTTACATCGAGCGCTGTTACGTTTACTTGCGTAATATAATGCGGTTGTTTAACGAAAACATTCTCGTCTTGCGAATTTTTTTCCCGAACCGTTGCATCAAATGTTTTTTTCTCTTTTATTGCTTGCGATTGAAATAAAACGTTGGCATAACCAGAAGTAACAGGAACATTTTGCCAATGAGCAACGCGTATAATACGGCTCAAGTCTTCAATGCTTTTATCTCGAAGTGTGCTAGGGTCGAGGTGTGTCAGATTGCCTGTTGGAGAAATTTTAATATTAAGTTGATCAAAGAAATTGATATCTTCTTTAGTATAATAAATTTCCACTATTCCTTTTGCTGCACATGAAAGTTGTGCTTCCTCTCCTTGTACAGACCATTTTCCAAGGATTGATTCGATACCGTTTTTGGAAGGGTCAAAATTTTCATGATGCACAGGCATTTGCAGTCCTTCTAGGCCATTAGGTCTTGATGCTGTTTGAAATACTGCATTAGGGTATGCTGCTTGTAGAGATGCAATATCTACGTAGTATCTGGTATCTGGATTGCTGGTAATATTGTGTACAAAAATATTGAATGATCCATTATTGTGTGAAAATTTTGATTCAGTGAGTTTGCGCAATTCTTTCAAGGTTGGCGTTGTGGTGTGTAAATCTTTGGTTAATTCTTGTAATAGAGGTGATTGAGGAGGTACTTCGCCTGTTTTTTTGTATTTTTGAAAAAATTCAGACTCAGACTCACCTTGAATATGTTCGAATATTTTTTTACGAGCAATAGTTTCAGTATTTTCCGATGATTGGGTTACGTTTTCAGAGCTACAAGCAGTAAATGGTACTAACAGCAGAATTATTATCAGTGATAATTTTTGCATATATGTTTCCTGTTTAAAATGAGGCGTATTGTTGTTTGTTTTTCTTAATAGTAATTGTATCTGTATGTCCTCAAAAATCAATCGATTCTCTTACTTTGGTTTTTAACCATTCTGTTATACACTGTAAGCATTTGCAAAGTTCTTATAGTGGTGACCACGGATAACGTGGGGTTAAAAAAAAGGGCAACAGGATGTCAGTTAAAAATAGAGTAGTAATAAGTGTTTTGGTAGCAAATATTCTTTTTTTGAGTACGTGTGTATTGTATGTATATCGCAATCAACTGCGACTTGAAAGTCAGTGGGAACAATCGCAACAGAAAACTATTTTTAATCCTATCAATCAAACAAGTTCTCATGTTGTTGAAAGTGTTGTTTCTAGTGCACAATTATGGCGACCTGTGCAAGATCGTGTGCGGGATACAGTGGTGCAATTATTTGTGCAAATTTCAGCAATTGATCTTCTAGAACCATATAAAACTCCTCAACAAGGTACAGCCTGCGGTAGCGGTTTTTTTATTAATGATCAAGGATATTTGATTACCAATGCGCACGTAATTAATTCTGCTAAATCAGTGTGGGGGCAGATCCCTTCTTTGGGTAAACGTATTATTGATATGGAAGTTGTAGGAATAAGTTTTGAACGCGATTTGGCACTGTTACGCGTAACGCCTGAAAGTCGTGATTTGATTACTAAAGAATTGGGCGGAATTCCTTATTTGCCACTAGGAGACTCTGATCTTGTTCGGCGTTCAGATGAAGTTCTTGCGGTAGGGTATCCATTGGGGCAACAATCGTTCAAGAGCACGAATGGTATTATCAGTGGTCATGAACATCACCTCATTCAAATGAGTGCTCCAATTAATCCTGGTAGTTCGGGTGGACCGTTGCTTAATGTCCGTGGCGAGGTCATTGGTGTGAATTCCTCAGGTGTAACTGAAGCGCAAAATGTTGGGTATGCCATTCCAATTAATACGTTAAAAACAATTTTGAATGATTTGTACGAAATTAAAATATTACGCAAACCGTTCTTGGGTGTACGTTTTAATAATAGTACCGAAAGCTTAACCAAATTTTTAGGCAATCCTTTGCCTGGTGGTTGCTATGTTATTGAAACCGTTAAAGGAAGTCCGCTTGAAAAAGCTGGAGTTATGCGTGGTGATATGATCTATGAGATTAATGGCCATGCAGTTGATATGTATGGAGACATGACTGTTCCATGGAGTGAAGATAAAATTTCTATCGTTGATTATCCATTGCGCTTATCAATTGGTGATACGGTAACTATTGGTGTCTATCGTAAAGGACAAAAAAAGGTATTTACCGTAAGTTTTAGTTTGGCAGAACCGCAAGCTATTCGTTCTGTTTATCCAGGATATGAGACAATTGATTATGAAATTTTTGGAGGTATGGTTGTACAAGAATTAAATGTTAATCATATACGTATGCTCGGTGATCATGCACCCGGACTGCGTAAATATGGTGAATTAAAATACCAATCAGAGCCTGTGCTTATTATTACCCACGTATTTCCTGATTCACAGTTATATCGTGGTCGCAATATGCCACTTGGTGCAACGCTGCAAGAAATTAATGGTATAAAAGTAAAATCGCTGACTGATTTTAGACAGGTTCTCAAAGATATAGCCACACAAGAATATCTTACCATTTCGGCATCTGATAACGTAACCCGTGCATCAGAAACAATTTTTGTGGTTTTAGAAGTGCGCAAAATTATCGAAGAAGAGCAAAGGCTTGCGCGCGACTATCGCTATCAATTATCTGAAACGGCAAAAGAGGTATTGCGCCTTGCTAATGCAGGTAAGTCGTTGCAATAAAACTGTGCGCAGAATAGTTGAAAATAGACAAGCCCCGCATTGCAGGGCTTGTCTATTTTTTTACTTTTTTTTATAAAGCAGAAGATTGATCATGTTTAAATGAGATTGTCATGTTGTCACTTGCCAGTACAAATGTATCATTCGAAGAAAAGCCCATTTCAAGTCGATGAAAAAGATTTGCATTGCTTGCATAGCAATAATTGCGGTGACAAGAATATTTATCGAGAGCAACTTGTTGTGCTGTTTTTCCCTCATTGTTTCGTATTTGTGGATCAAGACCTTTTTTTATAAATTCATTAAATATTGTTACTAATAATGCACGATCTTCGATGGCAGTTGGAGCTAAAAAATGTGCTACCGTGTTACCCTCTTTGTCTTGATGGTTAATAGGATTATTATTAACTTTTTCCAATATAAACATTGCAGATATGGTTGGCTGCACGCGGGTTGCAATTTTTTTATCCATTCCTTGCAATTGAGGATTGTATATAATATTTAGATATGTAAATAGCATGGAATAGGTAAAAAGATGTTTCATATCATCCCTTTGTTGTAGTGTTATGATTGTTTTGATGTAGTATATACCAAAAAAGCTTTTCTGAAAGCATTATTGCTACCATTGATGGAGAACAAGCCCTGTAAGCAGAGCTTGTTCTATAGTAAGACTTGGTACTCTCAGTTGGGATTGCCAACCGGAGCTTATGCGGAAGGTGAGGTTAGGTAGCGCATAAGGAAAGGGATAACTGTGTCGGGTGTTAATGAAACTGAATTGATTCCTGTTTTTATCAAAAATTCTGCAAGTTCAGGGAAATCAGATGGCGCTTGTCCACAAATACCAATGTAGGTACCAATCTTATTTGCAGTAGTGATTGCTTTGATGAGCATTTTTTTGACTGCTGGATCGCGTTCATCAAAGATATGGCTGATGAGTGCAGAATCACGATCAATGCCTAATGTTGTTTGTGTAAGATCATTTGAACCGATTGAAAATCCATCAAAATGCTCACTAAATTCTTTAATGAGCATGACATTCGATGGCAGTTCGCACATCATGATTACTTGCAAACCATTTTCACCACGCACCAATCCATTAATACTCATTTCATTGATAACATTCTGTGCTTCAGTAAGTGTACGTACAAATGGGATCATTAATTTTACGTTGGTCAGACCCATTCTTTCGCGAACAATTTTCATTGCTTGGCATTCAAGAGCAAACGCTTGCTTGTAGCGTTCATGATAATAACGAGATGCTCCACGAAACCCGATCATGGGATTTTCTTCTATTGGTTCAAAATAAGATCCACCAATTAAGTTGTAGTATTCGTTACTTTTAAAATCAGAAAAGCGAACAATAATGGGACGCGGATAAAATGCAGCTGCCATCATCCCAACCGCGCATGCAAGTTGTTCAACAAAAAATTCAGTTTTACTTGTGTATGCCGCAGTAGTGTTTTCAATTTTTTCGGTGATATTCGGGTCGGTAATTACGTCAGGGTATAAAAGCGCCATCGGATGAACTTTAAGAGCATTGGTTATGATAAATTCAAGACGCACCAAACCAATTCCAGATGTTGGTAAAAAAGATGTTTTGAATGCGCTATCCGGGTCTGCAATGTTAACCATGATTGGCACTGGTGGTGTAGCAAGATTATCCAATTGTACTTCTGTTACATCGAACGGAATAATTCCATTGTATACAAGACCAATAGTTCCACCACTACAATCGAGTGTTATTTCTTGGCCAGAAGCTATTTTTTCTGTTGCATTTTGTGTGCCAACAATTGCTGGAATGCCAAGTTCTCTGCTGACAATTGCTGCATGGCATGTTCTACCACCTTGGTTGGTAATAATTCCTGCTGCTTGTTTCATCGCAGGAACCCAATCGGGGTTTGTCATATCGGTAATAATAATATCTGTTGGATTGATGTGGTCAATGTCTTCTATACAATTGATAATGCGCGCTGTTCCATTGGCAATTTGTTGTCCAACGCTAATTCCTTTGACAAGAACTTCTTCTGTTAATGCTGAGCGATTACCATTAAGTGTATAGAGCAAAAGAGTGTTTTTTTGTTTACCCGCATGCACTGTTTCAGGGCGAGCTTGAACAATATAAATTTTGCCATCGATACCATCTTTTGCCCACTCAATATCCATTGCTGTATAGTTGCGATTGCGTTTTTTATATTGCTGTGTGTAATGATTTTCTATGGTCATTACCATGCGTGATAATTCAAGAATTTCATCATTTGTTAAGCAATACTGTAACTGATCTTGCGGCGACACGGCAACTGTTTCAACAAGAGTGTTTTTGCAGTTGCTATAAATAATTTTTGTTGATTTGCGACCAAGTTGTTTTTTGATGATGGGTGCAAAACCTTGGGACAGTGTTGTTTTGTGTACAATATATTCATCAGGCGTAACAGAGCCTTGTACAATCGATTCTCCAAGACCATAGGAGCCGTTAATAACAACTACATCGGGGAACCCACTTTCTGTATCAAGAGAGAATGCAACACCTGAGCACGATAGATCGGAGCGTACCATTTTTTGGATACCTACTGAAAGTGCCACTTCTGTTTGGTCAAATTCCTGTTCTTTACGGTATGCAATTGCGCGGTCCGTAAATAATGAAGCAACACATTTTTTGTAATAGGTAAGAACACTTTCTATTCCTTGAACGTGAAGATATGTATCTTGTTGTCCTGCAAAAGAAGCATCGGGTAGGTCTTCAGCAGTTGCAGATGAGCGGACTGCAACATCGCAGTTTTCTTCATTATATTGTAGTGAAAGTTCTTGATATGCGGAGTTTATTTCAGTTGCAAGATCTGTTGGTACTTCTCCATCTTCAATAAGTGTGCGGATTTGAGCACTGATTTTTTTGAGGTTTTTTAAATCATTAATATCGATTATTTCGCTTGTCAGGTGAGCAATCTGTGTTGATAAGTTATTGTGGTCTATGTACCGTGCGTATCCATCAACCGTAATGGCAAAGCCATGAGGAACTCTAATGTTTTGTGAGTCGAGTGCGCTAATCATTTGTCCTAGTGATGCATTTTTTCCACCAACGAGAGGAAGATCAGAAAGTGTTACATCTTTAAGAAAGGTGATGTAATTATACTGCGTTTTTGTGCAATGTGGTGAGGAAAGAAAGATGACTACCATAAGATAGCTGAATAATTTCATAAAAAAAATCCTTTTTTAAATTTTAATTAGCATGGATATTATCCTGTATGGTAATAAAGCTGATTGTCAAAAACAATGGTTTGTTTTTTTGTGTTTATCAAAAGAACAAAAATTAAAAATGGAATTGACTTTATAAATAGAATCTGAATAAGATGGCTATCGTATGTTAGTTTTTTTCAAAAAGGAGTCTTATGAAGATGAAGTCCTCATGCTTAATGCTGCTTGCAGCATTTTTATTATTACCTGTTCAAAGTATGGCTAAAAAAAAGCCATTTAAAGGTAATCAAAGATGTTTTGATTATATTATTGTTGGTTTTGGTGCAGCAGGTGCAATTCTTGCACGTCAATTATCAAATGATTTTAGTACTAGCGTTTTGGTTATAGAAGCTGGTCCGAATAATATGAATGATCCAGCCACATTGAATCCTAATCCACTTGCAGATTTTCCTACTCTTTTGAAAATAACTTATAATCCTAATTTTGCTGCAACATATCCATATCCATTCCCAAATTCACTTGCGGCAGGTACATATTCTGAAGGTAGGGAATGGGGTGGAGGTGCTGCACATAACTATTTACTTGATGTGCGAGGTCTTCCAGAAGATTATAATGCATGGGGTCTAGATTCTGCCAATCCTCGTTGGTTCTATCCTAATCTGTTACCATCCATGAGGGCTCTTGAATCATATACTCCAAATATGACTACAGCTAATCCTGCGCAGCGTGGATGTTGTGGTCCTATTTTTGTCACACAAACTCCTCCTATTGATAACAATCCATTTAACATAGTGCTATCAGAGGTCACAGGATCACCGTTTGTTAGCGATTATAACGATTCAACATTGTCATCAGTGAGTGTTGCAGCTGATCAGGTTTTCATTACACCAGGACCGGACAGCATCCGAAGTTTTTCTGCAAGTGAATTTATGACGATTGGTGAAATTATAGACGAACAAGGTCGTGGTCTCGATGGTAGAAAAGTTCGTGTGTTAGGTAATTCAGTTGTTTCTCATCTTTTGATCGATAATTGCAATAGGGTGACTGGCGTTCAATATTTGACTAATGATCCAAATAATCCTAATGAAATGGTCAAAAATGTTTATGCAGGCAAGAAAGTAATCTTGTGTGCAGGATCAATAAATTCTCCTGCTATTTGTATTAGATCAGGAATAGGTCCTGTTGATATGGTTAATGCAATAGGCGTTGATCTTGTTGTGGATAGCCCGCAAATGGGACAAAATTTACAAAATCACTATGGTCCAACTGCGATTGTAACAGATACAACTCCTTCAGGTCCATCGACTCCGTTTATTGATGTACGTCCTTATATGCCTGCTGATGGTGCTCGTCGTATACAAATATTAGGTGGCTCAATTCCTGGTGCTGGCATTCGTCAAATGTTAGGTTTTATGGTTCATCCAGAAAGCCGCGGATCGATAGAAGTTGTTTCAAAAGATCCATTGGTTGCGATTAAGCTGAATTTAAATATGTTTAATCCTGCTCAAGGTCAAAATGACTTTACTGTTGTAGGTACTGATGCATATATTGCGGTATCATACTATAAAATAATCAAAGCAATAGCAGATGCAGCCGGAGAAGTTGTTATTTATCCTAGTCCTGCTCAATATGCTGGTGGAGATGCTGCCTTATACCAAGCAGTGATCAGTCCAGCTTCACTTGCTGCAGAATCACACATTACTGGAACAGCTCGTATGGGTACTAATATATCTAACGGAGCAGTTGATGGTAATCTTAATGTGTTTGGCGTAACAGGTCTCATGATTGCTGATAATAGTGTACCAACCAGAATTACCGGTGGTAATACTTGTTGGCAAGCTTATATGGTAGGTGTTCAAGCGGCGGATATTTTGGGTGTTCCAATACCGCCAGCAGCATAAGAGTTTCTAGTATTGAGTAATCTTTTACGGTGGCATAAAGTAATTTATGTCACCATTTTTAATTAAAAAGGATGTATTATAATGAAGATCAATTTTTCGTATTGTATGCTGCTTGGTGTAGCGTTGTTATTTCCAACTGAAAGTGCTGCTAAGAAAAAGCCATATAATGGTAATCAAAAATGTTTTGATTACATTATTATTGGTCTTGGTGCAGCGGGTGCTGTACTTGCGCGTAAGTTATCAGATGATTTCTGTACCAGTGTTTTAGTGTTAGAAGCTGGTGAAAATCGTATTTTAACACCCGAAACATTATCGCCAAATCCAGAGGAATTTGAAACATTATTGGCATATGATCCTAAGTATTCAATAACATATCCAATTATTGCACCAGCGGGAACAATAATATATTCAGAAGGTAGAGAATGGGGTGGCGGAGCTGCGCATAATGATATGCAAGCAGTTCGTCCTAATCCATTGGATGCTAATCAATGGGGTCTTGATTCGAATAATGCTCAATGGTTCTATCCGAACATATTACCATTAATGAAAGCGCTTGAAACATATACTCCCGATGGCACTATTGCTGATTACACACAAAGAGGATGTTGTGGTCCTATTCGTCTTACGCAAAATCCACCAGTTGATTCTGATCCTCTTGCAATAGCAATTGCTAACGTTGCAGGAGCTCCTTTTGTTTCAGATTATAATAATGCATTATTGTCTAATGTTGGTACAGGGCCAATCCAATTATTTGTTACGCCAGGTAGTGATAGTCGCAGAAGTTTTTCAGCATATGATTTCACCACTATTGGTGAAGTAATGGATGAAAAAGGTCGTGGCTTAGATGGTAGAAAACTTCGCGTGAAGGGTAATGCGCTTGTTACAGGTATTATTTTTGATACAAAAGGTTGCGGGGAACCAAAAGCAGTTGGTGTGCGATATGTCCGCAGTCAATCAAGCAAGGATAGTGAAATTAAGAATGTGTATGCAAGTAAAAAAGTTATTCTGTGCGCAGGAGCAATCAATACTCCTAAACTTCTGATGCTCTCTGGTATTGGTGATGGTCAGATGTTAGGAGAATTAGGAATAGATGTTATTGTTGATAATCCAAATGTTGGTGCACACTTGGAAAATCAATATGGAGTAATTGCTACATTGACAGATCCATATCAAATCCCTGGTGGTCAAATATCTTCGTTCATTGATGAGCGTCCATATATGCCTGCTGATAGTGTAAGACGTATGCAGCTTATTGGGATCAATGTTTCTGATGAGGCTGCAATTTTGGCAGCGCTTATTCTTAAGCCGGGAAGTGTTGGTTCTGTTACGCTTGCTTCGAGAGATCCATTAGTTCCAGCAAGAGTACTTATGAATATGTACAGCGATGGAGGAGTGAATGATGTTGGTAGTGATGCATATCTTTCAGTATCATTTTTCAAGATAGCTCAAGATATTGCAGCGGCAGCCGGTCAAACAGTTCTTTATCCATCACCAGAGCAGTATGCAGCAGGTGATGATGCATTGTTTGGAGCAGCCGTTAACCCAGCATCATTGGTTATTGCGTATCATACGGTGGGAACAACTCGTATGGGAACTTCAATAGCGAATGGTGTTGTTGATGGTAATCTTAATGTGTTTGGTGTCAGAAATCTTATGGTTGCTGATATAGGAGCTTTACCTATAAGTCCAAGTGGTAATACATGTTATAGTGCCTATGTTGTGGCATTGATTGCAGCACAAATTTTGGGTGTTCCAACTCCACCAGCGGTGTAAAAAATTGATATAATTGTTTTTAAAATAGCGACATGAAGCAAATTCGTGTCGCTATTTTTATTGGAGTTGGTTCATAATATATGTCGGTTGATAGGATGATTGTCTAATTACATCCGAATTGTTTTGCGTATGCAATCCTGTCACACCACTCAAGAGTAGAAGAGAATCAATACCAAAATTAATTGCTCCAAGAACATCTGTTTCAAGTGTGTCACCAATCATGATGGTAGTTTTTTTATCAAAATAAATATCTGGATGAAGATATGTAATAAAATCGTATAGTATTCGTGATGGTTTGCCCAGATAAGTAACATGTGCTCCAAGTTGTGTAAGTTTATGTGCAAAATATCCTGAAGGGTATCTCAATATGGATCCCTCAAGTGCAAGTTGGTCGGGATTGGGGCAATAAATAGGTTTGCCAGAAGCAATTATATTTTCAATATCTGCATCAAATAATGCATGATTTTCATTGCCTTCAACAAAACAACTGACAATAATTGCATCAGCATCCTGTGGTGAAGGAACAAGGTGTACATCGGTGCCTTCAAGAAGTGCATGTTGCCGATTACGTCCAAGATGATACAATTTTTTATGTTTAAGCGTTGTGTTGAGGGTGTGATGCAAAAGATCCCCTGAAGTTACCATGCGATAGCTACCAACAATACGAAATGTTTTTAATTGTTTTTCTATGTAAAAGCTTGGTCGTGGGTTATTTGATAAAAAAACAATTTGTTTGTGTTGTTTAATGAGGTCATTTATTACCGCAATACCATTTTTAAATGGATTTTGTCCATCATATATAACACCACCAATATCAATAAGATATGTGTTGTATCGTTCTTTTATGGAATGGAACGAGCTAATAGTCTGATATTGTTTTTTCATTGCTATCCTTTGCTTAATTTTGTTTATCTACTCGATATAAGTTTTTTTACAAGATCTTTATTTTTTACATTGACTTTGATTGTAACATGTGTCTAGAGTTTCCTGGTAAGTTACATTTTTTTTTAAAGGAGTCGTATGAAGAATAATGTTCTCAAGTATTTTGGAGTAATACTTTTTTTTGCTGCGGCAAGCATTAAGGCAAAAGAAGAAGCTCATGTTTCAAATAACAAAAAGAAACGATATGATTATATCGTTGTTGGTGGTGGTGCAGCTGGTTGTATCATTGCTCGTAAGTTGAGTGATGATTTCAGTAAATCTGTTCTTCTTCTCGAAGCTGGTGGCGATTATACTAATGATCCAATAACACTTGATCCTAACTGGCTTGATCAAGCAAATGAGTTATTGGCTGATCCGCGTTTTGCTATCACTTATCCAGTCGCAGCTGGTTTCTTAGCATTCCAACTATATAGTGAAGGACGTGAACTTGGTGGTGGTGCGGCACATAATTTCTTGGTTACTGTTCGCGGAACGCCTTCTATTTATGATGAATGGGCAGCTATAACTGGCAATTCAAACTGGTCATATTATGGAAATGTTCTCAACTTAATGCTAAATCTTGAAAATTATACACCAGATGGTACCATTGCAAATCCAGCAGAGCGTGGGGTTGGTGGGCCTATTTCTGTAACTCAAAGTGCTCCTTTGGCTCCATTTCCAGGAGGTTTTCTTGATTGCCTGAATGCTGTAACACTAACGCCGTTTGTTTCTGATTATAATGATCCTGCTTCTGGCGATATTGGTATTTCTGCGGTTCAGCAGTTTATTACTTCTGGCGTTGGTAGTCGTAGAAGTTTTTCTGCATATGAATTTATCAATCCGGTTATTGATGCAAATGGAAAAGGTATCGGTGGAAGAAAATTAACTGTTATCACTAATGCTCAGGTGCTTGATATCAGAATTAATAATGATGGCAGTGCAACATCGTTGCATTATACTGTTCGCAATAATGAACGCCCTGAAGTTGAGTATGAAATTGTAAAAGCGAGTCTAAAGAAACATACTGGTAAGCTTATCTTAGCTGCTGGTTCAGTTCAAACTCCAAGACTATTATTGCAATCAGGCGTTGGTCCTGCTGCTGATATTGCAGCTATAGGTCTGCCTGTTGTATTAGATAGTCCTAATGTTGGTCAAAATTTGCAATGTCAATATGGTTCAGCTGCAATTCTATTTGGTGATAGCACGATACCATATGGAGCATCTGCATATATTGATGGCTATCCATTCATGGCTAATGATGGTGTGCGTCGTATGGAACTTCTGAGCCTTCCTTTTGGAGGTCCTGTTTTTGAAACGCTTCCGTTTATAACAAATCCTGCAAGTAGGGGATCTGTAACTCTTACTACAAGCAACCCATTCATATTACCAAAAGTTGATATTGGTCTGTTTAATGATGGCTCAGTAAGTACTCAAGGAACAGATGCGTATTTACAAGTTTCGTTCTATAAGATTATGCAACAAGTTGCTACATGTATGGGGGGAGCGGTTCTTTATCCTACCCCTGCAGATTATGCAACAGATGATACATTGCTTGCGGCAGCAATGAACAAGATGACTATACAATCACATATTGTTGGTACTTGCAAAATGGGTACAGATATCAGCAATGGTGTTGTTGATGGCAACTTGAAAGTATTTGGCCTCAACAACGTATACATTGGTGATAACAGTGTGCAGCCAGAAACTATAAATGGTAATACCTGTTATCCAGCATATATTATAGCATTGGTATTGTGTCAGGTATTAGGAGTTCCAACTCCACCTGCTCTATAATATTTATCAGGTTTAAAAATCAAAGCGATGGTGTGAAATCTCATACCATCGCTTTGATTTTTTTTTAATTGACGGGCTTGGCTGGTCGCGGTAGTATGCAAAAAAAAGAAGCAGAGAGCATGTAATACAAAAAGGAAGCATATCGTGTCATTTATGGCGCAAGCCTTGCGTATCGCTGAACGTGGACGTTTTACGTGCATGCCAAATCCAATGGTGGGTTGTGTCATTGTAAAAAATAATGAAATTGTTGGTTCTGGTGAACATTTGAAAGCGGGTGAATATCATGCAGAAATTTATGCGCTCAATGAAGCGGGTTCATGTGCTGAAGGGTCTGACGTGTATGTTACGCTTGAGCCATGTTCTCATTTTGGTCGAACGCCGCCTTGTGTTGATGTTTTAATCAAAGCATCGGTCAAATCGGTTCATATTGCAATTGTTGATCCTAATCCATTAGTCGCCGGTAAAAGTATTGAAAAATTACGTGCTGCAGGAATTGAAGTTTTTTTAGAAGAATATGCGCAAGAAGCATATGAACTTAATAAAATTTTTTTTCATTATATTACAAGAAAAAAACCTTTTGTTATCGCAAAATGGGCAATGAGTTTAGATGGGAAGATTGCTCATAGCCCATCAAACATTACAGAAAAAAACCGATGGATAACTTCTCAGCAAGCGCGAATGCATGCACATACAATACGTGCACAAGTTGGCGCTATTATAGTTGGTGAAAATACGGTTGTTATTGATGACCCTGATCTTACGGTTCGCTATGGATATGATCAATCACTTTTTACGCAACCGCGGCCGGTTGTCCTAACAGCATTTGGAAATATACCGTATGATAGTAAAATTCTTCAATCAGGTCGTAATACATTAGTTATGACAAGCGTTAAAGTATCTTCTGATTTTCTTGCAATGCTTGATTCAAAGCACATTGAATATTCTTTTATTTCTTTGGATGAAAATAACTTTTTATGTTTACCTGAGGTTCTTGATGTGCTTGGGGCAAAAGGTGTTTCCAGCGTGCTTGTTGAAGGTGGTAGTCAATTATTAACTTCTTTTTTTAATGCTGGTTTGGTGAATAAAGTTTACACCTATGTTGCTCCTAAGATTATTGGAGGCGTTGATAGTCTATCACCAATAATGGGTAGTATTTTTTTTTGTGAAAATAGTGAATTTGTTTTGAAGCACAAAGAGGTACTATTGTTAGGGCAAGATATTTGTTTTGTATCAGAAACAGAATTGATGCCAGCACAATATAGCACCTTTATAGAACTGCAAAAAGGAGAGTTGTATGTTTAGTGGTATTGTTGAAGAAATGGGTACAATTAAGCTGGTTGATCATCAAACAGATAAGTCTGTAATAACCGTGCAAGTCGAAAAGTGTTCTACAGATGTTTTTGTGAGCGATAGTGTTTCCATTAATGGTGTTTGTTTGACAGTTGTAGAATGTGCAAATGATTGCCTTACATTTGAAGCAATGCCGGAAACGTTACGGCTCACCAATTTGGGCGATCTCTTGGTAGGTGATGTTGTTAACGTAGAACGATCAATGAAAGCGAATGCGCGTGTTGGCGGGCACTTTGTTCAAGGGCACATTGATGGAATAGCAACGATTGAATCAATAGAGCCAGATGGATGCGCCTTGAAAATATGGTTTAAAAAGCCTGAATTGTATAAAGACTGTTTTATACCAAAAGGTTATGTGGCGATTGATGGTATGAGTTTGACCTTGGTTGATTCTACACAAGACAAATTTAGCATTTGTTTTATTCCGCATACACAAAAAATTACCGTTGTGCAGCGCTATTGTGTGGGTACAAAAGTTAATGTTGAAATTGATCATATAGTAAAAACAATGTCACTATTGTTGCAGCAAAAAGAGGCGTATCATGGCAAAAATTGCTGAAGCGTTAGCATTTTTGCAACAAGGAAAAATGATTGTTGTTGTTGATGATGCGCATCGTGAAAATGAGGGTGATTTGATTTGTGCAGCATCAACAGTTACTGCAGAACAGATTAATTTTATGGCGCGTTTTGGCAGAGGTCTTATTTGTGTTGCTTTACCACCAGAGCAAATAGAACGGCTTGATTTATCGCTCATGGTGAGAAATGTAGGTGAAACTGATGTTTTTGGAACTGCGTTTACCCAATCTGTTGATGCAAGCGAAGGAATTACCACGGGTATTTCTGCGCATGATCGCGCGCTGACAATTCGTTTAGCAACAGATCCCAATTCTACAGCAGATGCGCTGGTGGTTCCGGGGCATATGTTTCCTCTTATAGCAAAAAAAGATGGCGTACTTGAGCGGCGCGGCCACACGGAAACAGCAGTTGACTTAACGCGCTTAGCAGGGCTAGTTCCCGGTGGCGTCATTTGCGAAATTTTAAATGACGATGGCACTATGATGCGTTTGCCCGATTTGCAACAATTTGCGCATGTCCACGGATTGCCACTTATTTCTGTTGAAGATCTGGTGCAGTACCGTATTGATACTGAAATAAAAAAAGTCTGCGCAACAACATTGCCCACGCAGTGGGGAGTTTTTGATCTATCTGTCTATCATGATGCAATAGGGCGTGAACATATTTGCATGACGTTGGGAACATTTGCTCCTGAAGATAAACCAATTGTACGTATTCATTCTGAATGTTTAACGGGAGATGTTTTTGAGTCAATGCGATGTGATTGTGGCGCACAATTGCAACAATCATTGCAGTTAATTGGCAGACATGAACAAGGAATAATTATATATTTACGGCAGGAGGGACGTGGTATTGGATTAACGGAAAAAATTAAAGCATATGCATTGCAAGATCAAGGTTTGGATACAGTTGAAGCAAATCATGCGCTGGGGCATCCAACTGATGCTCGGCATTATGAAGTTGCGGTTAAAATGTTACGTGATTTATCAGTGGATAACATTTTTTTATTAACAAATAATCCACATAAAAACAATTATCTTAAGCAGTACAAAATAGAAGTTACTCAGCTTGCTCTTTTGGCTGAAGTGAATCAGTATAGTGAACGGTACCAAAGATCAAAGGCGACCAAAATGGGACACAAGATCCCATTTTCTGAATTATAAAAAAAGGATAAGAATGAACAATCCAAGAATAGCGATTATCACCAGTAAGTTTAACACCGAAGTTACGGAGTTATTATATGAAGGGGCTGTTAAGCGCCTAGAAGAAAAAGGTGTTCTTGTTGCAAAAAATGATACTTTTTTTGTGCCAGGAGCTGTGGAGATTCCCGTGGTTGCGCTCTATCTAGCACGATCAAAACAATACGATGCAATCATAACGTTGGGTGCAGTGATCAGGGGTGAAACTGATCATTATGACTATGTGTGTGAAAGCGTCACCTACGGGTGTCAGAATATTGCGGTAAAATATGGCATACCGGTGATATTTGGTGTATTAACAACTAACAATGAAGAACAAGCTCTTGCGCGTGCTGGTGGCGGACATAGTCACAAAGGTGTGGAATGTGCTGATGCAGCATTAGAGATGATTGATGTAATAAATAGTTTGCCGAGAGATATTGAACCAATGACAAAAATAAAAAGTTATCAAGCTCAATTATAAAAAGTTAAAAGGTTTATCATGATGCAAAGATTTTCAGCTTTATATTTGGTAGCTTCAATTTTTCAAATGAGTTGTTTAATTGCACAAACAGGTTATAAGGAAAATACATTTGAAAAAGGTATAGGGAAAAATCACAGAATAGCTATTGTTGCAAGTAGATTTAATGGTCTTCCTGAGCAATTATTGCTTGAAGGAGCAATGGCACGTTTTGCAGAAAGAGGAATTGAGATATTAGATGAAGATGTTTTTTCAGTTCCAGGATCGGTAGAAATTCCTGTTGTTGCAGCATGTTTGGCTCAATCGCAAAAGTATGATGCCATACTGTGTCTTGGTGTTATAATTCGTGGAGCCACAGATCATTACGATTATGTTTGTAACCATGTTACACATGGTTGCCAAAAAGTTGCGGTGGAATATCGTATTCCTGTCGTATTTGGTGTATTGACAACAAATAATGAACAACAAGCACTAGATCGTTGTGGTGGAACACATGGTCATATGGGAATTTATTCTGCTGATGTTGCAATAGAAATGGCTGGATTGATAAGTGGTCTATCTAAAGGTGAAGAGTATGGTCAATAACATAATAAAAAACGGTTTGTTCATTGTAAGTCTTTTCTCAATAGGCTTGTGCGCAGCACAACCAAAAATTGCTATTGTGACTAGTAAGTTTGAATTTGCTGGAATAGTACCACAGATGCTTTGTGATGATGCAATTGCGCATTTTGCAGACAAAGGGGTTACTATAGCAGATGAAGATGTTTTTTTTGTACCAGGTGCAATAGAAATTCCGGTGGTTGTATCACGCTTAGCACAATCAGGTAACTATGATGCAATAGTATGTT